>Ga0265297_10010682_pt1 | contig 11453 bp, 6 predicted proteins | sample Munlanlwell13791_FD_192502 | JGI IMG/M metagenome (GOLD analysis project Ga0265297, IMG submission 192502) | Leachate microbial communities from a municipal landfill in Southern Ontario, Canada - Leachate well 137-91 | ecosystem: Engineered > Solid waste > Landfill > Unclassified | place...
TGGCCGCGATGTCCGCCCCGCCGGCCTTGCCGAACGTTTGAAGATGAAAATAGAGGAACTTGCCGGTGGCCCGGCTGAACGCCGCAGGCACCGCGCGTCCGGTTGGCACCAGCAGCTTTTCGCCGGCCACGACCAGGTTGCCTTGCGCCGAGACGCCGCTGTGGGCGATGGCGGTCGGGTGCGGCTGCGGCATGAACATTCCGCCGGCGGTCTTGTTGCACCAGTTGACCTTGCCCGTGAGCGCGTCCACTGCGTAGATAAAAATCCCTTCCGACGGCCAGATGCCGGCGGCCCAATACACCACGCCGTCCGCGGTCACCGGTCCGCCCCGCGCGGGCCAGCGCGAGATCAGTCGCCCGTTGCCCAGCACCATGCTGTCACCCGGCCCGCCGCGGAGTTTCCAGAGCAGTGCCCCGTCCTCCAACTTGAGGCTGTAAAGAAACCCGTCATCGCTGACGACAAACGCCCGGTCGCGCCAGACCGTGGGCGCAAAACGGACCGGCCCGCCCGTCAGGAACGTCCAGCGTTCCTCACCTGTGGCGGCATCGAGAGCGCGCACCTTGCCGTCGGCGGAACTGCCGAACAACAGCGTGTTGCCAACGACAACCGTGTGGAAAGCACGGTCAAATGGCATTCGCGTGTCGCTGCCCGGCCAGGCCGGCATGGGTGCATGACGCGGCTTGTAGCTCCAACATGGCGCGAGGTTGCCGGGCAAATCCTCCGTCGTGTATCCGCTGCGCATGCTGTCGCCGCGAAAAGTCGACCAATCTGACGCAAGGCCGGCGCCTGCTGCCATTGTGAGGAGAGTGATTGCAGCCGCCCAACCGGGGTTCCGCTGAGTTGAGGTTCTCATACGTCACCGCAGAGAGTGTTTGCGCCAACGGCGGAGAGCAACCAGAAAAACGAACACCGCAGCACGTCGTCAGTCGAGGAGCTTCACGTGACTGACCAGATACCGGCCTTCCTTTTCCGGCGCGTCCATCGCGAGACGGAACGGGCGTCGTTGGCCGCTGGGGTCCGCCAGTTGGACGGCCAGGGTGTAATCACCAGGTTTCAACGTTGCGGGAAGTTGGAGGGATTCCGTCTGATCGCGTTCGCCGGGGAGCCAGTCGCGCGGGTCAGCCTTCGCGTTAGCGCTGAAGACGGGCTGGCCTGCGGCATCGAGCAGGGAGAATTGGACGACGTAGCGATGGTGGAGCTTGCCCACGCCGACGTTGGCCCATTTCATCTGAAGCGGCAGCGACGCGCCGGGCTTCACGCTCTTCGGATGAGCCAGCTTGCGCAAAACGAACCGGGCGCCTGCGAGGCGGGCGAGTTTATCGAGCTGGGGCATCGCTTCGGGCGGCACGTGGCCGACATTGTCATTGATGAGGGTGACGTGGTTGTTGAGCATGAAGTTCACCGCCGCGTCGAAGGACCACTTGCGGGACTGGAGATAGTCGTAGCTGCCGAACCACTCGAAAACGACCGGCGCATGTTTCCAAGTGTCGGCCATGCCTTCGACGGCCGCGTATTTCTTCGAGCCGATCCAGGTTTTCTCATGCCAGGTCGAGCCGACGCCGTCGCGCCGGAAGCCGGTGCCGTGGGCCAGCGCGTAGGCAAGCACCTCGGCGTCATCCGACATGAACACCAGCGGGGTCTTGCGAAAAGCGCGCAGGTAGAGATCCACGATTTGTTTGCGGACGGCGACGGGCGCGGGATGCGACGTGTGCCATTCGCCCCAAATGCCGTAGGAGCCGATGTCGAGGAACTCGATGGCCGGGTGGCCATCATAGCGTTCGCCCAAGGCTTTCAGAAAAGCGCCGTGCTTTTCGAGGTAGAGCGGGTCGGCGTAGTCGGGTTCGATGCGGGGGATGCGTTTGCCGCCGCTGGTGGGATCATCGCCGCCGCGCAGGTATTCATGACCCTTGCAGCCGGCGTCGAAGAGCCACTTCGGCGAGGTGTAGTAGCCGGCGCTGTGGGCGCTGCACGTCATGACGCGGAAAGCGATAGCTGCGCCGCGTGATTTCCATGCAGCGATGGCGTCGTCCAGCAGCTTCCAGTTGTATTGACCCTCCGCAGGTTCTGCCTCGGCCCAGCCGAATCGGACATAGACGACCGAGCACGGGAAACGCGGCTCAGTTTTCGGGCTGCGCTGCTGATTCATCCAACCTTGGCCCGGATTGGCGAAGAGCGTGTCCACCTCGCGGAACTGAATGCGAAGCAAATCCGCGTCAGCGGCTGCGAGGACTTGCCCGGCGGTCATCGCGACGAAGGTAATGCCCATTGCCATCCGCGCGGCTTTCCGCCAGTCGTTCAATCGTGGTCGGGTGGGCGTCCAACTGGCCGGTTCCTTTTCAGTCATCATGGTTTCATCGCATTACAGCCCGCCTGCAAATGCTTTGTCGAGCACGGAGCGGGCTTGTCGAACCGCCGCTCCATGGGCTATTCTTGACCCCGTCAGAGAAACGATGACTTAACAGCAACACAACCAAATTCAACCAAAGCGATTTCGCGTCGCTTCGGCTGCTGATCTACACCGAAACCGGGAAAGTTACGATTGAGAAGGCAGCGCTTGAAGCACGCCCCGAATGGGGCGTGCCGAAAAGCGTTCTTCTCAAGGCGCTTCCCGGTGCCTGGTGTGGGACGTGGAGTAAGCACGTCCCACATTTTTGTTACGGCACCGGTCGCCTTGTGAGACAGCCGCAGCAGGCTGAGGCACGCGCAACCCAAGCGCTCAGCCTGTGCCCACTCTCAACTGGATTGGTAAAGAAGCGGTGGTTAACCACCACTTGCAGGTGCCTTTTCACCTGCTCAAGGACGTGCCCGATCTCGCCTGCGGCGATCCCGGCAGCGGCAACCTCATCGTCCAAGGCGACAACCTCGTCGCGCTCAAGGCGCTGCTGCCCTACTACGCCGGCCAGGTGAAGTGCATCTACATTGACCCGCCTTACAACACCGGCAACGAGGGCTGGACTTACAACGACAACGTCAACAGCCCGCTCATCCGCCAATGGCTCGGCAAGGTCGTCGGCAAGGAAGCAGAAGATCTTTCCCGCCACGACAAGTGGCTTTGCATGATGTATCCCAGGCTGTCGCTGCTGCGGCAGCTCCTTCGTGATGATGGCGTGCTTCTCATAAGCATTGATGACTTTGAAGTGTATCGGCTGAGGTTTTTGCTCGATGAGGTTTTTCAGTCACAAAACTTCATTGCACAGCTTGTTTGGGACAAGACGCGGAAGAATGACGCCAAGTTCTTTTCTGTCGGACACGAATACTTGCTTGTCTATGCGCGTTCTTTGGCAGTGCTGAGAGCGAAGAATACTGTTTGGAGGGAACCAAAACCAGGTGCAGATGCTGTAGTCGCACGCGTGGTTGAACTGTGCAAACAACACGGCAACAACTTTGTGGCAATCGAAAAGGAATTGCGTGAATGGTATAGAGATCTTCCAAAGGATCACCCGTCTAAGAAACTGAGTCGACATAAGCACGTGGACGAAGGAGGTGTGTGGCGCGACCGTGACATTTCTTGGCCGGGCGGCGGCGGGCCGCGTTACGATGTTCTTCATCCCGTCACGAAACTGCCGTGCAAGGTGCCAGAAAGAGGGTGGGGCTTTGCGACAATCGAAAGCATGAACGAGCAGATTGCCAAGGGGTTGGTTTTGTTCCGTGCGGACCACACACAGCCGCCATTTCGAAAGTCCTATCTCGGCAACTTGGACCTCGATACTACCACCTCGGAAACTGGCGGAGACGTCGAGGACGACGAAGATATCCTTGGCGCGCAAGTAATGCCCAGCGTTCTTTATAAGCAGGCGCAAGTATCTGTGAAATTGTTGCGTGAGATATTCGGCGGGAAGAAAACCTTCGAAAATCCAAAGGATCATGAGGTTATAATGCGGTTGTTGCGCTACGTCACGAAACCCGGCGATCTTATCCTCGACTCCTTTGCTGGGTCTGGCACGACGGGCCACGCCACGCTAGCGATCAACAAACAAGACGGCGGTGACCGGCGGTTCATCCTCGTAGAATTAGAGCCGAAGATTACGCGTGAGATCACGTCAGAGCGTGTTCGCCGCGTGGCAGAAGGCTACACCAACGCGAAGGGCGAGAAGGTGGAGGGGCTCGGCGGCGGTTTCCGCTACTGCGAGCTGGGCGAATCGCTTTTCGATTCGGGCGGCAAGATTCGCGAGACCGTGCGGTTCGCGGAGCTGGCGCGGCATGTGTATTTCAGCGAGACGGGCGAGCCGTTGCCACGCGAACGGGTGTCGGCGCGCTCGCCGTTCCTTGGCGCGTGCCGAGGCGTGGGCGTTTATCTGCTCTACAACGGAATTCTGGGCGACAAGAGCGCCAACGGCGGCAACGTGCTGACGCGGGCGGTGCTGGCGCAGCTTCCGCCGTTTGACGGCGTGAGGGTCATCTACTGCGCGGGCTGCCTTTTGGGCCGCGAGCGGTTGCAGGCCGAACGGATCGTGGTGCGGCAGACGCCTTACGAGATCAAAGTGTCATGATCACACTGAAGGAATACCAAACGCGGGTGCTGAAATCGTTGGAGGATTTCTTCCAGCTCTGTTCGCGGACGGGCGATCCGGCGGCTGCGTTTCAGGAGGTGCAGAGCCGCAACAATCATCCGCTCGCGCCTTACATTCCGGTGACGGCAGTCGGCCTGACACCGGGAATGCCGTATGTCTGTCTGCGGGTGCCGACCGGCGGCGGCAAGACGTTGCTGGCCTGTTACACGGCGGGGCTGGCGAAAACCGAATTATTGCGCGCCGAGCGCGCGGTCGTGCTGTGGCTGGTGCCGAGCAACACGATTCTCGACCAGACTGCCGACGCGCTGCGTGACCCGCGTCATCCCTACCGGCGCGCGCTGGAACTGGCCTGCGGCAACGTGGAAGTGCTGACGATTGAGGAGGCGTTGAACCTGTCGCGAGCGACGGTGGACGGGCAGACGGTGGTGATTGTGGCAACGATCCAATCGTTCCGCGTGGAGGACACGACGGGACGCAAGGTGTATGACCAGAACGGCGCATTCAGCGAGCATCTGCTGAACGTGCCAGCGGACCGGCTGGCGGAACTGCGGCCGGAGCCGGACGGCAAGCCGCGCCCGTCGTTGGAGAACATGCTGCGATTGCGCCGGCCGATTGTGATCGTGGACGAGGCGCACAACGCGCGGACGGAGCTTTCGTTCGCCACGCTGGGCAATCTGCTGCCGTCGTGCATCGTGGAGTTTACGGCGACGCCGGATCGCTCGAAGAATCCGTCAAACGTGCTGCACCATGTCTCGGCGGCGGAGTTGAAGGCGGCGGACATGGTGAAGCTGCCACTGCGCGTCATCACGCGCCATCCAAGCCAGCGTGACCCGTTGCTGACGGAGGCGATCACGCTGCGCAGCGACCTCGAAAAGCTCGCCGCAGCGGAAGGCCAGAAGACGGGCGAATACTTGCGGCCGATTCTGCTCATCCAAGCGGAGCGCGTGGCGGACTGCGAACCGCTGCGCGAACGGCTGGTGAAGGACTTCGGTCTGACGAAAGAGCAGATCAAGATTTCCGTCGGTGTGCTGGACGAACTTCCGGGTGTAGAAGAGATCAAGTCGCCGAAGGAACCGGCGGTACGGTTCGTCATCACCGTGCAAAAGCTTCGGGAAGGCTGGGATTGCCCGTTTGCTTACGTCCTGTGCAGCCTCAAGGAAACGCGCTCCGCCACGGCGATTGAGCAGATTGTCGGGCGCATTCTGCGGCTGCCGCAGGCGAGGGCTAAGCAGCATCCTGACTTGAACTGCGCGTATGCTCTCTCTGTGTCGGACTCAATCCACGAGGTGCTGGCGGAGTTGAAGGAGGCGTTGGAGAACAACGGCTTCACAGCGGCCGAGGCGGATCGGATCATCATTCCGGTGCCCCAAAGCATGTTGCCGCTGGGCGCGCAACCGAAAACCGTGACGCTACCGCCGGCGGAGATAGACGCGGTGGTGGCAAAGGCGCAAGTGGCGGCGCTGATGGGAAAGGTGCGCGTGGACGCCGCCAAAGGTGAAGTGACGGTGCTGGTGCCTCTGGACACACAGGAGACGGAGAAACTCACAAGCTGCCTGAAGACGGAAGAGGCAAAAGCAAAGGTCATGGAAGTGGTCGCGCTGGTGCGTGAGGCGGAGAAGGCGTTTGGCGGCACCGGCAAGACGCGCGTGCCGTCACCCTACGAGCAGCAACTGGATTTCATCGTGCCGCTGTTGTGTGTGCGGGAGAATGGCACGCTGTTCGAGTTCGAGAGCAGCTTTCTGTTGGAGCATCGGTGGCGGCTAAGCGCGAAAGACGCGTCGCTTGCTATCAGCTACAACCCGCTGCAACGACCGCAGGGCAAAGCTGGCGTAGTGGACGTAGGCACAACCGGCGCCGTCGTGACAGGCATCCTTATCCGGGAGTCGGGCCAAACGGATTTCGTGCGGACACTGCACCAGCAGGTGTTTGACCTCGGTGCGAAGAGCGATTGGAGCGTCGAAGAACTTGTGGCGTGGCTGGACGGCCACATCGAGCACCGGGATATAACCGATGGCGAGTCGGCGGAGTTCTTGCGGCGAGTGGTTCGCGGTCTGATGGCGAAGTTCTCGGTGAACGACGTGGCATTGCTGGCGCTTGATCGGTTTCGACTGCGCGACGAAGTCGAGCAGCGGATTCAGGAACATCGCGACGAGGAACGGAAGAAAGCGTTCCAATTATTCCTGCTGCCGGAGTCAGCGCTGGCGGTGAGCGAAGATCGAGCAATCAACTTCAAGACGATGGGCTACGAGCCGAGCTGGTTGTATGAAGGTGGCTACCAATTCAAAAAGCACTACTTCGGACCCAAGCCTGGCGAATTATTGGAGAAGACACCGAAGGGCGACCTGAAGGAAGAATTCAAGTGCGCGCAGTTCATAGACGGGATGCCGGAGGTGCAGTTCTGGGTTCGCAATCTGAGCGGCAAAGCGAGTTCCTTTCGGCTGCAAACGTCGTCGGGGTGGTTCTATCCGGACTTTGTCTGCCAATTGACCGACGGTCGCACGCTGGTCGTGGAATATAAGGGCGAGCACTTGTTTGTCGATGCGGAAGATAAGCGCGCCGTTGGCAAAGTGTGGGAGGCGCGCAGCGGCGGGAAGTGTTTGTTTGTCATGCCAACGGCGAACGAGCTTTCACGCATCCAAGAGGCGATCGGCGGCTAATACCACTCCGGCTTCAACGAAGCTGCTCGCGCAACAGGGCGGGGCGGTTGGTCGTGATGCCATCCACGCCGGCGGTGACGAGTTTCTTCGCCATACTGACGTCGTCCACCGTCCAGACGTAAACCTTCAAGCCGGCGGCCTTGATCTTGGCGACCACGGAGGCGTCGAGACCGGACCGGCTGCTGAGGTTGAGGCCGTCGAGCTTGGCGGCGCGCGCCTTTTCGATCAGCGGTTCGATGGCTGGCATCCGTCCGGTTTTCTTGTCCGGCCTGAGAGACGCAAGCCAGTAGAGCTGCAAGCCGGGGAACCGCTCCCGCGCCAGTTTCATGGTGTCGTATTTGAATCCGATGAGCACCAGTTGGTCCGGCCGTTTGCCCGACGCCTTCAACACACGTTCAAGTTCAGGCAATGCGTCGGGACCGCATTTGATTTCGATGAACATCCGCTTGCCGTCGGGGATGGTCGCCAACGCTTCGGCCAGGGTCGGGATCTTCTGGCCCTTCCACTTTGGCCCTTTCCATGAACCAGCGTCGAGCTGGCGCAGTTCAGCGAGCGTCTGGGCGGCGACGGGCTTGTCGAGTTTCGCGGTGCGCTTGGTGTTCGCGTCGTGAATCACGACCAATTCGCGATCTTTGCTGAGATAAATGTCGAGTTCATCGGCATCCGCTTGCTGCTGCCAGCCGAGGTTGAAGGCGGCGAGAGTGTTTTCAGCCGCGTCGCGCGATGCGCCGCGATGGGCAATGATCTCGACGGCGTGCAAATTCACAATGCCTGCCAGCAGCATGACGAAGAAAAAGCGAATCATGCGAAATGTGATAAACTGACAGGCATTCGGAGGGAAGCGGAATCTTGTTTCGGCGCGCAACCAATGTTCTTGCGATGGGTGCGTTGCCGGGGCTAATAAACGCGGCATGTTCAAACACGGCGCGATACTCTGCGGGTTTCTTGTTCTTGGCGCTGTCGCTGCGGCGGCTGACATCGGCAGCGGCGTGGTTGGCCATTGGCGGTTTGATGGCTGCAACGGCAAGGTCGCAAAAGATTCTTCGCCGCGGGGAAACGATGGCGTCATTGACGGCGGCGAACTGTGCAAAGAAAAGGCGGGCACGTCGCTGAAGCTCGACGGTTTGGGCGGCCATGTGCTCATCACCGAAAAGACGCTATTCAACTTCTCCAACGCCATCACGGCATCGCTGTGGGTCAAGGTGGCCGAACTGAGGGACAACACGGTTCTGTTCGGCGTGCCGCATACCAACGAGAGCTGGACGACACCGATGTTCGGCATGTATGCCTCCGAAGGGCGCGTCGTTTATGGCATGTGGGGCAGTCGCGGCATCGCCAAGGTGTTGGTGGAAACGGCTGGCGAACTGCCGCTGGAAACCTGGACGTTGCTGACCGCCACCTATGACGGCGCGACCGTCAGGCTCTACATCAACGGGATGTTGAACGCCGAGAAGCCGCACACAGGCCGCGTCATGCGCAACGGCCAGCCACTCATCATCGGTCGGGGTTTCAACGACACCAAGCCCCCGCTGAAGGGACGCATCGGCGAACTGCGGCTTTACGATCGGGCGCTGACGGCAGATGAAGTGCGCGCGCTTTTTGAACAGACCCAGTCCGCCTACGATCTCTCCGGGCCAATGGCGGCGAAGCCGAAGCATAACGACGGGACCGTCATCGTCGAATCGCCCGGTTCCTCACTGACAACCGGCAAACCGTGGCGAAAACGCCCGACGCGGTTGCTGGAGCTTCTGGACGGTTACAAGCCGTCCGGCGGCGGCGTGGCGCTCAATCGCTACGGCGGGCGGCTCGACCGTCCGAAGGAGAAGGCGACGGGTTTCTTCCATGTGAAGAAAATTGGCGGGCGCCATTGGCTCATCGATCCGGAAGGCTGCCGCTATTTCAACATCGCCATCAACACCGTGCGTGAACCCAAGGACGTGAAAGCGAACTTCGGCTCCGCCGAGAAGTGGGCCGAGGCGACGATCACGCAGCTTCGTGACAACGGTTTCAATGGGCTGGGCAACTCGAGTTCCAAGCGGCTGCAAGAGGTGAAATCCCCGCTCGTCTGGGTGCACCGGACCAATTTCATGTTCGCGTTTGCAAAGGCAAAGGGGGTCACCGAGCCGGCCGCCGGCACATTGGGCTTCCACAATCGCTGCATGCCGGTTTTCTATCCCGACTTCGAGGAGTTCTGCGACACGTTCGCCAAAGACCTCGCGGCCACCGCCAACGACCCGACCATGCTCGGCATCATGACCGACAACGAACTGCAATGCCCGGTCAACCTTCTCGAACGCTATCTCAGCCTCGACGCGAACGATCCGGGCCGCAAAGCCGCCGCCGCGTGGCTCGCCGCGCGCAAAGGTTCCGACCGTGCCGGCAGGATCACGTTGCGCGACCGCTATGAGTTCATCGCGTTTGCGTTCGAGCGCTACTACCGCATCGTGACGAAAGCCATCCGCAAATACGACCGCAACCATCTCTACCTCGGCTCTCGAATCAACTACCGCCAGGGCGAGTTCGACAACCCGTGGTTTTGGAAAGCCCTCGCGCCGTACCACGATGTGGTCTCGGTGAACTACTATGGCAACTGGGGGCCGCAACAGGCGCAGTTCGCCGAGTGGGAGGCGTGGGGTGGCCGGCCCATTCTGCTCACCGAGTGGTATGCGAAGGCGATGGACGTGCCGGACCTTGCGAATACACACGGCGCGGGCTGGCTGGTGCGCACGCAGGAGGACCGCGCCCGCTACTACCAGCACTTCGCCTTGAACGCGCTGGAGCTCAAGAACATCGTCGGCTGGCATTTCTTCAAATACCTCGACGATCCGAAGGAATCCACGGCGTTGGACAATGCCGGCGGTGCGAACAAGGGAATGTTCGATGTGTATGGCCGCCCTCACCAACCGTTGCTCGACCGCGCCTGCGCGGTGAACCGCGAGGCGTATCCGCTCATCGAGTTTTTCGACGAGAGAAATCGCCGGTGACAATGACCGCGCCGCGTTTCGGCGGCGTGCGGCTCAGCGTTTCGTGCTTCGCATGGAACTGACAAGCACCTTGCCTGTCTCGATCTCGATCAGGCGCTGCTTTTCCACGTCAGCGTCACGAAAACGCGAGAACTCCAGTGTCAGCAGATGCGTCGCACCGAGCGTTTTGCCGATGGTGGCGCGGAACTTCTCCGACACCATGCCGCTCTGGCCGAAGTTCAATTCCTTCAAGACCTGTTCGACCGCCTGCCGGTCCACGAGGGAAAACTCCTTCTCCCGCGACATGGCTTTCAGACAGCGGTTCTCCCATTTGGCGATCAGGTTTGATTTGACTCCCTTCGCCCATTGTTCCAAAGCGACGCGGTCGGTCAGCAAGGTGTTGACGATCTCGGCTCCCATCACGGCCAACCCAACCTTCTTTCCCTCGTAAAGCAGCCGGTAGATGGCGTAGATCGGTTCCTCAATGTCGGTAAATCCAAGTTCCACATTCAAATCCATCTGGGTGCCGTTGCGGATGAGGGTCAGCGGGAGGAATTCGCCGACTTTCCTGTTGCGAACGGAATCCAGGAGATCAATCCGTTGCTTGATCGGCCAGCCGCCAATCGCAACGACGATGTCGCCGATTTGAACGCCGGCCTTCTCAGCGCCCCGGCCCTTGGTGATCACGACGACCTCCATCTTGCCGTCGGGACGCTGCTGAGTGTTGAGCCCCACCTGGCGCCGGCGCACGAAACCTTCGCGAAGCGGCGTGGCTCTGGACAGTTCCGCTTGCGTCATCGTGGCCGGATCTGGCGGAGGCGGCGCGGGCTGCGGCTTTTTCGAGGGCGACGCCGCCCATGCTTCCTGCGTGCCGGTTGCGAAGACGGCCAACGCCAGCAGAATGATCGCCCTTTTCATCTTTAGGTTCCCATGGATGCCGCTACTCCGCGACCTGAAGGCTCGCGCCGATCTGCCGCATGAGATCCGCGAACTTCGGGAAGGTGATGGCGGCGGATTCGGCGGTGCGAATGACCGTCCGGCCGGGAATGGCACTCGCCGCCACAGCCAGCGACATGACGATGCGGTGATCGTCGTGGCCGTTCACCTCCGCGGCGGTAAGCTGGCTTCGCTCGATGACAAGGCCGTCGGGCAGTTCGGTGACGCGCGCGCCGAGCTTGGTGAGTTCCTCGCGCATCACGGCGATGCGGTCGGTCTCCTTGATCCGCGCCTGCGGGACGTTGGCGAGCGTGGTCTTGCCCTCGGCGAAGCACGCGAGCGCCGCCATCATCGGCAGCGCGTCGGGCGTGGCGTTGAGGTCGAGC
>Ga0265297_10010683_pt1 | contig 11451 bp, 20 predicted proteins | sample Munlanlwell13791_FD_192502 | JGI IMG/M metagenome (GOLD analysis project Ga0265297, IMG submission 192502) | Leachate microbial communities from a municipal landfill in Southern Ontario, Canada - Leachate well 137-91 | ecosystem: Engineered > Solid waste > Landfill > Unclassified | place...
AACTCATAGTTGACTGGTAGAAGGTGCTCAGGAACATGCAGGTACGTGCATGGCCGCCTTATGCCGCCTTTGCAGTTCACGCTGCCAGGAGCACGCATTAGCCTGGCAGGGTTGCTCACCTTTGTATTGACTTCGACCAATTCAGTTTCATAAAGGGCTCTTATGCCTTCAGTAGCGGCTTTTATCGCGGTTGCCTGGATGCCCGGCTCAACCGGGATGTAAATATGAGCTCCATTGCCAGAATCGACCAGGATGTAGTTCTCTTCTTTGAGTCCTATGCCGGCCACTATCAGCCTTGCCAGGGATACAGCCGCTTGGTGCTCCTCATCAGTAGAAGACACGCCCGGAGGACGCTTGACTATCCGGCCGTCTTGAAGTTTCTGAAGAGGGTCTAGGTCCGTTAGAAGATACCTGTACCCAACCACGTGCTCATCCTTTGTCCGTGTGTCCGCTTTGACCATAATATTAGGAGATTTTTGGATGAGGCTGGGGTTGAGTATCTGAGGAGTGAGGTAGATATCCCATGCCTGATGATCTGCTATGTACTTATCAGCAGCCGCGACACTGTTGTAGTATCCGACATATTCCGGCTTTTGAGATTTGCTGAATATGCATAACTCAAAGACGCCAGAGCCAACAATGGGCATGATAGAGCAGACCATTTCACTCACTCGTCTCTATCGCCCTTATGGCCGCCAGATGGGGTGATAATTTCTCAGCTATGCGTTTACAGTCTGCGATTGTATCAGCCCCAAAGACGGTATGGTCAACTGCACGCGATAGCAGCTCATTGAATAATTGCTCCACTTCGGGGTGAGCCTTGACGTATTTCTGATAATGTTCTAACCCCTCGGAATTCTGATCTGCAAACTGCTTGAAAACTTGCAGTGTTAGGAGCATTCCGGGGCAGTCATCGTATATGCCGATGGCAGGCAGCTCTTGTTGGTGGGGGCTCAGGAATGGATACACTCTGCACATCTTCGGACGGGCATCATAGACTTTGCATGTGTGCGCAATCTGATCGTAGAATTTGCAGGGATTGGTGTGCTTGAGTGCCTTCATAAATGTGACTCCAGGATAAGGCCGCGTGTACTTTCTCACCGCCTTCTGATACGGAATCTTGAAGTGTTTTGCCAGTGCTTGAATATCTTCATCGTCTATGCTGATAGGATCGCAAATTTTGCAGCATGTACCGCACTGCATGCACTGAAAGCCGCCCTGCAAGAAGGCCCGATATGTCGTGAGATCCATCACTCTCGCCTACCCTTTAACTGCCCGCGGTATTGCTCGATGTCGAGGCCTATGATCCCCTCCAGCCTCCCCGGTCTGGCCAGTGGCAAAGGCCGGTCTGCTTTTCGGCAATCAGCGCACCGGCAAACATCGCCGGAATAGTATTCTGATCCAAACCCAGGCTTATGCTGATTGCAGGCAGAGCACCATATTTCTCGTGCCCATACGTGAGAGGCCATTCAGTCCACCGCCCGCACGTGATATCCGTCTAAGCGGAGTATGCAAACGGTCTTGCCCACCAGAGGCTCAAGTTGCTCGCGCATTTCTTCCGGCAGAGAAATTGCGCCCCATGAAAATGAGGCCACGGCGAACCCATCTCGGCAGGAAACAGAGAGAAGCTTGCCGCTGGCTTCCTCTGGCTCTGCAAGGCGGTGAGGAGACTCCAAGATAGGTTTAAATTCAGAAACAGCATAGTTCATACTGGTAACTCCTGGTGTCGTAGTCGGAGAGCCGCCCGCCTTGGTGCTGGTCACACCGGGGCAATTCACTATTTTCATGCTCCACCCTGAATTGGTGAGATCTTCAGAGAGCCATCTTCCAAAATATCAACGCACAGTCTATCACCACGTTGCAACGAGACATTTCGCGCCCATGTACGAGGCAGATTTAGGAATGCGCTGCCGTTAATGATTTGGACGCGCCGGAAGCCTAGTTTTAACACCATGTACAACACTAAGCGGTATTAATATATTAAGCTTTTTATATTTGTTGTACTCAAAGGGACTTAAGTATGACAAAATCCACTGATAACGAAAACCTTATTAATAAAGAGATTAAACAAGTTATTAATGATTCCAGCAAAACGAATGCATTTCACCGACAGTCAGTTAATTGCTTTATCTACCATTATCGAAAACAAGAATCGGTTCATTCGAAGTGATTTGATTAAATCAATGGAAAAACCGGTTAGAACTAATTTTTCGTCAGAGATCGCTATTCCACTTGAAAAAAATAAATCATTGCTAACAAGTAAACTGCCAAAAACAAAACAACGAGGGCGTCCGGGTTCGGTTATGAGGGTAACGAGCAATCCCTGGATACTGGAAGATATCTACCAGGCCATGAATGCACGTGCTGATCGATATGCTCATGAAGTTCAAAAATGTGGAGACGTGATAGACTGCATAGAGAAAAAGCGAATTTATTTCTCAAAATATACAGAGTGGGCGAGGAGATCAACTTTGTTTCTTGTGCATTGTCTGGATCGTGGCTTGCAGTTTCCTTCACCTGATAAAACCCTAGAAGATGAAGAGTGGAAGGAATATTGCGATGTTCTCTATGGCCACAAGATAGAATGACGGTTTCTCATCTCCACACCCTCAGCTTGCCCAACAACCGCCCTAGCAGCTTGTTCTTGGCTCTCCTGGCGATCTTCTCAGGGTCTCCGCTGGCCAGGGTCTCAATGTCGTTCATGGTCCTTGCTGCCTTATACAGGCCGCTAGCTATCTTTTTACTCATATCATATCCCCAACTGCGGTATGCACGCCAGGTAAGCCTCTTTCAGCTCCTTGAGGTCTATGTGGTTGTACAAGTCAAACGCCTCTTTCCTGCTATCGCCCCTCAGCTCCTTGATGAACTCGCGTCTCATCCCGCCCCGGAAGAGGTGAGTACAGAACCAGTGACGGCAGCAGTGTGGGCCGAAGTGGTCCTCAAGCCTCTCCGACTCTGGGTCGTGCAGGCCAACGTTCTTGGCGGCCTCAGTCACAGCTCGATAGACATCGTTCCTGGAGATCCTATATCCCCATGTACTTAGGAATAGTGCGTCTTCGTTCCGCTTGTTCACTCCATCTCGCACTCGGAGCCACCGCCTGAGGAGATAGGCAGCCTCATCATCCATGAACAGGGTCCGATTGGTCCTCTTTGCGGTGGGCTTCAGGCGTATGGCATTTTCAACCAGGTTGACATCTCCCACATCCAGAGAAAGAAGCTCACCACGCCTCATTCCGGTCTTGAAGAGCAATGTAAGCATCGATTTATCTCTGATAGTCGGTGCCGTCTTGACCATCTGACTGGCATCCTCGACACTGATAAGCTGCCGTTCGTGACTGTCTCCATTCTCCTTGTAGCGTTTCAGGTAGCGTTTGCGTATAATCAGTGCCGGATTTGATGAGATTATGCCTTCGAATATCAAGTAATCATAGAAGCTGGAGAGCGTGCTGAAGTATCGTTCTATGGTCTTCTGAGAGGCCCCTCGATCTTTCCGCATATGCTCTATGAAGCCCTTCAACGGTTCCCTGTCTTCCTGGTCGATCTTGGCGCTCCTCCCTGCCATGTATGCCTGGAAGATCCGCAAAACAGACTTGTAGCGGATGATAGAGTCTGGAGTCATGCCGCGCACTTCGCAGTCCTGCAGGTAGCTGGCTATCAGATCGTCGGCCATCAAGCTACCCACTCTATGCTATTGTTCTCTGTCCTAACCATGCCAAAGCCTGCGAGGGTCTCCAGTTGGCCATCAATGGCCTTGACTAGGTCCTTCTCAATCGGATCGATGCCTAGGGCCTCAAGTAGCTGGAATCTGTCCACATGGCCGCGCGCCTTGAGGGTCCGGACCAGGTCCTCGTTCAATCTCCTTGAGCCCGCAAAGTTCGTCTCAAGCCACGGGGCTGCACGATAGCGTTTCAATTCGGCTTCGTACCGCTCGATGAGGATATTCTTTCTCTGGAGATCTTCGCGCATAGTCTTGACTTCGTTCTTCAGGCCGTCCAGCTCGCGCGCGTGTCGCGGGGCCATCTCGTCTTTCTCATCGATCGCGCCGTCCACTATCGATATAATGAATTTCGAAAGGGACGTGTGGGCCTTCGCTGCCATCTTTTCCCATCTCTCCTTATGCGGTCTTGATGGGTGGTAGACGTAGGAATAGCGGGTTTTATCGGGAATTGGGTTAGCCATTGGTATAGAAATAAACGCTATCATATAAAGCTTTTACTGAGTAGAAAATAGATCTATTCCCGACGGGAGCATATAATTACTAAGTAAGACATAAGGGTTTTAGGAAAGAAAAGTATTCATTGTCATTTCTGTTCCCCAAAACGGAATGACCTAGGCAGAGCAGAGAGCCTCATGAGGGTTTTTCTGCTCACCTATTTCAACACCCTCTTTTCGATCTACTCTCTTCACCACTTCAATAATTCCAAGCTTGACATAGTCACCGGGTTGAATATCCAGTACGTCCCTTATCGGTTTTGGAACCGTAGCACGGCAAAGGCCATCTAACTTTGCCACAAAATCGTATTCCGATTCTTTCATAGGCTTTATATCAGAGGCCATCGCATTTATAGCTTGTCCTTATTTTTACTTTAATTTACTCTAAAGGGAAAGATTTATATTGCCAACGCCCCTTATCAGCGTTGGGGAACAGAAATGTTGAACAAGACAGTTTTAGCTAGCCCGGTCACTCAAGGCCGGGACGCAGTAAAGCAGTTGATTGCCTACCATAACCACGGCCAGGAGCCCGCGGAGATGCCCGCGTTCTACCGGCTCACGGGTGAAATGGTGCTGGTCCTCAATAACATGAAAGACGCCTATTATGTGGTCACGCCAACGACCTGCAGTTGCCCGGCAGCAACCTACAACCCTGGCCAGCCATGTAAACACGCGAGAAAGTACTTCCCACAACCGAAGGCAACCGCGCCCACTGTGGACAGCATAAAGCCGGAAGGCAAGTGGCCAGGAGGCCACAACGGGCCGGTAGAGGATGAGATCAAGGCGGTGGCCTGAAATGGCCGCCGCTATCAGGATCAAGTTGGCTGATCTCCTCAAAATAATTGCGGAGACGCCAACGATAAGGCGTAGATCCACACCAGCGCACCGGCCCACAAGCCCGGATATACTGGCCGATCTTGAAGCCATCAAAGCATACTTGCAGAATGGGCCTTCCCGAAGGAGCGACCTGGAGATGGAGCTCAACATGTCGGATGATGCAGTGTTGCGTCGGCTCGGCGTGTTGAAGGCCGCGGGTGAGGTTGTCAGTCTGCCAGATCACAGCTATCAGCTTGCGGGGGTGGCTTAGATGCCAGGCTGCCGATTCTGGAAGGATCAAGCGGATGGCTTTCATGGCTGGTGCGAGCATCCTGAGGCCCAACCGGGAACGCCGTGCGTCCTGAATACTGAGGAGTCATGCCTACTCAGAGAAGAGTTTCCCACATGCTCTGAGTGTGGCCGAGGGGTGGACATCTCCAGCACTCCAGAGGCCGAGTACTGCATCTGCGAATTATGCGCCTCAACTGTGACCGTGAAGCCTGGTGCCGGCGTGGTGCCGAGAGGAGGCGAGGAGCTATCTGCCGTCCACACTTGTGCCGTGTGTGGTGCTACCATGGCCTCAGAGGAATATGAGGCGAAGGGATGTATTCGTTGTGGTGCTGACTCGGAGGAAGGGCAATGAGCCGCCGTCCTACTGCCGCCGAGACCTACGACTCCCTCATGGAGGTAGGCCGTGCTGTCCAGCGTGGGCTTCGTGACCTCGGCAAGATCGAGGGCCGGAACTGCGAAGGCTCCGAGGAAGACCTCAGGCAGCTTGTCTTATCCACATCCGAGGCCATCCTAGACCGCTTACCATGCCTTCAGCTTGAATGTGATGCCATCGAGCATGAGGATAGCCGATACGGGGCTATCCTGGCAAGGATGGAGCGGCGGGAAAAGCTGCCTGACGGCTTTTGCGATGAATGTGAAGCCCCATGTGACAACGGGCCTGAGGCTCTATCATGCCAGGATCAGGCCGATAAGGGCCTCTGTAACGAATGCCAGCTCCAGCCTTGCGATCTCAGGGAGGCCCGGCCATGCACGGAATGAGATGCAAGAAGGCCCGCCGAGCCGCCGCCCAACGCCGTGAGATCTTGCGCCGATGGAGACAGGAAAAAATCCTGTCCCAACTTTTTTAGGGAGGCTCAAGACAATGATAGAGCCATCTAGCTTAGCGGATGCTATTCTTGAAATTCCCGCCTCGGAGCTGCAGCACTTCTTTGACGACCTCGTTTTGACCTTCAATTCCTTGAACGATCTTCTGAAAGACCAAGGGATCCTCCGAGGGAGGGAGCTTGCAGAGCTCAACGCCAGGGCCAACCAGGCCGTGAAGGTCGCGAGATCGCCCATCGAGAAGCTGCTTGTCTTGAATGCCTACATCCGGCAGCAAATAGGCCACGTAGGCCGCGCCTTACTGGCCAGGCCGCCAGTCACACCCACAGATCAGGGAGTAATCAGGCAGGCTATCACAAAGATCCAGCTCAGGGCTCAGGCCATTGTTGAGCACGTCCGGGTCCTGGCGGAAGGCAAAGAGAAGGTCTCCCTCAACTCTGGCCAGGCTCGGCAATTCCTGGCCGGCAGGGAGGGCAAGCCGCCTTCGAGGAGAGATGCTATCAGGGCCTTGAGGAGAGCTGAGAAGCTTTGCCCGGCACTCCAATGTGGCCACACGCCAGGAGACGGCAGGCAGACCATGAGGCTCACGGCCAACGTTGAGGACCTGGCAAGCTCCGAGGCCGTGAAAGAATCGCTACACTGTGACACTAGGCAACGGTCCCGGATGGAAGAGCTAAGGATGATCTTCTTCAAGGAGGGCGCATTTTAATGGCAGCAATGCCCTAAGTTGTACATCATAAATATTTAGATTGATTGAATGTATTAACTGTTTTGCTATTCTTAGTTTTGACTATATCGCCTGTTCGGTTCGTGTTCTATTATAATAGCATATTAATATTATTCTGGATGGGGGATAGATGTACTTCCCGGACCGTTGCCAGGTGCAACGGAATAGTAGTGCAACATCATGGACTTCCATCCCTATCAATGTTGCACTACCCTCCTACAATGGCCGTCTCATCTTTTTGCAAAATATTAAATTCAGAAAATATGCCCATGGGCGGAATCCATCAATGGCCTTCGAGTTTCAGGCAGGGTTACAAGGATGCGCTTGAGGACATACGTGTCCTCCGGCCATTTCCTTACAATGGTCACCCCATCAAATACCCATCAGGTACCCATCAAATGAGCCGCCTTCCCATGCCATCCCACAGCATCGGAATGATCGCCCGCTAGACCTGGTGATTCATCGAGGGAGGTAATCATGGCCTTAAATCGATTTTAAACGCTTCGTAGATAAAAATGATGTTTATAAAAATGGAATGGAGCAGAGCAACAGCACCGCGCCCACAATTACCACAAGGGGCAATGCCGTCTCAGTGCTCACCGGTTCCCTCCCTGGCGTGGCCTGACGCCTGCATGAGTGCGGCCTTGATCGCGTCGGGCTGCTCTTCCGGTGGCTTCTTTCGCGGTGGCATCAATCCGTCTTCAGCTCGTTGTTCTCTGAGGCTAACTCCACCAACTCCTGCAGCTCTGACGAAAGCTCAACCTCGGCCTCTTCTGAGTCGTTCTCATGCTCGTTCACCCATTCAATGAGGTCAACCAGAGTCGATATCATCGGAGGCTTCGCTTTCTCCTCAAGGGCCTCTATCCTGCGCTCTAAATCTTTTTTCATAGTGTCTGCTCCTTATCGGGCCCAAAATATAGGTCCCAAAGCCCAGCATCTCGAAAACATCTCTCAGTATCTGCTAGCATCTGCTCTTGCGCCGGCGTAAGCTGTGGATCCTGGCCGCTGTAGTATGCCTCGATAAGTATGTCGAGAAGCGCTTGCTCCTGGTCGGGCATGGTCTCGATCTGCTCACCCCGGCCCGTCTCCAGGGCTTCAAGTCGCTTGACCAGTCTATTAGCTTTCATACCCCTCCGCTGCCCGTAAGATCTCTCTGAGCCTGGCTAGTTCAGCATTAAGCTCTTCTTCGGACTTCGAGCCAAGCCGCTGGTTTTCTGCCTGGCAGCGTGGGCATGATGGGCTGGGTTCTGGCAGATCAGGCACGTCTTGGCCGGAAAGAAGGGTTTGAAGTCGTGCGTCCAGTTCTTCTTCGCTAAATGCTTCCATTGCTTTGCAGCACGGACACTGGCCGGGGCTTGCTTCCAGGGCTTTGAGTCTCTTCTCAATGTTATGCTTCATTTTCAGAACATCCGTTTCGTCAGCCGGCGCACTTTCTACAGAGTTTCACGGTCTGCCCGTTTCGTGTCCCTGAATAGCAGCTCCATCCGGCTAGATCCGAGCCGCAACCGTCACACGTGGTCCGATGGTCCTTCTTTTCCCACTCGATGTCTCTTGCTGCCCCTTCCCTGAATATCACAACGTGCCTGTCGTCTTCGGGCACGCCCAGCTCAAGAAGCGTATCTGCCCACGCCAATGAATCCGCCGCACGAATGCGATACACGGATTCATGATGGCGGTCGGAGACCTCATCTATGCAGTTCCATACGGCGCGGTCGTCCGACCTGCCGTGGCCGAATGGCCTGGGCCCGATGGTCTGCAGGGCCGCTTCCATCTCAGGGATTAGGTCAGAAAGGCCAAGTTCTCCCAGCCGCGTCATGAAGTGCGGTTCAAAGGCCAGCAACAGAAGCTTGCTCTCTTCCAACTCGCTCTGCTCCGCAAGGTCCATCGGTTCAGGCTCGATTTTTTGGAGCCGCCGGTCTAGGCTGCCAAATTTCATTTTTGATTCTCCTTATCGCGCTCAAGCACAGCAAGGCGCTTTTCAATCTCGTCTAATTTATTCAATTCATAAGATTTAAGCCAGACAGATAGAATTTGGCTGATCCTACCGAGATACTCGATTTCAGCATCCGGCCCACGTTCCTTCAAGTTGCGGAGAAGACGCCGGATGTATTCTTGTGCATCCTTCGGATTTTCCAATTTAAGCCGCAGATAACGCTTCTTCTCAGGCATGGTTCACCGCCTTTGCTTTGCGAATTGGGGTTGATCCCCCACCGCCTCAGAGCCGTCGTAGGCTCGTTTGTCGTAGATCTTCTGGGCTCGCTGCCGTCTCCTGTCGCTGGCTGCTCTGCTCCTCATCAAGTCTGCTCGTGCTCGTCTGTTCTTACTTTTTCCTCTGCTCATATCACTCCGGCTCCTGGGTTTCTGCCTCCAGAAGGCTCGATAATCTGTTGTCGATCCTGGCGATCTCGTCCGCTGCTCTCGATAGCTGCATAAGAAGGAATTTGCGGCGCTGTCGGAGGGCTTCGGGTTCGCTCATAGGCGGGCCTCCGCTGGTTTGGTCGAAGCCCGTCCATTATGTCCACCATGTCCAAAATTCCTATTCGCCCCCAACTTTTTATTTTCAAAATTCAAAAGTAGAGTTAGAGTAAAATCATGGGACATGGTGGACATAATGGACATTTACAAACGACCTCCCAATTTTGAAAATTCTTCTTCAGATTTTACTACTTTTATGCCGTCAAACCCCCACGGTCTTTCTACATCGATGAGATTTCCATGCATGTCTCTTTCATAATTTGTTTTTTTGTGGTATTCTGCTGGAAATACTGTTTGGTTTCGCATGGCATTGAGAAAATCGCGGCTGCCCATCCTTTTTTTATGACTGTATCGAGCCCAAGTATTGTACAAGCCATAGAGCATTTTACTTGATACAAAGCCGTCAAAATCTGCTTCGCAACATTCTTCCAAGAATTTTGCTATCGGCTCAGATCGCTCGATATACTTTCTAGCCATCTGTTCCGGGTCCGAGGTATAGGTGAATCCCTTCTCGCTCAGCCTCTTTGCGCCCGCTAGCATCCAATTGAATATGCCGCTCTTCTCTGCCAGAAGCTCAGCTGCTAAACGTGGGTTGGGGTTCGTGACCATCGGCCTATTGAAGTCTATGAGTATCCATCGTCTCATGTAGCCGGTGCTTTTGTCTTTGGTTGGCGGCAGAGCGTTGGCAGAAAAGAGAAGCTTCGCCCTATTCCAGAAATCATATGCTGGCTTGCCCTTTTCCTCAGCCCTAATCCTATCATCGCCCGTAAGTCCCTTAAATATGGCCGTATTGCTCAAAGCCATATCGGGGATGTCCCCGGCAATGTTCGCAAGCTTTCCGTAAAGCGAATTTGTGCCAAATCGATTATCTACCAGGGTTTGAAGGCTGGCGGCGCTAACATTGGCCGTATTCAGGATCTCTGCAAGCACCTTAAGAAATACTGACTTTCCTTGCCCACCGCCGCCCAACAGCATTATCGCCCTTTGCCAGGGATAGCCCGGCAGCAGTGGATACCCACCGGCTTCTTGCAGTAGGGTTGCATCTGACTTGCATTCATCAATGAACTCCAACCAGGCCGGGCATTGTGCATCCTTGTCGTAGGCCACATTGAGCTTGACGCGCGTTACCGTATTCGGCGAAAACCCAACAAAATCCAAAGCCGCATGATCGATAAGACCATTGTCGAGAGCAAGCCACTCATCTTTGAAATCATAGAGGCTATGCCGTCTGATATAGTCCAAGACGTTATTTATAAATCCAGTTGTATTTATTCCCCGGAACTTCTCATCAATCAATCCGGCTATAAAGTCCTCAGCTTCGACGTATACGCCCTTCTCATAGTGATAGATCTTCCTGGTCAGCCGGTCAGTTTTGATATGGTGCTCGCTGATCCATCTATCAGCCATATCTTGAGCTATGGCAAAAGGCTTCCTGGCCGCGGCTTTCAGTTGCTTATAGGCTATGCCTACGTCCTCAGCAGCCTCTTTGAGCTTTTCCAGATCACCGCTCGCTTTCAACTTGGAGATTTCCGCCTGGACTTCTGGGTCCTCAAGGGCCTCTTTTCCCTGCTCTTTCAGAATCTTGCGGACCGTATCGAGTCTGCCCGTCGCTAGCCCAACATGGGCTTTGAGATCGGCCCATTTCTTGTTCTTGCATCGGTTGTGCTGGCATTTGAAGAAATAGCCGCCATTCTCACCTACACGGCCAACTACCGCGCCTTTATCGGTGCTCTTGCAGAAAGGACATTCTCTGAGCAGATAGATAGGGCCTGGCTTCTTTTGGATGTATCCAAGCTCGTTGGCGATCTTCTCCGCCAGGTCTATGCCGTCTTTTGGCTTCGGCTCTGGAGTCGCTTCGACCTTCAGGGATGCCACAAACTCATAGTTGACTGGTAGAAGGTGCTCAGGAACATGCAGGTACGTGCATGGCCGCCTTATGCCGCCTTTGCAGTTCACGCTGCCAGGAGCACGCATTAGCCTGGCAGGGTTGCTCACCTTTGTATCGACTTCGACCAATTCAGTTTCATAAAGGGCTCTTATGCCTTCAGTAGCGGCTTTTATCGCGGTTGCCTGGATGCCCGGCTCAACCGGGATGTAAATATGAGCTC
>Ga0265297_10010684_pt1 | contig 11450 bp, 10 predicted proteins | sample Munlanlwell13791_FD_192502 | JGI IMG/M metagenome (GOLD analysis project Ga0265297, IMG submission 192502) | Leachate microbial communities from a municipal landfill in Southern Ontario, Canada - Leachate well 137-91 | ecosystem: Engineered > Solid waste > Landfill > Unclassified | place...
TAGCCTGCTTTTAAGTATTCAACCTTGATGCTTTCTCCGTAAGCCTTGAATTCATATTTAGCCAAAGATAGACCAGAAGAATCCTTAGTTACGTTACCTGAGTTTGAATCAGCTTTCTTAGTAACAGTTAAAGTACCAGAATTAATGGTTTGAGTACCAGAAGTTGCTGGAACTGCAGTAGCAGTTACATAAGCACTATATTGTGAATCAGAAACTAACAAATCAGTAGCTTGTTGTAAAGACAAAGAATATGTCTTAGAAGAGCCACCAATAATGCTACCACGAACCTCTAAAACTCTAGCACCAGCTAACAAAGTAACTGGGCTACCAGAGAAATCAAAAGTAACATAATTATCAGTACCTAATTGTTGAACAGTACCTTTCATAACACCATCAACATAGAAAGATAAATCTTTAATGTCAGTAGTATTAATAGAACCAATTTGACGGAAACGGATGCTGTTTAAAACAACATCACGATTGCCAATAGTAGTACTATTCTTCCAGAAAGTGTAATCAGTTTGACCAGCATCTACATTAGAAGTTGCAGGATTAGTAGTAGCGTTTAAAGCAACAGTAGCTAAAGTAGCACTAGCAACACTCATAGCATTACCATTCATTGGGAATGAACCAGAAATAGTTGCAGTTGAAACTGGAATAACATCAGAAGCAGCATTAATAGAGACAGCAACATTAGCACCGTCGGTAGTAACAGCTGAGATGTTTGATTTAACTGTAATTTTTTTGGTAGTACCAGCACCTACTGTAAATAATCCTGTTGGGTTATTGAAAGTAATATAGTTAGCACTAACAGTAGCGTTATCAGTTAAACGATTAGAACCTTCATACAAATAAGCTGCAGCCAATAAAGCATCGGAAGAAATACCGATTCTCTTAACCTTTAAAGTCTTGATAGTAACTGGACCATCAGAAGAAGCAGTAAAGTTAAAAGTAGCTAAATTAGCACTAGCTTGACCGTAGATCAAGGTAGCGGAAGCAGCAGTATCAGATGCTAAAGAAACGGTTAAACCGGTTCCTTGACCTGGTAAATTACCAGAAACGATACCAGACTGTGAAGTCTTAGTAAAAGCTTCTTCGGCACCAGTAATAGCAGCACCGGTAGTACCAATAGCGGAAACAGTGATAACATTGCTGAAATCAAATCTGTTAGCGTTAAAAGCAGCTTCGGTAGCTACATTTCTATAGGTAGAACCATCAAAGTAATAGATAGCTGAATTACCAGCTACTTTTACCAATGAACCAGCTGGAACAACACCAGCAGTTAAAGGAGTACCAATAGTGTAATTGGTGAAGAAAGAATCAGCTACGTCGATTACTCTCTTAGCCCACATTGAGCCATAAAGAGCAATAGCGTCAGCTTCACTCTGGATTTTTCTCAAAACGCCATTAGCTTCCACGGCGTAAACAGAAGGATCAGTAGTGATCTTTACTAATTTAGTACCAGGTCGCATTACAACGTTTGCTCCCAATGGATAAGAAGATAATTCAGTTGCAGAAACAGTTACTACACCTGAGAAATCCTTGTACCATGAGAAATAAACAGTGTCACTTGGGAAAACATATCTCTTGCCATCAGCACCAAGGTAATAAACGGTTGATAAACCGTCTTTCTTGATTAAATCACCAGCCTGAGCACTAGCCTTTACTGGGCTAATACCTGACATGGAGAAAATAGTCAAAGCCATGACGCTTACTGCAAAGAATTTGCGTAAGTTTTTCATAATTTAAGTTAAACGTCACTCAGAATAATATTTATATAGATAAATATCATCTTTGTGAAGAAAATTGGCTCATCGGAATGATCTAAAATTTTTTTCTCTCTCAGGTCCAAAATAATCTATTACAAATTAATTGAAGCTTCGGCTAGGACGATAAAGCCTTGATAGAGGTAGGGCGCAAATCAACCGGAATCCCGCTTCCCCGCGCGCTTATAGATATAAGCAGGGAAAAAATCATGGGAATAATTTTCGCCTCCGACGCAGACCTTTAGTACATATATCTTATATGTATAAGCGCGCGGAAAAAAGCTTAGTTGGTTTACTCCTTCTCCAAAAGCCAATGATCCCGACTTCACCTTCGAAATTAACGTGAAACGGAAAATTCCTTTTTCAAGAAAGATAAAAAATATTTAGAATCCAACGAGCGAATTGTGTTAAGAACAAAACCTTTTCGATTAACATCGAAAATCGACCTTGCGGGGTTTCGTTAATCCTTTAATCTCAGAATAAATTCTGAGACTAATATGGATTTGTTAAAAGATTAATTTAATCTTCTGACAGATCCATACTATCATAACGATAAAAAACCAATTCTCGTCGGCTGTTTTTAAAGAGCTATTAACTTATTGCTTGATAACTTTACTGGCTTCGTCCAATTTATCTAAAGCGCCAGAATAATTTTTTTCATTGAATAGCTTTTCCGCCTCATCTAGAATTACCTTAGCATCCTTGACTTCGACCACTGGTGGAGTGGAAGTGGCGACAGCATCTTTTTTATCACCGCTACCAGGAGTATAAACTACAAGACCGGTAGTAGAAATTTCAGAATCAGCAATAGTGACTAGAGCAGTATCATCACTTATTTTAGCGGCCGGCAAATTATCTTTAACCTTGGCCATCTCAGTTTTAAAAGTATCATTTAATTTAGCGACGGAAGCGGCATCAGCATTATTATCAGCTTCTGATAAAGTACTAGCGATATCACGGATATGTTCGGAAGCATATTGAACAGTTAAGCGACTCTTGGCTTCCCCGTCCGACATTGTACCTAACTTAGCGCGCTCGCTAATAACCCGAGCAATATATAAGGAGTTGTTTGGACCGACTGGTAACCTGTCACCGAAAAATATTCCAGTAGTTAAAAATAACACAATGGCCACCGAAGCCCAAGCGAATTGAGGGACGGAAGCAAAGACATTGCGAGTCACCATCCAGAAATTTTCTAAAACGGAAACATGAAAGTCACCACAAGTATTTTGAACCTGTGACAGCAAAATTTCCCGGTGGCTGGTTTTCCAGCTAGCATCGGGTTTAACATTTTGCAGATTATTTAATTTTTTGATCAATTCTCTTTCAGTCATATAAATTAATTATTTTTATTTTGTTCTTCAATTAATTCTCGTAAGGCTTTCAGAGCTCGGAATAATAGAACGCGGACATTACCTTTAGTCTTCCCAGTCACTTCCGCTATTTCTTCCAGTTCCAGATCATTGATGAAGCGCATGATAATCACTTCGCGATATTCCATTTTTAATTCCGGTAATTTTTTTCGAATAATTTCCAGATCAGAATTTAAATTTATTTGTTCAATCACGCTTTGACTATCATCAATTACTTCAATCGGGTGTTTGTCATCATCCAGTGATGAGACCACTTGATTCTGACGATAATAATCGATGATAGAAGTCCGAGCTACTTTATAGAGCAAAGCTCTTAAGGTTCGACTATCGGTCAACGAATTATTTTTAATATACTCCCAAGTTTTTAGAAAGATAATAGAAGTTAAATCATTAGCTTCTTCCTTGTTCCCAATCTTGAAATAGACAAAGCGATGAATGTCATCGACATATAAATCATAGGCTTCAATAAAAGCATCCTTGTCCTTTTTTTTCAAGCGGGAAAATAAATTTCTCTCTTTAAATTTTTGTACTGGATTTCTGTTAGTCATTTTATTTTCCACTTAATAATACGTTAATTAGAGCAAAATGTTACAGTAGGAATTCTATCATACTAGGGTATAAAATCAAGCTTCAATTTGACTTAAAATATAACTGTGATAAAATAGAAAAACAAGGGTTTAAGTCTAAAAATACGTAGACTTAAGTCAGAATAAATTACAAAAACAAAGGCTTTTTTGCATCTCAATTTTAAACCGTTTCCGACTTAAGTCCAGAGATGCTTTGACAGAAGATATTAGATATAAAAACCAAACTAAAAAATTACATCAAATATTACTCTTCTTAAAACTATATGAAGCTAACTATCAACAGCCCTCAAACTAAAATAATAGACGAAAACCCACTCTGGCTCTCAGTCTCAGAGGCTGCCAAGGTTGGTGGGGTTCAGACTAAAACCATCAGAAGAGCGATAAAAAAAGATCTCAAATTTAAGGTCAAAGGTAATCGCTACTTCATCACTCTCAGTTCCCTAATTATCTATCTCCATCAAAATACTAAACTCAAAAATAAATTAAACGAACACGGCATCGGACAATACATCAAGGAATGGAAAAATATTAAATTCTAAATAATCCATTTAAAGAAAGCTATCCTTCCAGGATAGTTTTTTAGTACCAAAAAAAATCAAAAATTACTAAAAATATTTATAACCTTTCAACCTCTCTTTTGTTCGAATATTATAATCTATTTACTGACGATGATATTTGTGAGAAAAAGCAAACCGGCAGTCATCAACTAATTAAAAAATATTCAACGTCAAATATTTTTTTATTAAACTTATTTCCCTTATTGACCATAAAAAATTTTTCTCTCTACTGTCAGATATTAGTACCTAATTATGTAGGATTTAGGTCAGTATAAAACTCTCACTTTTAATTCTAAATAAATAATTACAAATTTTCTAGAATATTATCCTTCAAGATAACTATTATTTAGCCACAAAAAAAGAAGACCAGATTCCGTTGGTCTTCTCTTTTTATCGAGAGTCGCTATTTAACAATTATAGAACAGCGTCTTTAACAGCTTTAGCTACTTTGAATTTAACAACAGTCTTAGCTGGAATTTGGATTTCAGCACCAGTTAATGGGTTGCGTCCAGTTCTAGCCTTTCTTTGAATCTTAACTAATTTACCAAAACCTGGTAAAACGAACTCACCGTTTGACTTTACTTCTTTGTAAGCCATAGTGGACAATAGATCCATGAAGCTTACTACTTGTTTTTTGGCTAATCCGCTTTTTTCGGATAAAGCAGCCATCAACTGTGACTTTGTCATTTTTGCCATAAATTTGAACTCAGAGATTTAATAAAAAATAATTTAAATTAAATTTCTAAGACTTTAATAATTATGCACATTTTTTAAAATTTTCTTAATCTAATTATAGCATTTTTAAAAAAATACCGCAATATTCAAGCCTTTTTTAAAAATATTAAAAAAAGCTAACAAAAACAGCATTTTTTCTATATAATTGTTAATAATAACAGCATTTCATTAATTTTTCCAAATCTTAAACTATAGTTTTCCCCTGCCTTGAAAAATAATTATTCTAAAATAGCCTTAATCCTTCGGACACCAGAGCTACTACTTTCTTCCTTCAGAATTCTGAAATGTCCCAGAACAGAAATATTTTCCACATGAGGACCACCACAAATTTCATAAGAAAAAATAGAATCATCCTCACCAATCTTATAAACCTTAACCTCTTCCCCATATTTAGATTCAAAGACGCCCATCGCCCCCTTATCCTTAGCTTCAGAGAGAGGCATCTGCTCGCAAATAACCGGTAATGATTTTTGAATCTCAATATTAACTAAATCTTCAACAGTCTTAATCTGATCGTCAGTCATCTTGTCGGCATGAGAAAAATCTAGCCGTAATCTTTCGGGTGTAATATTGCTACCCCTTTGGACAACATGATCTCCTAGGACTTTTCTAAGAGCTGCTAAAAGTAAGTGGGCAGCGGTGTGCAACTTAGTGGTCTCATCTCCGGAATCAGCCAAGCCGCCCTTAAACTTTCCAGCTGAAGCAGTTCGAGATAAGTCTTGATGTTTTTTAAGCTCAGCTTCAAAGCCAAGCTTGTCAACTGTCAAACCTTTCTCAATTGCCAACTCTTCAGTCATCTCCAGCGGAAAACCATAAGACTGAAAAAGATTAAAGGCCTCAACTCCACTAATTATATTACTGGATTCTAACTTGGCGAATTCTTTCAATCCATTCTCCAGAGTGCGGTTAAATTTTTCTTCCTCTTTATTAAATTGCTCTAAAATAAAAGATTGGTTACGCTTAAGCTCACCATAGACATCAGCATAATCGCCAATGACAATCTGGGCTAATTGATGAGTCCAGGACTCTTCTTTAATCCCTAATTGACGCCCAAGACGAATCGTTCGACGCATTAACCTTCTGACAATATACCCCTGGTCAGTATTGGAGGGCGAAATCCCCTTGTCATCACCAATGATGAAAGTGGCTGCTTTTAAGTGATCGGCTACAATGCGCATCATTCTGGTAACTGAGGCATCAAGACCATATTTTTGACCACTTAGCTCCTCGATTTTAGAGATCAGATTAACAAATAGCTCAGTTCTATAATTATCACCAGAATCATTTAAAACAGCCAAAACTCTTTCCATCCCCATACCGGTATCAACATTTTTTTGAGCTAAAGGCTCAAAACCACCGCCGATTTTCTTGTTATATTGCATAAATACATTATTCCAAATCTCCACCCATAAATCATTGTCGTCATTGAAACTCTCTGGAACTTGATTTGGATCTCCAACCCAATAAAAAATCTCGGTGTCTGGGCCACAAGGACCGGTTACCCCTGGGGCATCCCACCAATTGTTCTTCTTTGGTAACCGAGCAATTCTCTTCTCCGGAATGCCTAAACCTAACCACAGATCGTGAGCCTCAGCATCAAAAGGAGCATCGTCATCGCCGACAAAAACCGAAACTGCCAAACGATTAACATCAATATTTAGCCAATCACTAGAAGTCAAAAATTCAAAACTATATTTAATAGAATCTGATTTAAAATAATCGCCGAGTGACCAATTACCCAACATCTCAAAGAAAGTATGGTGAGTACTGTCCCCGACTTCATCAATATCACCGGTCCGGATACATTTCTGGGCATCGGCTAACCGAGACCCACCTGGATGCTCTTCCCCCAAGAGATATGGGACTAAAGGATGCATGCCGGCAGTGGTGAACAAAGCGGTTGGATCATTTTCTGGGATTAAAGAAGCTGAAGAAATAATTGTATGCCCTTTAGAAGCAAAAAAATCTAAAAACTTCTGACGTAACTCACGGCTAGTAATCATATTGATAAAAATTAAAATAATTATAGTAAAATGATAGAACTTAAAGCATTTTTGGTCAACTACTTGACATTTTTCTAATTTCATGTAAAATAGAAACAAACCTAAAAAAATGGATTACGAAAAAATAAATCTCTTGGTTAGTAATGATCCTGACTTAATGGCCAGAGCCGGGGGCATCGTCGGCACAGTCTTTTCGAGAAATGGAGCGCAATTATTCCAAATCGACAACAACAATAACGAGTCGATTAGGCAAGAATTGCGGAGGTTTAAAAGGGATTTGGAAAATAAAGGGATAGTCCCACCAAATTCCGATATTGAACTTTCGGATCTCTACGAACGAATTGTTCGTCCGGTCAGGATGAATATTACCAAATAAAAGAGAAAAGAAAGAAAAAAAAGACTTAGAGTTAATCTAAGTCTTTTTCATTGAGGGCTTCTTTTAATTCGCTACTAAGATGAGTCAGGTCACCATATAATTCAAATGACCAATCTTTAATAAAGTCTCGTTCGTTCTGAGGATTAGAGGGTAAATCGTTAAAGAAAAAGTTCTTCTTATCAAACTTGATATACTCCCTCTTCTCTAAAACAGCCTTTAACTCACTATCAGACAAATCACGCCTATCAGGCATTTTGCGCTCGGAATCGAAGCGAAGACGAGGATCAAAGTCAGCATTAAGATTAATATTAAGAAGTCTAATACAAATTTTTAAATCAGAAATAAGACGATTATGAACGGCTCGGCGTTCTTCGTCAGCACTCTTGATATCAGCTAAATAACCATCGCGGTCCTTAGCCTCACTTTGCTTGTTAAAAATAAGATTAAAATTATTAACAGTAGAAACATAACGCTGGACATCGCCCAAAACTTGATTTAGGAAATCTAAGATTATCTTCTTGCGTTCAGATAAAAGTTTATTTTCTAAAGAATCATGAGAAAATTCCGGTTTCAAACTAAGATTAGTAACAGCGTCAACTATCTTACGATAATTTTCAGCAGTTGGACCAAAAGTCTCAATCTTCTTTTCAGTTGAATTTTCTGATTTACTTTTCAAAGCCTTCTCGGCTTCAATTTCACGCTTAGTCTCCTCGTCGATATGAACGCCATAAATATCGGGATTCTTTTCTAAATCACGAAAAAATTGGATATCTTCAACATAGGACATATAATTGAAATTAATTTAAATTATTATCTTCAATCATTATAACACAGCGGCAGTTGAACCATCAACTCTAGTTATGGGCGACGACCAGTGCTCTTGGAATGGCTCTTGAAGCCACTACTACGAGCACCACCGCTCTTAAACCCACCACGATTAAAATCTCTACCCTTAAAACTACTAACAGCACCAGAGCCACCAAAACGACTAGCTGGGCGATAAGTAGGGGTTGCTAAAGGGCTGCTAGAGCGACTAGCAGGACGAGAGCTACCGAAGCTATTATTTCGATTAAAACTAGTTCGACGACCAGACTTAGAATGAGAAGAAAAAACAGTTGATCTGTCGAGCTCAGCAAATTTAGTTAAATTAAAAGTCTTGTTGATAACCTTTTCAATACTTCTAATATCTTTTAATTGGTCAGGGGTAGCAAAAGAAATTGCCTTGCCGGTTAAGCCAGCTCGGCCAGTTCGGCCAATACGATGAACATAATCCTCAGAATTATCAGGTAAATTATAATTAACCACTAATTCAATACCAGAAACATCAATGCCTCGAGCAGCAATATCAGTGGCTACTAAAATTCGACTCTTCTTTGACTTAAAATCAGCCATCGCTAAACGACGGCGACCAAAAGATAAGTTAGAGTGAATTTCAACCGCTTTCTGGCCGACACCAATTAGACTCTTAGTAAGATTAGCAGCTCCATGCTTAGTTCGAGTAAAGATTAGAACTGAGCCTTGATAATTTTTTAAAATCTTTTCTAATTGAATAAATTTATCTTCCTTTTTGACGACATACATTTCCTGATCAACTAATTTAGCCGTAGTTCCTGAAGGAGCCATTTCAATATGGATTGGGGTCTTTAAATGCTTAGCTGCTAATTTCACAATTGCCGGAGGCATAGTAGCCGAAAAAAGCATAGTTTGACGTAATTTAGGGACGCTAGCTAGGACTTCCTCAATTTGGGGAGCAAAACCCATATCAAACATCATATCAGCTTCATCAAGCACTAAAACCTTGACGTCATCCAGGCGAACCGTTCGTCTTTTAATATGATCTATTAAACGACCAGGAGTGGCAATAATAATGTCGGGCTTTCTTTTCAAAGCAAAAATTTGATTGGAGATAGCTTGACCACCGATTAAGGCAACAGTTTTCATACCAAAGGCTCCGCCAAATTGACGTAAATTCTCTTCAACTTGAAGGGCTAACTCTCGAGTTGGTAGAAGTACCAAGCCTCGACCGTGAAGCCCAGGCAAACGCTGGATCATTGGAATACCAAAAGCTAAGGTCTTACCGGTTCCGGTTTGAGCCACACCAATTAAATCCTGACCCAAAATAGCGACCGGAATAGCCTCTCTTTGAATTGGAGTCGGAATGGAAAATTTCATTTTTCCTAGCACCGTCAAAATAGCCGGGCTAATGCCTAGTTGCGAGAAACTAGGATCTTGTTTTTCATTGTTTTCAGACATAAAAAAATTAAGTGACCCGACTTCTGTAGGCCACTTAAATATAGGACTTATAGATTCGAATCTGTTTATAACTTAAAGAGATTATCATAGATACTAATTTATGTCAAATAAGAGCTTAACCATCAAAATTTAAAAAAATTAGCCTCAAATCGCTTATGCAACAAGAGGCTAATCAAAGAGTCAAAACATTAAGAGCCAGAAACTTGTGAGAAGACAAAAGCCAGACCATTGAGACGACCCCACTCAATGCCAAAGTCGGCATTATGAGAGCTGAGCGAGCGACCATCACCACCACGACCAGCGCCGAGCAGTACAAAATCATGAGCAGAGTTTTTTATTGGCTCATGCATAACAACAATCCAAAATAACCCCATAGTTTCTAATTCTCTATCAAAGAACTTTTCCCTAATAAGACAAGCTATCTCGGCATTCGGCACAATAAACTTTAGCCTTTTAGCTTTTTTCCTAATATTTACAGAAGTACGAGAACCATCAATAGGAAAGTCGCCTTTTAGAACAACGACCTCATAATTAACATTGCTTGTCGGTTGAAAATCCTGAGATCTAAGTACACTTTTAGCATAATCACCGACACGAAAGCCCTTACCTTCCAAGCGAGCAATCCACTCTTCACCGGTCGTGCCGTCTGAGGTAACGGAAAAACGGATAATACCATCTTTTTCCGTCCACTTCGGTTTTATCAAAGAAATATATACTTCACCGGCGTTTAACCTTCTCACTGCCTCTTCAGGATCGGTTATACCTGTTTTGGCCATAATATTCTTTACCATGGCATTCAATTTCCCAGTTGGGATGTTTGAGATTAAAAATTCACTTTTCATTATTGACCTCCTTGCGCTATTTTGCGCGATTTAATTTTCTCTATTCCGAGAAGGAACTAAAACCATCATGGTCATAGCCAAGAAATGGCTAAATAATTAACCAGCTTTTGGCCATGACCAGTCTTATAGATTAGTTTTTAAAGGTCCAATTTTTATAGTGATACAATATAATATTGATGATGTCGTGTCAATAAATTTATCTTGTATTTAGCCTTTCTCTAAAAAATCTTAAACAAATAAAAAAGGAAGCCTGTCTTTTGGCCTCCTTAAATCTCCTAGAAAGAGCTGATATATTGCTCCTTAACCGGGTGTTTTAGCGAAAGGAGATATTCCTGTATATCACTCACTTCTGCAAATAACTGCTCCACAGTCAATCCCTTTTTACTTGTTTGCCTTATTTCAGGTTTAACAATATTCCCTATTCGCGAACGAAGATCGTCAAGGGAAATATTATTATTTAAATCATTAGTAACTCGATAAAGAACTTCTATACTTCCAGTCTGGCGAAAAGTAATGAGCACATTTTTTGTAGAAACAGCTCTCCTGAGAGTGCTCAAACCGACAGTATAGCCATTATTATGCAAAGAAACAAAAATCTTATCTCTGAATTTTTCATTGATCATGGCAGTCATTCTTTTGACTATAGCCGAGCGTTCTTGCAAAAATTTTTTATCCAACTTGTCTATCGACAAATTGGCCTTCTTTATTTTTTCTTTTAACGCATCTTTGGCGGTCTGAATATCGGAAAGTAATAGATTTTTCATGATTTATGGGTTTTGGGTTAAACAATATTATTTTTTAAAGGGCAATTACTAATTTCTAAAGTTATCATGATTAGTAATTTTAGTCAATGGTTACGCAATAGTTCAGCACCTTGGAAACACCTAGCTAAAAAAGTGGTATAATTAGGGGTTAATATTCAAACATATGGCATATACAACAAACCCCAAGATTCCCC
>Ga0265297_10010685_pt1 | contig 11450 bp, 7 predicted proteins | sample Munlanlwell13791_FD_192502 | JGI IMG/M metagenome (GOLD analysis project Ga0265297, IMG submission 192502) | Leachate microbial communities from a municipal landfill in Southern Ontario, Canada - Leachate well 137-91 | ecosystem: Engineered > Solid waste > Landfill > Unclassified | place...
TTACATCCTCCATATTCAGTGTGCCGCAATATCGTATTTCAGCCTGGTACATCATGGCTTTTTTCAGAACATTCAGCAGGCTGTCGCTGTTCAGTTTTTTAATTTCGGGAAGTGTCATCCGTTTCAGATAAGTTGAATTGTTTTCATACAAAGCATATTCGTAAAGGGCATACCCTATTGAACCTGGATTTTTTGCTTCCGCTTTCCGCTCTGTGGCAGCTTCTCTTGGAAACTTGCTGAGTTGGGAAGGATCTGCTTTTGGCTTTGTCAATAGTTCATTCAACAGCTTTAAGGTGGGTTCCATATTTTTGTCAATTCCCTGCATGTTTATTGTAAAATAGGACCTGCTGGCATAAAAGCTGATGCTGCTTCCGAGTGAATGCAAGCTTTTATTGAATTCATCAAAGGATTTATCTTCCGTCCCAAGCAGACTGAGATAGGCTGGTGCATACTCCAACAGGGGATATTCAAAGGTGCCTGTTCCAAAAATGATATCCAGGTCGAAAACATCATTCATCGGATTATTGGAGTGATAAAGGGTTATTTTGGGAGCAAGTTCCATTATGCGGATATCTTCTTCGAATTTGATAAAGCGCGGTTCAATGGGATTAACGGGCATTTTTTCCAATTCATCAGCAAAGGAGGATAATATTTCCGAATTCTTTGGGATAATCGGTTCGTAGGGCGGTTTGGGTAGTTTTGTCTTTTTGGGAATACCGGTTTTGCTGTACATGACGAGCCTGTTTTTGTCCAAATATTGCCTGGCCACTCTCATGATCTCTTCCTTGGTGACCGCCTCCACCTTTGAGGGGTAGGCCATCTCTTCTACCCAACTTTGCCCGGTATTGAAACAATTCAGGAAATTAAAGGGCCTGTACTCCATATCTTCCATCTGCTGCTTATGGTAAATGGCCATATTCAGTTTGACAGCAGTAAGCAGGGTGTCGCTGAATGCCCCTTCTTTTATCTTTTCAATTTCATTAAGCACTAATTTTTCGGCATTTTTAAGGCTTTGCCTGAATAATTTAGGTAAAAAGATCACAGCAATGCCCCCGTCATCCACATAGGTATCTGCGTACAACATGGCATACATGATTTTATTGTCCATATAAAGCTTGTTGAATAAACCTGTGGAAGCATCATTCATAAGCAGTTCAGCAATCACATCAATCACTACCTGGTCGGGATGCCCGAGAGGTACAGCACGGTATCCGATAATCCCAACCGGAATGGGCGTCATCCTGACTTTAACGAATTCCCTGCCCTTGAAGGCTTCTTCTTTATAATCGGGCAGTTGAGGAATTTCCCCGGATTTCCAGATGCCAAAATATTGTTCAATCAGGGGCATGATCTCTTCACTTTTAAAATCCCCGGCAAACATCAGTGCCATATTGTTGGCTACATAATAGGTTTGAAAATATTCATACATTTTGTTCAGTGAGGGATTCTTTAAATGCTCAATGCTGCCTAAGACCGTTTGCTGCCCGTAAGGACTTACCTTAAAGAAATTCTTGCTGTATGTTTCCATTATTATTGAAAAGAAATTGTCCATTGACATATTTTTCTCCTCATACACCGTTTCCAGTTCCGATTGGAAAAGCCGGAAAACGGGATTGATAAACCTATCGCTGTATAGCATCATCCATTTTTCGATTTGGTTGGAAGGAAACATGTTGAAATACACAATATTGTCTTCTGAGGTAAAGGCATTTACGGAAGTGCCTCCCATACCGGCAACCACCCGGTCGAATTCATTGGGTATGGCATATTCTCCGGCTTTAAGCGAGTATTCATTGATTTTTTTCTGAATGGCTTGTCTTTGTGCATCATCGCTTGTTGTTGCCAGTTCTTCATAATTCATGGAAATGCTGTCGAGCCAGACTTTTTCTGCCTGATAATCAACAGTACCTAATTTCTCCGATCCTTTAAAAAACATATGTTCGAGGTAATGGGCAATTCCCGTAGCATCTTTCGGATCCCTCTTGCTTCCCCCTTTAACGGCTACAACACCCATAACCACGGGCATGGTATGATCTTCATTCAGATAAACCGTTAATCCGTTCGGTAGTTTATACTCCCTTACCGTTAGCGGATCAGCTTTCTGAGCAACAGAATAGGAAGCAAACAATATCGAAATCAGCAATAAAACAAATGCTTCTTTTTTCATATTTAAATTCTTTAAGATGGGTTTAATATAATTGAAGAGTCAAATTTACGAATTTTATACCTTTCGATGTAATCAAACGTAAGATAAAAGAATTTCAAAAGGATTTAACAATCATCCGTATACCATTTTCAAATGGAAATAGTATTTTTGATATGTTGAATTATACTTTTTAAATCATTAAAACCAAAGAGTTGAAGTCACGCTCTCTATCTGATTTAGGCAATTTATTTTATTCCACCGATCCGGAATTACAAGCAAAACTGGAGGCATCACCTGAACCTTCACAGCAAGAATTGCGAATCCGGCTGGAGAAAAAAAACAGGGGAGGGAAAACAGTCACCATTATTGCCGGCTTTTCCGGGAAGGAAGAAGATATGCAAGCCCTTGGGAAAATGCTGAAAACAAAATGCGGCACCGGAGGTAGTGTCAAAGATGGAGAGATCATCCTGCAGGGCGACTTCCGGCAAAAAGCATTGGATATTCTGAAAAAGGCAGGATACAGCAAGGTGAAATAGTTGGCAAGGGCGATCGGAATGGTTTGAATGCGGAATGCGGAATGCGAAATGCGGAATTCGAAGTGCGAAATGTTTGGATTTCGAATTGAAACGAAAAGCACACTTCTTACTTCAAACTTCGCTTGTTCGCTTGTTCAATATTCGATCTGCGTTTATCTGCGTTATCTGTGGGAAACATCTCAAATTCGGAATGCGGAGTTCGAAGTGCGAAATGGTTTGATTGCGGATTTCGGAATGTGAAGTGCGGAATGCGGACTACGGAACTCATAACACAAAACTCATAACACACAACGCACAACCCAAAACATTTACTTCTTACTTCGATTGTTCGCTTGTTCAATATTCGCCTGATTACGGGCATATTGCATCAAAAGGCACTCTTTGTCCATCTACTTTTTTGACGATGAAAGCGCCTTTGATACCGAGATCAATAATATCTTTTCTGAATTTACAGGCTTCCTCAAATGTGGTAAAGCGTCCGATCCGTAATTTGGTTGCTCCATTCTCAGTTTCTGTATTCATATTGATCAGTTTATCTTCATAGCCTTCAAAATCATAAGATCTGAAAAATCCGATCTGAACTTCATACATTTCACCCAATGTGTCTGTTGGGAATAACTCCTGATCAACAGCCGTGTTTTTTTCGACCAATAATTGCAAACTGTCCAGACGCGCTTTCAGAGATGTATTTTCTTTCACAACAGAATCAGTCAATGATAAGTCAACCAGATTTTTTTCCAGTGAAAAATGCCATTTACCTTTACCCTGATAAAACTGAAAATAGACAAACATACTGGCTGAAGTCAGAAAAAGGATGATGAAAACAACTAAAAGGATATAAATACCAATTACTCTGGACGAAGGATTCACCTCGATTTGTTCCGGATTTTCTTCCTCAATATGCCCGTCAAGTTCAAATTTTCTGTCTTCCATTCCATTTTTATTAGATTCTTGGAAAGAGCTAAATTAAGGATATTTCAATTTTACAGAGTGGAAAACTTATAAAGCTGTATATCTCCGCCATATTTGATTTTTTTTAAAATGATCCTATTTTTCAAATACAATAAATAATATTCTTCCGGTAAGTAAACTGCATGAATTATGGAGATGAAAGGGTATCTTCTTCCATTTGCAATATAGAAGCAGAAAGGGATAAAATAAAAGGAGAACTTTCGAACTGTTTTGTTTTTTGTCAATATGTACTTTAATTTTTAGGAATCCGGATGCATATCCTATGTTAACATATTGATCAACGGTCATTGACGAAAGATGCTGCAATCCGTCAGTCCGGGAATGCTCCAGAGGTTTGAAACTGTAAAAGAAGCCGGAAAGGAAAAACTGCCATCTCGATTTAAGGGAAAGGATATTCGGAGTCGAAACAAACAGTCTTCCGCGGTCGTTAAGCACCCTGTATGCTTCCCGGAAAAAAGCCAGGTGATCGTGTATATGTTCCATGACTTCAACGGAAACAACTGCATCAAATAAGGATGAAGTATATGGAAGCTCTTTTGATACGTCAGCTTTTATACATTCAATTTGATCGAAGTAAAAAAGTTCAGGAAAAAGGTCACATGCTTTCGTTTCAAAACCATCTTCAAAGAGTTTTTTGGAAAAAGCACCATGACCGGCTCCTGCATCCAATACGTTTATTCCTGCACCTTCAGGATAATAGCTTTTGAAAAGAGTATAAAAATGCTCATGAATGCCCGGTAAGGCAATGGCTTTTACCTTATCGGGATTTATCATGCTGTTTTCCAAAGTATTCGACATAATTATTATCCGTTTCTGCTAACTTAATACTATGCAAACAGGCGTTATATCGTTCAATTTCCGGAGCCAAAACATTGAAAACAGCAATAGCCATGTTTTCTGCTGAAGGTTGTATCCCTTTCATAAAATCCACTTCCAGGTTCATGTTTTTGTGGTCCACCTTGTCAATGATCTTTTCTTTAATGATCATGCTGAGTTTCTTCAGATCCATGACATAACCGCTGTCCGGATCAGGTTCACCCTTTACGGTTACATACAGGGTATAATTATGTCCGTGCCAGTTGGGATTGGAACAGGCTCCAAAACGTGCGTAATTTTCAGCATCAGTCAGTCCGTCTTTAAATATCCGGTGGGCTGCATTGAAATGTTCTCGTCTGCTTATGTATATCATAGATTGCTTTTTTGAGTACAACAAAATTACATCCTTTTTTGGAGAGGGAAACAAATGCAGGGGAGATTTTGTAACCAATGGGACATAATCTGTTGAATCTTTTTCACTTCTTTTATCGGGTTATTTCATCCGCATTTTGCAGTATGGCTGGCAAATCCAGGGTATAATTAACCTTACTGTCAATAACTTGTCCTTAATAGTTTAACGAAAGAATGTAGTTTTGCCTGATTAAAAAATGAGGGAAGCATGTTTAAAAACATCCTGAAAATATTTACAGGCACATTTATTTCCAGGATTATCGGATTTATTCGGGAGATTATTGTAGCCTCTTTTTTCGGTACGGGAAAAGTAGCCGATGCCTTTACACTGGCACTTATTTTCCCCAACCTCTTCCGCCAAATTTTGGGTGAAGATATGGTCGAAAGGGCTTTTATGCCACCTTTTAAAAGCATATATGACAGGGGAGGGAAAGCCCAATCATGGAAATTCATTTCTGTGGTGTTCAACTGGTTTTTCATCATCCTGATGATCACTACTTTCGTACTCTACCTCATTATTCCCTTGATTTTTTCTCTAAGGGGCAGCTTTCCGGATTTATTCGGCAACGTATTTTCAAACAATGACTTTGACTATGAACTGACGCTTAAACTCATCCTTATTTTGTTGCCTTTCACGATTTTTATTGGTTTGGCAGCATTTATCGGCAGTATCCTCAACTTCTTTGAAAAAAACTGGATTTTTGGACTTGCACCGGCTATGCTGAGCGTTGGCGTTATTGCCGGTATTTATGTGCTTTATCCTTACATCGGGGGTTATTCTATTGCCGTGGGTTATGTGTTTGGTGCATTTCTGCAAATGGCTATTCAGATTCCTTTTCTTTACAACAGGAAGTTTAAAAATGAGACGGATCTGAAGTATCATACTGTGTTGAAAGATCCAGAACAGGATTACAAAGTGCTGAAAAGGGAAAGCCGATTCATTACGCTAAATGCTGCGCTGGATAAAACGCAGGAAGTGTTCGGACGCTTTTTTGCCTCAACGCTTCTTCAGGGTTCCACGTCCTCTCTGTTTTATGCGATACGTCTGTTCCAGTTGCCTTTTGCAATTCTATCCTTGCCGATTACACGGGGCATAAACCCGGAATTGAACAGGCTGAAAGCCAATGAAAATTACCAGGCGTTCAACCATGTGTACAGTAAGGGACTAAACTTGTATCTGCTCATGTTTTTCCCCATATCCGTTATTTTGGTTTGCTGCTCGCCTGAAATAATTGACATTGTGTACCGCAGGGGGCATTTTGATGCATCTTCCCTGCATCTTACTTCCCTCGCTTTTTCAATGTATTCGCTGGGATTGTTGCCCATGAGCCTGGTTGGTTATTATAAAAGAGTACTGTCGCTATTCAATAAAAACAAGTATGCACTTTACATTTCGTTGATCAGTGCTATCCTTAATATTCTGTTTGCTCTCGTATTTGTCAAATTCACCCCGATGGGTCACGAAGGGATTGCCTTGGCTTCCTCACTGGCATTTTTTGTTAATATGTGGGTGATGCACAATTATACAAGAAAGGAGCTCAAGGCTTTTATCAGGGAATCGCAGTTTAAAGTTGTCGTGAATATCATCATGCTCTGTTTGCTATCTGCAATAATTATTGCGTTTACTTTTTATTTCGGTCTTGAATTTTACAAAAACAAAATCCAATCAGTTATTTCTATAACAGCCAAATCTGGGATCATTTTTACAATATTTATCCTGTTTTATCTCCTTAATAAAAACCTCCGGCCTATTTTTAAAGGCTTTTTTATAAGGAACAAAGGGAATATATGATAAAGCAATTTTGCAAAAGGAGATTACACTTTTACGTTTTATTTTCGCGTGATATTTAAGGTAACATGCAACGGATACTGATCATACAAACGGCCTCAATCGGGGATGTAATTTTAGCGACACCCCTGGTTGAGGAAGTGCATCGGCTCTATCCTTTTGCACAAATTGATTTCCTGTTGAAAAAGGGGAATGAGTCGCTTTTTGATCATCATCCCTTTCTCCACAGAGTGTTCATTTTTGATAAAAAGAAGAATAAATTTTGGCAGGTACTGAAACTGTTAACTGACATCAGAAAAGAACAGTACGATTTGATCATCAATGTGCAGCGGTTTTTTACATCCGGACTGATCACCATATTATCGGGAGCGAAACAAACTGCAGGATTTAATAAAAATCCATGTTCCGTTTTTTTTTCCATACGGATTAAACATCATATTGATTCAGGAGAGAAATTGCATGAAGTGGAGCGGAATTTAATGCTTATCGCACATTTGGGGGCAAAAAAGAAGCTGCGTCCTCAATTATATTTACCTCATGATTTTGTAAATAAACTTGCCGGTGAAAGGGAATATTTTTGCATTGCACCGGCTTCACTTTGGTTTACAAAGCAATTTCCCGAAGAGAAATGGATTGAGCTTATCCATCAAGCTCCTTCAGGATTAAACGTCATTTTATTGGGCAGCCGACCGGATTTTATGCTTTGCGAAAAGATCAAAACATCCTGTTCCGGGAAAAAGGTTTACAATTATGCTGGTCAGTTAAACTTATTGGAAACGGCTGCGGTAATGAAGGATGCTAAAATGAATTTTGTGAATGATTCAGCTCCCATGCATCTGGCTTCTGCAGTCAATGCTCCTGTTGCCGCCATCTTCTGCTCCACGGTGAAAGATTTTGGATTTACTCCTTTGTCAGATCAGTCCTTTGTTATTGAAACTGACGAAAAGCTGAATTGCAGGCCTTGTGGATTGCATGGGCATAAGGAATGTCCTGAAAAACATTTCCGCTGTTCGAAAATTGATGTAAACTACCTCCTGAAAGAGACCAAACTTGTTTAGTTCCGGTATTACAACTCTTCTCCGGTATTCAGTTTACGGAATCTATAAGCAGCAATAATACTTAAAACCGTGACGGCAAAAACGGTATAGTACACAAAGGTGGGTACGGGAACCGGATCTCCTGCAGCATAGGAATGAAGACCTGAAAGATAATAATTGACGCCAAAATAGGTCATGAGTACACTGCTGAAACCGATCAGAGAGGCAAAACTGAATGCAAACATCCCTCTGAAACCGGGAATATGCCTCATGTGGGTAATGAAAGAATAGACAAGCACGGTGATCAGTGCCCATGTTTCCTTTGGATCCCATCCCCAATAGCGGCCCCATGATTCATTTGCCCAAACTGCTCCTAAAAATGTTCCTATGGTCATCAGGTATAAACCAATAATCAGGGTTACTTCTCCAATCAAATTAAATTCTTTGATGTTTTGCATCAGGTCGTTCCGGTTTTTACCAGTCATCAATACCATGAGGATCAGGCTCATGAGTCCCAGAATGGCAGCAAGGGCAAAAAATCCGTAACTCGATGTGATTACTGCGACATGAATGATCAACCAGTAAGATTTAAGTACCGGCACCAGGCTGGTGATTTCCGGATTAAGCCAGTTTAAATGTGCCACCATTAAAATCAAGGATGCTAAAAGTGCTGTTGCAGTAAGCGATACCGGAGCCCTTCTGACAAAGATCAATCCGGCCAATATACTTGCCCATCCGATAAAGACCATGGATTCGTATGCATTTGTCCACGGGGCATAACCGGCAATGTACCATCGCATAGCCAATCCGAGGGAATGAAAAAAGAAAGCCAACAAAAAGACGATTACTGAAGCAGTGGATGCCCATTTGAATCTTGCTTTTTTCATAAATAGTCCGACAAAATAAAAGATCAGGAAAATAAATCCGAATAAACCGTAATAAGATCTTAGCCTTTCAAAAATTGCCCAGTTATTATATTTGATTTCCAGGTTAATACGGGTATGAGAAGGAATAATATCTTTTGCATTTCGTTCCTGAAATAATCGCATGCTTTCCAAATGCTTGTCTGCTTCGGTATAATCCCCGCTTGCGACTGCTTTGTATATAGCTCCCGTATATAAATACATGATGTTGGAAACAAACAGTGAATCATCACCCTTGAACATGGGAGGTCCATCTGTCGGGGAGTACCAATGATGTCCGGGATCATTTTGCAAAGGGAAAATCCGGATGTAATTCCCCACATAGATAAAATAAAAGATATTGACCCGTTCATCAACGGTCAGCACATCTTTGTCAAATTTGGAACGCTCCACCGGTTTTTTACGGTTTGCCTCTTCGACATATTTACCAAGCTTATAACCGTTTTCAGAAGTCATGTCAACGATCTGGTCAAAAGAAGCATATTTGCCTGTTATCCCAAGAATCTTTTTCAGCCCGGGGTCAGATATCTTAATCATTTGAACTGATCTCCAGTAATCAGGTGCAGTGATCATACCCAAGATCACCTGATCAGAATTCAATCCATTGAATTTATTTTTTCTGCTGATTTTTCTCAGCACTTCCGAAGACATGGTGTTGATGGGTTTTATTCTGCCTGATTGGTCCTGGATCAGCAATTTTCCAAACTCTTTTGCGTGTTCTTTGGAAGGAGGCGTGTAGGTCGCCTGATCATTTTGGTTTTCAGCCTTAGCCGCATTTATATTCAGCATAAAGAGGCTTATTATTGCGAGGGTAATGATTTTTGAATTTTTTGATCCCAGCAATCGCATCCTTGAACGGAGTCTGCTGTTCTTATTCAATAACGATAACACCATTCCGATCGTCATGATCAAATAACCGAGATAGGAAATTGCTGTGCCCCAAAAATCGTGATTGACAGATAAAATAGTTCCCATTTCATCCGTGTCATAGGAAGATTGGAAAAAGCGGTAACCACGATAATTCAGTATATTATTCATATAGATACTTCGTTCTTCTTCAACTCCTTTTTCTTTATCAATCAGGCTTACTTCGCTGATAAATGATGACGGACTTTGAGAACCGGGATATCTTTCCAGTTTAAAGTCATTGAGTTTCAAGGCAAAAGGCAAGTCAATGGTATTCGCACCATAAGCAACGCTAACCGCATATTTACCAATGTTAATGCTTTCTGCTTTGCCGGCATTTTCTCCCTTTGTTTTTATAAAGATTTCTTTTGCTTCACCGGATAATTCAGTTTGAACCTGAAGTACATCATCAAAAGAATGATTCTTATCTGCGGAAATGAATTCTGTTTTGGCATTGGGGTAAAGTTTGTTGGCGGCAAAGGTCAGGTTCTTAATCCTATAAATAAGCATAGGTTCAATTGGACGGGGAGTGTCCGGAGCAAATGTCCCTTCCTGATTGGTCATCATGTTGAAAAAATCAACAGGATAAACCGAATTCAGCACAAGGCCTGTATCCGTGTTATTTAGTGTAACATCCTTGGCTTTCATGGTATTGCTGAAACAAAACTCAAGTTCTCCGATCATCATAGGTTCATCTTCCTTTAAAGCACGTTCATTCCGGATTCCATGTTCAAGAAAAATAAGGGATAGTATGGCTTTCCCATCAGGACTTTCGTAGATGCGCTCAAAGGCATTGGGAATTAATTTTAAAGCCTTTACATGAATAAAATCACCATCTATCTTAAGGGTTAATTTTGCATTCTTTTTGGAAACAGGCGATAGGATTACAACTTTGTCAGCGTAATACTCTTTATCTTTATCCTGAATGAATACTTTCAGGTACTGTTCTGACGAAGACATGCTATTCGCACTTTGCCCTTCACGGATATGCATCGTGCCCTCAAAGCCAAAATACCGGGTGATGGCAGAACCTGCTAAAATGATAATGAAGGCAAGATGAAAAACAAAGATGCTAAGTTTTGAACGGGAATAGAGTTTACGCGCAAAAATACTTCCGATCAGGTTTGTACCTGTTAGAAGAAGAAGAAACTCAAACCAATGTGCATGATATACCAACACCTTGGCAGCATTACTGCCATGATCGTTTTCAATAAATGTCGCCACAGCAGCGGATACCGCAAAGATGATCAGCAATATACCGGTCAGCTCCATAGAGAAAAGCATATTCTTTATTCGTTTCATCGTTTTCTTATGATTTAGTGATTTTAATTTACAGGTGCAAAATTATCATAAACCTTGCAACACGAAAAATATTTTTTAGTTAGAATAATTATAGATAATAAAATACAGAAGCATAAAAAAAGGCTGTTCAGATGGAACAGCCTTTTTAAAATTGATCAAATAGAATTACAAAACTGCGATCGTATTTTCCAATAATGTTTTGACATAATCAAAGTTATGAATACCTAAGCTATATTCACGTAATGCAAACTGGAAGTTGAGTATGGCTCCAACCTGCGCGTTTGTTAATGATGGAAATTTAGGTTTTGACATATTCGTGGAACTGGTGCTGGCGGGATCTCTCCAGTATCCTGATGGATTGGAAGAAGAACTGTAAATGTCAAGATAACCATCCCAGTTGCCGGTAGTTAAGCCTGCCCATAGATTGGATTCTCCATCGCTGTCTTTGTGGAGAATAGGAGCTGCACCGCCACCAATTGCATTGATTTTTGTAGCCAGGTCATCCAGTAATTTTTTAATTTCTGCTCGGGGAGTTTTCCAATATTTATCATTTGAAGAACTTACAGTACCGGCACCATGACAATCTGTGGTGTTGCAACCATTGAAATTTCC
>Ga0265297_10010686_pt1 | contig 11449 bp, 19 predicted proteins | sample Munlanlwell13791_FD_192502 | JGI IMG/M metagenome (GOLD analysis project Ga0265297, IMG submission 192502) | Leachate microbial communities from a municipal landfill in Southern Ontario, Canada - Leachate well 137-91 | ecosystem: Engineered > Solid waste > Landfill > Unclassified | place...
AGAGCCGGAGGTCTGAGATCCGTATGGACTAAAAGATTGGTCAGACATTAGAACGACCACCATCCGAAGCATTCGATTGACCCAAATATCTTCAAGCCGTTCGTCCAGTCGTGAGGGTTACTGAATTCAATATAATAGGGATAACCAGAGGTAGAAGGTTTATACGCGTACGTTGCATTTCCGCTCATGGTTGAGCATTTGAGGAGGGTATCGAGCATGGTAACCATGTTAGCCGCACTATTATGAAGGAGGGTTATGAGGAATCTATACCCTTGGCGATTATTGCCGACTTCTGCCTTATCGGTGAGTTGTCGAACATGGAATCTGCCACCAGTAACCGCATCGCTCCCCAGATTAACACTGGCGGAGGCGGGAAAGTAATTCCCCTCGTATGTGGTCTTATCCTCAATTATGAGTTGGATTTGCTGTGCGTTTGTTGCCATAATGATGCCTCATTAATAATAATATTATGATAGTTATTATTCCGCTTATAATTAATGGAATCCATTGGGGATAGTCATATATTAATTGGAGTAACCATACTGGTGCGAAACTCTCCCAGTTACATGGAAGGGACATTAGTAATCCACATCCATAATATGAATCTTCTCTGCTGCTATCTCGTTATTCTGCGTCTTGTGCGCTATATCCCATAACTTCAAGACATCCGTAAGCGAATCGGTAAAATTGCCCTTGGGTATCTCGACTCCTGCGGTATTCCGTTTCATCATGGTATCATAGGCTATCCTCTCCGAAAGTAACGTAACCGCCATAACATCAAATGGATCGGTGGATAGTGGGACTTCATGTTTGATTGCATACACCGCACGCTCTGCTTGTGATATCCATGATTCTACTACCGCTTGCGTGAATAAGGCGTCTACTGATGCGAGTGTCAATCCCATGAATGTATTAAGGTCGGTATAGGCTATAACCCCATAAACGGAGGCGGTCATTTAGCCTAAACCCCCGCTTCAATATAGCATACATCCACGTTCGCTATTCCAGCGTCACCCGTATCATCCGCAACGGTCATTGCTACATCGGTTAGGGCTGCTAATCGCTCGTTAATCTTGATAACTTGGTCGTGATAGAATTGCCAAGTGCGCGTTTGCTCAAGGGATGTGCCGAATGGAGTATAGGTTAGTTTCAGAGTGCATAGACCAGTAAGTGAACTCCATCCCGCATGTATCTCCCCGATATGGCATTCAATAGCCGAGGCTAAAGCGGTATAGGTAACATGGCATGAGCAATTGGCTGCCGCTTCTATAACTGCGTAGTGTGTTGCTCCGTCATGGTCACATACGTGATGTGCCTTAGTTGGTGCGAATGATATGGTCAGCGTTCTGGTTCGGTAATAATCCCCGACTTGGGTCGTATCGGCATCAATATATCTGATTATATCGCTATGTGTGGTTGTATTGGTGCATGTGGCGGTCTTGACCTCGCCCCAAGGAGTTATATATTCCAATGTAGTAACTGCGGTATCATCACCTGCGGTATCTGCTTCACGTTCACCCCAGATTTGCCCTTGACCGTATATATCGGCTAACAGTGGGTAATATTTGGTGGCATTAATATGAGCATAACAGAGTTCTGGATCTGCAATCCCCGCGACTAATCCCGTGATTCCAACACATATATTACGTGCTGCGGATACGGCAGAGGATACTACTGCACTGCCATAAGTAACGGCTCCAACGACTGGACCATGATCGTCTTGATTAAAGCAATAGAAGTCGGTCACTGCTGTTCCAGCAACAGTTTTCGTGAATGCGACTTCGGTATCGGTAGCACCACTTGTTAGGGTGGCTGTGGCAGTATATTTTACTCCTGCGGAAGTATAATAATAAACAGTAATGATAGCGTTGTTGAGTGCGTCATCATGCACATCAGAGGCGGCTACTAAGGTGAGTTCGGTCTTGCCCTTCTCGGTGACTGCGGTACTGGATGCGACTGCTTTCGCTGTACCCGCTCCGTCTGTTGCGCCTACGAGTATGTTCGCTGTGAACTCTCGGTAATGTTTTGATCCGTAGTGGCTACAATACTTATGAAGTGATTCATAAGATTCAAATGAGCGGGATTCACCCGTTCTTTGTAAGATTTTATGGGTTGAGCCTTGGTTTGCCATTATTCTCATCTCTTGGTATTAGTATTAGGTAGCGTTCATCCCGAAGCCGTGGCTGAAAGGTGGGTCTGTATTTGCAGAGGTTCGGTCTTACAGAGGGATGAACTCATAGTTGTGGTAGAAAAAATATAAAAAAGTATTGAGTTTATGCTCCGTTGATGGCTGTGACTTTAGCGACACCCTTGTAGGTTGTAGCGGTTCCAGAAACATCCATAATCTGAGGAGCGCAGTAAGGAACGAACCAGACTTCCGATTGAACCACAGTATCACGAACTTCATCATGAGGTGCGATTGTTCGGGTTCTTTGGGGTCGGGTATAGCCGATTTTTATCGTAGAGGTATCAATTGCGACCAAGTCAAATGCTCCGATTACTGGTAAGGCGTTGCCGTCTGTGACCATGTATTGATTCGGAATAGATATGACACCTTTCACACCAGCGTCACGGAATAGGTCTATGGCTGAACCCTCTCGAACATTGGCTCCACCACGTCTCATGCTTTTAGAAGCGCATTTCGGGTATAATATCAGCGTAGAGGCGAGGTTATAGTTATAGGTTTCTATCCTCGCAATTAAATCGAGTACATCGCCTTGCATATTAGCCCAAGTGCTCCATGCTCCGCCAGTTGCTCCAGTTATGGTTAAAGGTCGTGTGAGTGTTCCCGCTCCAGTACCCTCATCGAGTAGGAAGTTAGTATTCCCTTCTACTGCCGCACCGAGTCCAGCCGTTAGATTACCGTTTCGACCAGTCATGAGGAATCGTGATGCTCCTTTTGCGACCATTTTACCCAAGCCTTCAACTCCAAGCGTTGCGAGTCCGTGCTTCTCGGCAAATGCCCAATCGACTTCATTCATCCTTAATTCTTCATCAACAGTCCATAAGTAATGCCCGTATTCCTCGGCTGCTAAGGTTATCTTCTGTGGAGTGTATCCCGCACGATGTACCGCTGCTTCTGGTAACTCGGTTAGGTTCTTATGCATCCATTTATCAATGGAAATATCACTCAAATTGACTGGTTCAATCCCTAAACTATCCAAGATTGACTCGTCAATATATGCTGCATTGACCCGCTGCTCCATATCGGCGGTAAGTCGTTCTATTAGACCTGTCATTACACTATCACCGCTGCTACGTATGCGTTTCCAGTACCGCTGACTACATCAGAGCCTATAACTCTGGCAATCTTTGCTTGTTGGTCTACATCGGTGGCAATTCCCGCAAGTAATCGGAAATCACCCGTTGCTGCTGAACATAGATAGTTTCCGATTTCAACCTTATTTGAGGCTGCAAGTCGCGCACTAATAATCATACCAGGTAACAAAGGCAATACCCAAATATATGAGTTTGCTGCGAAGAATAACGCCTTGGTTATCGCTGCACCCGAATTGTCTATTTGCAATTGGTTGCGATTCTCCAATATATCTGGGATGATTCCAGCCACGATTAATGATTTATCGGCTGTCTTCTCTACGATTCCTGGTGTCGCAGAGTCTGCTAATTCTACCAGCGCACCCAGGAATAACTCGGATGCTGTCTTCACTTTTACCCGTATCAGTAATGAGCGCCAATCCGCATAGGGACTGACCATTATGACGGGAAACGTCAGAGCCGCACCAGTTCGGTAGGGCTCATAGGGGGTTATGGTATATGCCATGTTCTCGCCTTCTAATTCTTAAATAATGTGACTCCTATTACGCTGTTCGTCTTTGGTTCTCGCTCTCCCGCATTCCAAGCATCAACGTGAGTCTTAACGTGGTTTTTCGTTGGTATGGGAGGGGGATTCGGTTGCTCGCCTTCGCTTCTCACAGGCATCTTATCCACTGTCGCCTTAATGATCTTCATCGCTTTGATACGGTCTGGCACGCTTAACTTGTCCAAATCCGCATCGTAATACGTTCCGAGGCTCTTTTTCAGAGTATCAGCGTATTCCACAACCAAGGGGTCAATTACTGGCTCACTTGGCTTTTCCTTCGGCGTCTCCTTTTGATTTGCCGTCGGTATTTCCTTTTCCGTCGGCTTTTCCTTTGGAGGCTCCGTCTTTGTCTGACTTTCCGCCATCTTCATCATCTGTTTCATCCGTCTGTTCTGTTGGGAATGGGTCGTTCCAGACGAATGTAGTATCCTTAATACCCAATAGGAATAATACGTTCTCAGTCGGTTTATGATAATGCCTTTGAGTTTGGTACACTTCAGTATAACTAATCTCGGTATCCCATTGCGCAGAGGCTGCCGTCGCGCCTTCTGGATCACCCGAAATCAACTTCTTGGTCATATTCATATCGGTAGCGATTTCCTCTTGAGATATATCCCAAATCGTCTTGAATTGGTCGGATTTCATCTCGGGAATATATTGCGCTAAGACCATGTTCGGGTCATCCGAGGTATAGAGTTTGTTATGATAGGTGAGTGCTCCCGAAATTGAGGTTTTTATAGTTGCTTTTTCCTCTGCGGAATTCACCTTAAATATATCAATTCCACCCCCGATTTCTTGCAGTTTCTTGATTATGGTGCGAAACATCTGTTCTTGGACAATTGCGAGTTTAGCCATTGGCTCAACATCAGAGGAGCCTTTATACGTAAGTTCGAGGTGAGGCGCATTGAATGCAATTACACGCTTCTTATCGACTGTAAAACTGCGAGAGTTCCCCAGTATATCAACTAAGGTTATCTTATACACGTAATCGCTGTCTTTCTTCACGATTTCATACCCGTTCCCGTTAGCCAATTCATAGTATGCTGCCAAAGAATCGTATAGTGGAAGTGGGTTATAGTGCGGTTGTTCACCCTCACCTTCTTTATACATCACGATAATAGCACCACCGAATAGCCGTGCCCATGTGTATAGTTTCTCTAACTCGGTAAAGAAGCCAATCCATTCCAGATACTCGATAACATTATCAAAAGTATAGGGCATACCGAATTTCGTGCCGGGAACTTTATTGTCTTTTTTCAGCACAAAACGGGGGCGAATTGCCTCACGGGCTACCCATGAGGTCGCCTTGCGAATCTTCCCGTTGCGGAGGAGAAGGGTTAGAAGTGTCGAGTTTGTCAGTAGGTCGCTCCATTTGAAATCTGTCGGGGTTTCATCCCCTGCAACATACCGATTCCCAGCACCAGTATAATTACTATCGCTATACATTGTGTTATCTACCTCACGTCGGATATTTAAGTTTACCTATACGATAAACCTTCACTCATTTTGGTATTCTCTTTGATATTCTACGAATCTCCATTGGGGATTTGTAGGCTAAGCCAGTATTACGAAGATTGCCACATATTATAGCGGAATCTCCTTTATGGTTTCTTATATCAGTCATAGTCTTTAATCGCTGACCGATTTTATCTCGTTTGAATCCTTTTGTCATAATATCACCTCTTAAAACATTGTGTTTACTTCAGTTCTACGACGCACTTGTGCCTCTCTTTTCCGATCTTGAACCAGAATATTGCTCATCTGATCATCCTCAAAGTACCTTGTGCAAGCCCCTATCGCATGTAAAAACGCTGCTGTCCAGTGATGAGGGTTCATATCCACCTTGCCGTTCTTGAATACCAACGAGGATAAGTCACTCGCTATCTGGCTACCACGCACTACTACTATCGGCTCCATGAGTGCTAAGCCTATCCTATTAAACCAGAACTGCGCTGGAACGGGTTGCAGTCTCACATCCCTCCCTCCAATATGCCCTATCTCATTTAAGAACGCTGTATTTGCCCCACCATCCTCTATTTCAGTAGTATAGGGATTGACCCATGATTTGAGATTGGAGTAATCCAGGCCGTATTTGAATGTCTGTACGTCTAACACATACGTTTTCCCATTATAACTGCCTATCTTCACGCCCACGTGCCCGGGGTCAGTATTCAGATCCATGCCTTGTTTGATGCCTAAGCATAAACTAAGCATAGCGTTCATCTCTTCTTGCTCGATGAACTCCAAATTACTGAACACAGCACCGTCTAACGCTGTAAACTCACAGCAATATTCCCGTAGATACATGGCCTTGAGTGATGGGAACAGTTCCATTTGATGTTCTATGTCCTCTATATCCAGCCATTCTCCGCATTCCTTGTATGTAACCTTCAGAACGGGGTAAGTATTGCATAGTTTCTCATAGAATGTGCCTTGCACAGGGGTAGATAAGAACAGTTCAACACCGCCTTTGAGTAATGCTCTCCTGATTAAGCCTATGAGCACCTCATCCATACGCGCTACTTCATCCAATACAAGCGTTTTAACGTGCTTGCCTAAGAAACTCTCCTCTGTAAGTGCGACAGTATGTATAGTCTCGCCGTTCAATAACTCAACGCTCTGCCTATTCGTTGCGCTTACGAATGATTTCACGAACGGATTCATGTGTAAGTGCTTGAATAACTCTGTTAACTGCCCTCGTGAGTCTGCTGCCCAAAGCACCTCACCAAACCTAATCGCTCTCCATACTGCCCAATGCGCACCAATTAAGGTCTTGCCACCACCACGACAGAAGTTGAGGCAGATATGGCGCTCTGCGCACATGCGTTTGAACTGTCTATATTTAGATGATGATAGTTTGTCGTCTGTCTTGCTGTAGACCCATATCATAACGCGCCAGTAGAGCGCTATTGACTCTGCTTCAGGAAGGCGCTTAATCCTCGAGAGGTATTTTAGCCAGTTCATCTATCATTCTGTCCTCTTCATTTATATCTGCTTTAGACTCAGAAGTAGTCAGCATTTTCTTTTTATCTAGATAATCCCGGATTGCTGATGCTATGGATGGTGAGGGATCGCACTCATCAACTAACCTGCACAGGTATTTCTCATAAATGTCTTCTGTAATCTGTATGGTTGTAGGCGGTGGTGGAGGGTGTGATGGACCGCCCTTAGTATTATCAACTGGGTTCTTATAAAATAAGAGTAGAATATCCTCGTCAACCCAGTTCTTACCCGTTACAGGGTTGATAGTATTGCGTAGTTTATACGCACGTGTCTTGTCACTGTTATTCTTCCACTTCTTGTCTTTTCTCACGCTTATTTACACCTATTGACGGATAGTTTACGCTTATCCGTAACCATTACCGTAAACATAGCACTACTTATATTTATGTATAGCGCTTAGTAGGGATACATAGGATAATAGTATATAATATGATTGATTCGAGATATTACGAATCTACGTTAACAATATTGTAAAAATGTGGGCAGTTTGACCCTTGAAAGTCCTATATAGGAGAAAAGTAGTTCTGTCGGAATAAAAAAAAAGTACTATATATAAAGATTGAAACGTCGATCTGCCCACTTTTATACAGAATTGTAAATTACCTCAACGCAATCATCTTCAATAACAATGATGCCCTTCCTATGAATGCCCATGATTTTATCTCCATTTCGTGTGTTGCGATGGTAAGCCGCCCCCATTCGTTCAAACTGAGTCTTAATTTTATCCCGAATTTGTTTAGGGAATTCTAATTGTCGTTTTTTGTATTCCATCCCGAGCAATTTAATAATCTCGATCACCTGGATGGATGGCTCAACTTCCCCCCCGTCTTTGTCTACATCGAAATCAAACGAGAGTTCATAGTATTGCTCGATGATCCATTGTAGGGGGCGTGACGACCATTGATATAAGAACTCGTTGCGCTTCCACCACATTTCTTCCGACCATGCGTTAGGTTTGAGTGGGCTACACTTTAAATTAATACAGTAATTCCAGAGTTGATTGATGAATTCATCCGATTGTAGCATATCCTCTAATGCAAGACATTTGTTAAACTTATTTGGGCAGAATAGGATACACATTCGTTTATAGAGCGAGTCGTTTTCAAAATTATCATCAAGGATCGGGAGTTGGTTGCTGCATACACACATAAATAAATGCAATGCGAACGTTTGCAGGTCGTGATATAATAGTCGAATATCCATTTGAGGAAAATTGGATTGAATCTCTTTAAACATAGCACACGAATCTTTATTAAAGAATCCCGACCTCCCTTCATTTTGAACCAATACAGAAGCGTTCTTCTTAACTACATTACCAAGCCCACCATTATCCCCTATCTTCTCAAACTTAAAAGTAGTGGATATTCCGTCCATCATTTTTAGTATTGCTGCCCCAATTGGAGTTTTTGCGCTCGAGGGGTAACCAACCAAAAATAGGGTCATTCTATCATCGATATCACAATTGACCATATTCACAAACCATTGTTTCAGAATTTTAGATTGCTCTAATTGTAGGCAATTTTCGAGGGGTGTTTTGTATACTTTTTCACATGAGTCTGATTCTTCCGGGATTTCAAAAAATATTTGCTCGATTATGATTTTAGAAATAGGGTCTACCGGCTCAATAAATCTGGGCACGATGCGAGTGAACTTATCACCTTCATGGAATGGTCGTATCCCAACACCATACTCAACCACATCCTTACCCTTAATGAGATACATGCCGGGCTTATCATAATCGGATGGGTCCACAAAATTCTCGGTCTTAATAATTTTCATGGCCAGGTGAAAGTTTTGTAATGTGAAGATATTGATTGATTGCAGATACTCCCGAACCTTTTTCTCAACTACAAGAGAGTCGATAAGCCTCCAATATCCATCCTCATCATACACACGCCATTCACCCATTCGGTCGTCGTCTGAAACCCTATGAAACCACTTCCATTCGGTGATATCCTCAGCGATTTGGTATTTCCATCGGTTCTTTTCGATGTTCTCCAGGTAAACCTCATGTTTTTTCTGCTTCCTTTTTTCTACTGCCCTCAAATCGGCAGCGGCAGAATCCTCTAATTTAATAACATTATCAGTCAAATCTATCCACCTCTTATCCTTCATCCATCCCAATATTGATAGGAGTGGGTCCGTCGACCCTTTCTCCTATGAGGTGGAATAAAAGAAAAGTATCTGTAGTAATTAAGGAAGCAGGGGTATTTAATTTTATTGTCATTCCCACTTCACCAATCCTATTAAATGATTGTCGGGGTGATGGTCACAATGCTCTAATTCGTAGTAGTGTAAACCATATTCCTTCTTATCGTTATATGAGTAGACGGGGAGCACAACAACGGGCTCACCTACCCCGCAATCCTTCCCACATATCCGACACTTTACCCCATTTGGTCCGAGTCTGAAATTAAAGGTCACTTCTTCCCCACCTCAACACACTTACTACAAATAAGTTCAAAAGGCGAGTCGAATATGAATGGTTTGTTTAGATCCAGTATCTTCTTATTCTTAGCAAGATATGCGATTGAAGTATTCGCAATGAACTTACCACAAAGACAACATCTCCTCATCAGTTACTCAGCCTCCACATCTTCTTGGGTCTGCCGTTCTTGCCCTTGCGGAATCCCTCTTGGAATGTATACCCACTTGCTCTCGCCTTCTGAATATTCTGATATACCGCAGTGCTTGAGCATTTTGCATAATCCGCCACAACACTCCGATGCAACCACTCACCTTGATGTTTCATGAAATAACCCAATACTCGCCAATAAATCGAGCCGACATAGACATCTTCACTCATGCCTTATCGACCTCTGAACCCTCTTTAGAAGAGGCTTCACCCAGAATCTTAATACCCTCATCTATATCATGATTAAAAGCATCCAATAACTCATCCTCTTTGGGGTCTTTAATAAGATAAAGTAGACCTTTGAAATGCTGAATGGCATTCACAATCTGCTTCTTGCTCTCTGCGAGACTCTTCTGAAGTTGTTTGATTTCCTCATCCTTATCTGCAATCTTGTAGCATAAATCCAAATTCGACTTATCTATCATATCATGCGACTTCTGAAGTTCGGCGTTCTGCTGAGCCATTCTATAAATACCACAATCTACCTTAAAATTGCTGGTTTTACATTGGTCATCCGCAATTGTGCAGATGAAGCAATCCTCATTATCCAAATTAGGACATCGCCCATATAGATGCCGATTTCCACATATAACACACTTTTCACTCATTCTTCTTTCTCAACTCCTTTCGATTTGAATAGCCCTTTCAGTTCTCCCATTAATTGCTCCGAGTTTGGAACGGGCTTCTGCTCGGCTTGCTCTATTCTCACTGGTCTCATCCAACATGTTTGACATGATGCAAGATTGCGTTCATCACAGTGAATACATTCGGGATTCATCGGTAAGTTGCACATCTATTCCCTCAACTCCCAGATTTGGATTCCCTCTACTTGTCCGTCTGCCTGTTTCTTTAGCAAATAATCCTTCAAATGTTTCGCTTCCTCAAACGTGCTCTTTTGACTTTGACATGATTCATAATATTCATCCTCCCAAGTAACCAGAAACATCTATTCAATCACCCTCCGAAACTTGCCGTCGCCCAAATACTCAGCAACTATGAAGGTATCGTTCTTTCTTTCTTGGTCAATGCCTATTGAACACTTTCCATCTTCATATGTTAGAGTGCCCGATACTCTCGAATAGATAGGCACAATTCGCCTACTCTCTTTCATTTTTAAATAGTCATAGTCGTCTTCCATGCAGTAGTATTTCCACTCCCAATACCGAGCCTTATCGTTTTCGATTTCGAGTTCATTGAACGTCTTGATGAGCAGGACTACCAGAGCGACAATCATGAGAAAAAGAATAATCAGTGCCAGAGCGAGTTCAATCATGAATCCTCATCCTTTCCTTGCAATATATTTAATACAATCTTAGCCGAGTTAATATCCGTCTCATCCAACCAAAGGAATGTCGTCATCCTCTGAATGGCGTTGTCAATTCTGGCTCTGAGTTCCTCGATTAGTTTATCTAACTCTTTCTCTTTCTTAAACATGTTCTCGATAAACATCGGACAATCTTCACATTTTCTCAGTTCCATGTGTAGACATATCTTACAATTCTGACGAGCCTTCAGCGTCTCGATCTCCTTATCTTTATCTTTGCAGACATCCATAACGACCTTAATATCAGACTTGACAATTTCAACCTCTTTGGCGAGTTGGTCACGCTCTGCTTCCACTTCGTCAATATCCTCTTCTAATTGTGATACTGGACAATCTCCCGCACACGGACATCCTCGACTCATTTCTTCCCGACCCCGTTCTTGGCGAGTGCCTTATTCAGTTTATCCAATTCCTCTTTATTCGGTGCAACCATTGCTTTAAACTCCTCTGCGGTATATGGTACTACTTTCGAGTTATCATCCCTCCTCTTATTGCTCTTGTTGACCACCTCGATCGTTTTCGAGTTGAATATCTGTTTCAGGCTCGTAACTTCCAACTTCAAATCGTTGGTAGCCTTAATGAGTAGACCGATTGCGTTTATCATTTGAGTGTGTCTCTCGAATACCTCGCCATCATGATGAATCATCTGCTCCTCGCCTAACGCAAC
>Ga0265297_10010687_pt1 | contig 11448 bp, 9 predicted proteins | sample Munlanlwell13791_FD_192502 | JGI IMG/M metagenome (GOLD analysis project Ga0265297, IMG submission 192502) | Leachate microbial communities from a municipal landfill in Southern Ontario, Canada - Leachate well 137-91 | ecosystem: Engineered > Solid waste > Landfill > Unclassified | place...
TATCCCGGATAGCAAGATATTTAAAACAATAGAGTTCAATATTAATACCATTCTTTCTCATTGCCGGCAACAGGCTTATCTGACAAAGGGTGTTAAAATCCATATTATAGATAACCGAGAAGATAAGGTTATTCAGACCGAAGAGGCTGTGGATAGCGAAGGGGCGGTTACTGAGGAGGACAGAGAAGATGTTGAAAAGAATATGAAGACCGGAAGGGGAATCGCTTCAGAAGGAATCTCAAAAGTACGCGATATCAACGAATACACTTTCTATTTTGAGGGCGGTATTTCTTCATATGTTCGTTATTTGAATAGATCGAAAAATATTTTGAATGACCCACCGATATATGCTGAAAAGGAGCAGGACAATGTGATGGTGGAACTTGCTATCGCCTATACTGACGATTTCAAAGAGCACACCTATACATTTGCCAACAATATTTATACTGCTGAAGGTGGTACCCATCTAACGGGTTTTAGAACTGCTTTAACTCGAGCAATAAACGATTACGCAAAAAAGAACAATTTACTCAAAGGACCTTCTCTCTCTGGTGAAGATGTTCGAGAGGGTATGACAGCTATAATTTTGGTTAAGCTAAAAGATCCACAATTTGAAGGTCAGACAAAAGCTAAACTTGGAAACACAGAGGTTCGAACAATTGTCGAATCGGTTACAGCTGAAAAACTCAGTTACTACTTAGATGAAAATCCGACCGAGGCCAAAAGAATAATTGAAAAGTGTGCTATTTCGGCGAGAGCCAGACTTGCCGCCAGGGCAGCTCGCGATACAATTATTCGAAAAGGGGCGTTAGATGGTATGACATTGCCCGGAAAGCTTGCCGATTGCTCGTCGAAGGATTCTTCGAAAACAGAGATATATATAGTTGAGGGAGACTCAGCTGGTGGCTCTGCAAAACAGGGGAGAGACAGGAAATTTCAAGCCATACTTCCTTTGAGGGGAAAGATTTTGAATGTTGAGAGAGCACGGCTTGATAGAATGCTTTCGTCGGACGAAATTAAAGCGCTTATTGTCGCTTTAGGCATTGGAATTGGTGATGAGATCGACTATTCAAAATTAAGATATGAGAGAATCATAATAATGACAGATGCAGATGTTGACGGTTCCCACATTCGTACTTTACTTTTGACATTTATTTTTAGAAACTACCCAGAATTGATAGAAAACGGACATATTTTTATTGCTCAACCGCCACTTTTTTCGATTGCAAAGGGGAAAACCAAGGATTGGCTATATTCTGAGCTGGAACTTGAGCGGAAAGTAAAAGAGTATAAAGAAAATAAAATATCGGGTTATGTGATACAGCGTTACAAAGGTTTGGGTGAGATGAACCCAAGTCAACTTTGGAACACCACGATGAGTCCCCAAAATAGAATTTTGTGGAAAGTCCAGATCGATGATGCAGAGGAAGCCGATGAAGTTTTTTCAATGCTTATGGGTGACCAAGTGGCGCCAAGGAAGAAATTTATTCAAACTCAGGCGAAAGAAGTTGAAAATCTAGACATATAAAAAACTAATAACTAATAACTAATAATTATCGAAAAAATCACCATTATGGTTATTAAGTAATTGAATTAAGGATATATAATGGCAAAAGAAGAGGAAAAGAATAATGCAGAAGAAAGCAAAGATTTTTCTGAGCAAGACGAGAAAATTGTAGAAAAATCCGAAGATGATATAGCTGTTGATAAAGAAGACGATCAGAAAATTGAAAAAATTGAAGAGGGCGAAGAAATCATTGACCCCAATGTCGGAACACTAAAACCGAGGTCTTTGACCGTAGAGATGCAAAAATCATATCTCGATTACGCTATGAGTGTTATTGTTTCTCGAGCTCTGCCAGATGTTCGAGATGGTATGAAGCCGGTGCACAGAAGAGTTCTCTACGCTATGTATTCAACCGGTCTTCGACATAATACGAAATATCGAAAATCGGCCAAAGTTGTCGGTGAGGTAATTGGTAACTATCACCCTCACGGCGATGTGGCTGTTTACGAAACGTTAGTTCGTATGGCTCAGGATTTTTCAATGAGATATATAATGGTAGATGGTCAAGGAAACTTTGGTTCTATGGACGGCGACTCCGCGGCTGCCATGCGATATACAGAGTGTAGAATGTCAGCTATCTCTGAGGAGATGCTACAAGATATTGACAAGGATACGGTTGATTGGCAGGACAACTATGATGGTTCCATACAAGAACCCCAAGTATTGCCAGCAAAGACACCACAACTTCTTCTAAACGGCGCTATGGGTATAGCAGTTGGCATGGCGACAAATATCCCACCACATAATCTAGGCGAACTATCGTCGGGTATTGCTCATCTGATTGATAATCCAGAGTGTGAAGTTGAAGATTTAATGGAATACATAAAAGGACCCGATTTTCCAACTGGTGGCATAATTTATAATAAAGAAGATATCAAGATGGCCTACGCTATTGGCAAGGGCAAGATTGTGATGAGAGCCAAAACTGAAATAGAAGAAACAAAACGAGGTTTTAGAATACTGGTCCACGAAATTCCATACCAGGTCAACAAGTCCACTCTAATTGAGAAAATCGCTGATTTAGTTAAGAATAAAAAAATTGATGGTATATCAGATATCCGTGATGAATCAGATAGGCATGGAGTGCGAGTTGTAATTGAACTCAAAGGTAGTGCTTTTCCGAAAAAAGTTCTAAATTTACTATTTGAGCATACATCACTTCAAACTGCTTTTCATGTGAATATGCTAGCTTTGACTCCAGATCTTGAGCCTCGAGTTATGACTTTAAAAGATATGCTCAAATACTTTATTGTTCATCGACAAGATGTAGTGACTAGAAGAACAAATTTTGAACTCAGAAAAGCACAGGATAGAGCTCATATTCTAGAGGGTCTAAAGATTGCCTTAGATAATATTGATGAAGTTATCGAAACTATCAGGAAATCAGCCGATAGAGATGTCGCAAAAGTAAATTTAATCAATAAATTCAAACTTTCAGAAAAGCAGGCAGATGCAATTTTGGATATGCGACTCTCTTCTTTAGCAGCCCTAGAGAGAGAAAAAATTGAGCAGGAGCATAAAGAGATACTGGCTCAAATTTCATACCTGGAAGATCTTTTGGCTCATCCTGAAAAAATCCTTGGTATTATCAAGGAAGATCTTTCGTATATCACTGAAAAATATGGAGACGCCAGAAGAACCAAGATAGTTCCTCGTGCTATAGGTGATTTTTCCGCTGAGGATCTGATTCCAAATGAACATGTGGTGGTTGCTCTTTCTCGTGGTAATTATATAAAGAGACAAGACGTTACTACATACAGAAAACAGATGCGTGGTGGCAAAGGTGTGGTTGGCATGACCACAAAAGAGGAGGATATAGTAGACCATTTGGTTTCAGCTTATACACATGATGATATTTTCTTCTTTACAAATAAAGGAAGAGTTTTTAAGAGTAAGGTTTATGAATTGCCAGCCACTTCCAGGCAGAGCAAGGGAACGCCGGTAGTGAATATCATACAAATCGGACCTGATGAAAAAGTTACTTCTTTGCTCATGGTTCCGAAAAATGGTAATGGTCACAAGTACTTTATTATGGGTACCCGGGCTGGTATGATCAAACGCACTGAAATTACGAAGTATGATAATATAAGAAAAACTGGAATTATTGCTATGGGTCTTAAGGGCAATGATGAACTTCGCTGGGTCAAGACTTCCGGAGGCAAAGATGTTGTGGTTGAGGTAACGGAGAAGGGGCTCGCTATTTGTTATAATGAAGTTCAAGTTAGGGTTATGGGAAGATCGGCAGGCGGGGTTCGGGGCATCAAGCTAAAGTCTCAGGACCGTGTAATGTCCATGGATGTTATAGATGAAGGTTTAGCAATATTTGAAGATAATGGCTCAAAATATCATGGTCCCGATATGTTAGTAGTACTTGAAAACGGTTTTGGCAAGAGGACGATGTTAAAACATTTTCATCTGCAGAAAAGGGGCGGAATGGGTATCAAAGCAGCGAACATTACTTCAAAAACAGGAAACCTTATTGGCATGCATACAACATACTCGGAAGATGGTGATGTGGTGTTGGCATCGAAGAAGGGCCAATTCATTAGAGTATCCCTTAAAACGATAAAGAGGCTAGGACGTGATACTCAAGGTGTGACTTTGATGAAACTAAAAGGTGGGGACAAGGTTTCGACGGTAGCTATGATTTTACCAGAAAAAGAGGATGAACCTGTTTCGGCACCAGAAAAAGATACTGGTCTAAAAGCTGAAAAAGAAGAATTTTCCAAAGATGAAAAGAAAAAAAGTCAATCGAAAAAGATTATCCAGGAGAAGGAACTCAATAAGAAAGCCTTAAGTATTAAAAAGTATGATGAAAAGAAAGTCGCTGATAAGATTCCAGAAGGGGCGGAGAGACAAACACAATTAAATATTACAAGCTATAATTCAAAGATTGAAGTTGAAGAGTCCAAAGAAAATATCAAATCTCCGTCGCCGAGAAAGCCAAAAGATGATATTAACTATTGGGGCGGTCAGAAAAGACAGATTGAATAGGGGGTCTTTTTCTGCTATTATTTAGTGAGTTAAAAAAATTCATTCGTTTTTTTTATGGAACAAGACAATAAAAAATCAATAAAAATCCCCAAAATTATTACAGTGAAAGATTTTGCGAATCGTTTGGATTTGCCTGTAGTTGATATAATCTCATCTTTGATGGCCAATGGAGTATTGGCCAACTTAAACGATTCTATTGATTTTGAAACAGCCTCTATAATTGCCTTGGATTTAGGGTACGAGGCAACGCTGGAGAAAGAAAACAAAGATGTTGTAGGAAAAGTGGAAATAAAAGATATAAGTAGGGATAAAAATCTGAAGGGTAGGCCCCCAGTTGTGACAGTTATGGGTCATGTTGATCATGGCAAGACTACACTTTTAGATAATATTAGAAAAGCTCATGTAACGGAGGGTGAGTCGGGTGGAATCACTCAGCATATATCTGCTTATCAATTGAAGCTTTCCGGCTCGAAGAAAAAAGAGGTCAATGGAAAAATTATTACTTTTATTGATACTCCTGGTCATGCTGCGTTTTCTGCAATTCGTAGTCACGGTACAGCCATAACAGATATTATTATATTAATTGTCGCTGCAAATGATGGTGTTATGCCTCAAACCAAAGAGGTTATTAAGCAAGCAGAGGTAAATAAAGTTCCGATAATTGTTGCAATAAATAAAACCGATTTGCCTGATTCTGATATTCAAAAAACCAAACAGCAGCTAGCGGAGATGGGACTTAATCCCGAAGATTGGGGCGGAAGTACGGTTATGGTTGAAATTTCTGCTACAACCGGAAAAGGGATTGATGATCTTCTTGAGATGATAGTTTTACAAGCTGATATGATGGATCTTAAAGCGAGCTATGATGAAAGCGCCTTGGGAGTAGTAATTGAATCTCATATGCACAAAGGTGCGGGCGCATTAGCTGTGGTTTTAATAGAGAATGGGACACTAAGACGAGGAGATGTAATTCAGGTGGGTAGCGCCTGGGGAAAAGTACGAATTTTGGAAGATTTTACAAAAAGCAAGATTGAGGAAGCGATGCCTTCGATGCCGGTTAGAATTGCTGGTCTCAAATCTCTTCCAGATTTTGGAGATAAGCTAATTGTTCTTTCGAGTGAAAAAGAGGCAAAAGAAGCGGCTACTAAATCAAAAAAATCAAAAGATAAGAAAAATGTGGCTACCGCGAAGAAAATTGGTATGGAGGATGTAGCCGAAGATGTCAAAAGTGGGAAAGTTGATGAACTAAATATAGTGCTCAAAGCCGATGTGTCCGGATCTTTAGAGGCAATAAAAAAATCAATTTATGAAATCGACACAAAAGAGATAAACCTAAATATTGTTTCCGAAGGGATAGGCGCAATCTCAGAATCAGATGTTTCTCTGGCAAAAGCGACAAAGGCGATTGTTCTGGGATTTAGAGTATCGGAGCTGTTTGCAGCGATAAAAATAGCCCAGAAAGACAAGATTGTAGTTGAAAAATATGAAGTTATTTACAAGTTGATTGATGACTTGAAGGGTGTTCTGTCGGGGATGCTAAAGCCCGATATTGTTGAAGAGGAATTGGGGTCTGGAAAAGTGCTTCAGATATTTCGGGATGATAAAAAAGGCTTAGTCGCAGGCGGAATATTGGAAAAAGGAAAAGTAGAAATTGGAGATGAAATAAAAGTTTTTCAAGAAAAAAATGAAAAATATAGAGAGAAAATCCTAACTCTTCGAAGAGAGAAGGATGAAGCAAAGTTGGTTGATGCTGGACAGGAATTTGGATTTGGTCTTTCGGCTGGTGCCAAAATCTCGGTTGGAGATAAATTTGTTATTTTTAAAACAAGAGAAGTGGAAAGAAAAATAGAGTAAAAAATTAGGTTAAGATTAGGAGTTAGCAAGGTTATTGGAAAAGTGAAATAGGAATGAAGGATACTCTTGCTTCTCTTTCGTTTTTCTCGCTTCATAACTAGCTTCTTAAACCTATAAACTATTTGCTAACAACATGCCGTATCTTTATTTGCAAATTATTGCCATAGTACTAATGCTAATCGGAGTTGCGGGCGTTATATTGCCCGCACTTCCGGGTGTACTTTTGATGTTTACAGTAGCACTAGCATTTGCCTTTATCGAAGGCTTTAACCATATTACATACATAAATTTAGTCATATTGGGAGTAATATCTTCGGTCTCTCTTCTGGTTGACTATTTATCTGGGCTAATTGGTGGAAAATACTTTGGGGCAACCCAAAGGGGAGTTCTAGGTGGATTTATTGGAATGGTTATCGGAACTTTAGTTTTCGCGCCTATCGGCACTTTCGTAGGCTTGTTTTTGGGTATCTTGGTTGCAGAACTTGCATACGGTGGGGATAGGAAGAAAGCCGCCAAAGCTGCAATTGGAGGTCTCTTGGGGAGTACGGTTGGAATTTTGATTAATCTCGTGCTAGCGCTACTATTTCTCGCTCTTTTCATCACTTTTTCGTGGGGCTAGTCAGATACACCGGCTTTTAAGCCGGGGAGATGGCTTCATTTTTAGAATTTGTTCCATTATAATAATTAAAGCAACTATTTTATTTAAAGCATAAGATGCAGTAAGAGAGGCATTATGAACGAATTCAAAAAACCACCGATTGATTATGATGAAGGTCTGCCGAGCGAAGAAACAAATTCGGATGGCTTAGATCAATATGAAAAAATAGAGGTTACAAAAAGATTGGCAGGAACAAACAACAAAGAGAATTTGTCCAGAGATCAAATAGATGACAAGCACTTTGCGAGGCGAGAAAAAACATCCGAAAATCAAGTCGAAGAAGAGCCGGAACAATATTTAGTCCGATCTTTTGCCGAGCTAATGATAAGGGCGGAAGAAAAATCGCACGGCTACCGCGTGAGAATTTGGGATATGGGGATCACAGAGGGTACAAACACCAAAATAGCTCCCCCAAAAAAATATCAAGAGGCCGTGACGATGACAGGAAGCTATATTGATGGTGTTATCTTTCGTGTTAGGATGCCTTTTGAGTTTGAATTTGATTGCTATGGACCAGATTTAAATAATCCAGAAAAAAGGGTTGCGTTTTGGGGTGGAAAGATAACCGAAAATAATTTTGATGAGTGGGAGGATAAAATCGATCTTGGGAAAGATTGGTCAGGACATAGCCGAGAATGGTATGAAAAGATATTTGCACAGAAAAAAGCCGAAGATGAATTACGCCAAATGCGTCGCAGAAGATAATATTATGTTCAATGTTTCTGATATTGCTAACAAAAATGGTAGCCGATTTGAAAAACGGTTCTTTTTTCTTGATGGAATTGTGGAAACATAGAAATAGTGTCGAAGAGTGAGGCGAAATTGGGTCGGATAAAATGTTTCTGCACACTTTCAAACTAAACACCCATATTACTCTGACCACAGCCAACGAAACAAAGGAGTATTTAGTCGAGATTATCGGCTTCCAACCCAAAGAGCGTTTGTGGCAAAAAATAAAAACATCATCGCGGTTTAATAATCAACTTCCCAGCTGGTGCCCGTCCGCCTTTGGAGGAGGTTGTCTGTAACAATTGCTTTGAATGACACTGGCCGTATTCCCCATGCCTTTTAAGGCTGGGGTTAAGGCCAGCCCGGAGCGAACATTTTAATGGGTTACCTATTAAAATGGAGTGGAGGCAATATTTCTGGCATACTTGATGTATGAAATATAAATATTGGACAGGTGCTCATACTAAACACAGGATAAGGATCCATCTAGTATGGATACCAAAGTATAGAAAAAGAGTATTGCGAGGCAAAGTAGCGAAGAGAACGAAAGAATTACTCTATCAAGCCTGTGAAGTAAACAGATGGTGGATACATCATATATCTGTCAAACCCAACCATGTACACCTAAACATTCAGATTAACCCCAGAGACAGCATAGCCTTTGTCGCCCAAAAACTGAAAGGTGGTAGTAGCAGGATAATCAGAGAAGAATTTCCGAAACTTGAAGAATTCCTTTGGGGTGACAGTTTTTGGGCAGATGGATACTTTGCCGAGTCAATAGGAAAAGTAGATGAAACAATAATCAACGCATACATTGATGAACAATCAAGTATGCCAGAGAAAGCCTGATACTACGGCTTTTAAGCCGTAGTGAAGGTTCATTAGTTTTGATTATTCTTTCCACCAGTCCACATTCACCAAAAGAGGCTGAAGCGATACTGGACAAGAAGATAAAATATTTCAAACTAGAAAAAATGATAGATGAGGTTTATGGAACAAAAGATGTGCCGACCTCCAAGGGTGAATATATTGAGGGATGTAAGCTATGAATTTAATTTGAATGATGAAATTGTTGGAGACAATTCCTCTTTTTGATACCAGTCATTTAAAACAAATTCAACTTTTTTTATATGAGATATGCCAAAGTTGTATTTACGATATTTTTGCAATAGATCAACAACCTTTTTGGGGCGGGCTAGTTTCTTGCGAAAACGCACTACTGTACTATGTGCTGTTATTAGGGAATAACGTGAATCAATATTTTGGAGCAATCCTGATGCATAAAAATTTATCTTAAGTTGTTCTCGTAATGACCAGAGTTGATCGTCCAACGGATACCCTTGAATGATTATAGAAGAAGGTGAAGCTGTTACACCTGTAAATTCTATTTTAAACGGTTTAATCTCGTTTAAGGATTGCTTTATAACGGAAACATATTGCTCTGGTTTAATTTGATCCAAAGAAAAATTTTCATGTGCAGATATTATGGATGAGATTGTAACATGAATATCACTTTCAGGATAAAGATATTGACCAGATTCAATTTTATCAAATTCTGATAAAAAAAGTTTAATTTGTTTTTTTACTTCAAGATCGGGTCTAAACAACAATGTGACACCACGTCTTGTGTCGGTGCTGTCGTCAAGCAGAGCGTCAACATCACATAAGCCTTTTTTGAAGCCTCTTGAAGCATCGTCCAAGAGGTCGTTGTAGCGCTGAGTAATTTGTTCTCTGGTTGTTTTCATGGTTTATTTCATATAATGTTTCGGGATATCTGATGTTTCTGGCTTGATTACATATTGATTATATCGTAAAAAAGAGGTGGAAATATGGGTCGAAAAAATATGACAAACAATAATCCTTAAATACGTCATATTTCTGAGCCAGATATCCCGTGTTCTGCGACCCGAAGGGCTTGAGTCGCGAATATGCCTTCCTTATTTAAAAGCTATTATCTGATAACCATACTTTTGGACATCGTCATTTGGCCAGAATGTCATATTTTTGGTTTTGCCGACATAGGTAACTTCTTTTTCTAGTGTTCGTCCGGTAAATTGTTTTGTTTCAGGATTCCACTCCTGCAAAACCAAAATATCGCCTGGGTTACACTCCCAATCTGCAAGACGAAGTTCATATGTTTTTTCGCCGTTTAATATTTTTTGAAAATATTCTGGCCAAACTTTTTTTTCATGTCTCATAATGTATGGTTATTTATAATATAAAAGGCATATTTGCGATTTTGCAGAACTGGTTTTTGTATGAACTAATATGTAAAAAATATCACCAAGTTGCTTATTATGCGTATTTATTTCTTAATTTTTTTTAAATTATCATTTTCTACAGTGAAATATTGGGCCTACTGGGTGATATGTACTATTGATATATCACAAAATTCATAGTTGCTTTTCCATGACTGCATCTATATATTTTTGACCGACACGCTCTTTTTCTATCGATTTAATTTTAATAAAACCAAAATGTTCGTAAATAGGCTGGCCAAGCGGACTGCCTTCCAATACAATTTTTTTGATACCACGTTCTATTGCGATTTCCTCAAACTTTTTATACAGTTTACTTCCGATTCCTTTCCCTTGCTGACTTGGGTGGACATAAAAAGTTCTGAGCTGTTTGTCTTTAATACCAATTACGCCTACTACATTGTCATTTTCAGTAGCTATATACATTTCAACATCGTTAGCTTTAGTTTTAAAATTATCATAATCGTATTTTTTACAAAATTCCTTTATCAATAATTCCGGATAAAGTTTTTTAAAAGAAACCGTGATTGTAGTTTTTATCATATCTCCGGTTTGTTTATAGTTTTTTGGTTTTATTACATGATACGAAAGTCATTAAGTCAGAGCGTAAAAAGGGTTTAATACCGCGTGGCTTGCCACGCTATCATCGCCCCGATTTTAGGGGCGGGGTCCAGGGCTTGCCCCGGGGTTTAATACCCTTTATTTTTCGAATGATAATCATATTAATTAGTTTTTAGTAATACGCATATTGTATAAATCTATCTTTTAAAAAACTATATCTTTGAAAAAAAAACTAATTTGTAACTGTCCGGGTCTTTTGTTGCGAATTCTCTTTTACCCCAGGGCCAATCTTTTGGTTTACTGGATGCCTTGATTCCTTTCATTACAATCTCTTCATAGTACGAATCAACATTATCAACTTCAAAGTAGAGGAATATACCGACACCCTTTTTTGATTTTTGATCATCTTTTATTGTGGCTTTCTTTTCATCCATGATGGCAATTCTAAAATCTCCAAAAATGATTTTTAGGGTATCTTCCGACTTCTCAACGTTAAAACCAAGCTTTTTATAAAATTCGGCTGTCGATTTCAAGTTGGTGCTAAATAATAGTAATGAGTGAAACTTTTTATTCATAATTACTCCTCCATATCCATTCTTATTTTGTATACATTTTCTGCCGTTTTTAAAATTCTAGTATCTACTTCTTCGATAAACATCTCTTCTCGATTGTGATTTAGCTTCTTAATACAACCTTTAAACGGTGTTGTGATCTGCGAGTGGCCGATTAGGGTATTCGCTTCGTTTTTATACTGGTATTTTCCGGCTGCATTGCAGTATATAAATATTATTTCGTTTTCAAAAGCACGGGCGGGGCACATGGAATCA
>Ga0265297_10010688_pt1 | contig 11448 bp, 6 predicted proteins | sample Munlanlwell13791_FD_192502 | JGI IMG/M metagenome (GOLD analysis project Ga0265297, IMG submission 192502) | Leachate microbial communities from a municipal landfill in Southern Ontario, Canada - Leachate well 137-91 | ecosystem: Engineered > Solid waste > Landfill > Unclassified | place...
CCGGTATTTTCTGGCTTCGGATAAAATCTGGGCAAAGTCCGGAGTAGCAAAGTTTTGAAACTCATCCACGTAAAGATAAAAATCCCGGCGCTGGTCTTCCGGCATATCCGCCCGGGACATGGCCGCAGCTAAAATTTTGGGGACCAAAACCAAACCCAGAAAGTTGGAGTTCTCTTCCCCGATTTTCCCTTTGGCCAGATTAACAATCAGGATTTTCCCTTCGTCCATGACTTTCCGAAAATCAAAAGCTGATTTGGACTGGCCGATGATGTTTCTCATGACTTTATTGGTGACAAAACGGCCGAATTTGGAAACCAGGTAATCCAAGACTTCTGACTTGTGGAAATCCGCGGTTTGGGCAATCTGGTCCGTCCAGTAACGGCGAACCATCGGGTCCGTAACTTTGGGTAAAAGTTCCTGGACAAAGTTGCTGTCGGTTAAACACCGGACAACTTCGATAAAGGTCGCTCCATCTTCACTCATCACCGTTAACATCGCGTTTCTGATGGCGTGTTCAAATCTTGGCCCGATAATGCCGGTTTTGTAAGGATCATAAAGTTTGTACATCAAATTGATGATCGCCGTGGTCACCATGTGCTTTTCAAACTCGGTGTGGGCTTCCAGCAAATTCAAACCCATGGGTCGTTCGGTATCCGAAGGATCAAAATAGATAACATCTTCGGCCCGCTCCGGCGGAATGTATTGGAGCAGGTCTTCCGCCAAATCATGAGGGTCAATCAAACACATCCCCTTCCCGGACCGGATATCCTGCAGAATCATGTCTCTCATCAGCTCGCTTTTACCGGTGCCGGTTTTCCCGATAATATAAACATGGCGGCGGCGGTCATCCCTTGAAAGATAAACCGGCCGACTCACCCCCCGGTAAACGCTTTTCCCCAAATAAAGACCTTCCTTGGGGATTTTCACCGGGGCCGGAGCTCTTTTGGAATAAAGCCAGTAGATGTGCGGCGTTTCGACCTGTTTGCTGGGGAAATGAAAGATCGTCGCCAGCTCTTCAGAATTTAAGATGCTGTTACCGGAGCGAAAATAGAAAAGCGGCTGGTAGCGGTAAATAAAATCAACCATAAATCCGGCTTTCCACCAAATCTTTTTCTTACCAAAACGATTCAGGTCGGAGGAAAACTGTTCAAAAGTTGATCTTAAGTTGCTTAAATGGGAATTGGCCAGTTCCTGGGTTGGGGCCGAAACCACCATCCGGACCACGGTTTTGAAACCCGGCTTGCCGCATTTGTTTTCGATGGCTTCCAAAGCCCGACTGTCAACTTTAAATCTGGCCTTCTCCGGGTCGGCTTCCGCCTTCTTGATGCCGCTGATATAGCTTCGGCCTTCCGAACGCCATTTGCCGTCAGCCGGAGAAATCAAAATCTGAATGGCCGCCCCCTCTTCCGGGCCCATCTTGGCCAAAACGGTGGTGATGGAAGACAAAGGATCGGTCGGCAGATCCTTAAAAAGCTTGATGGGTTTGAATTTTGATTCTTTGGTCTCCAGTTCGGCAAAAGCCACTCTTCCCGATTCGGAGAAAAGATTGTATTCCGGGACTTCCAAAACTTCGGCATCCGGATAAGCGCCGTTAATCTGTTTTTCCACCATATCCCGCAAATCCTTGGGGGTCGAAACATAAAAACGGATGTCTTCGTGTTTAGCGACAATTTCAAAAGTTAAATGGGGCTGGAGCTTCAGAAAACTTAAAAACCCGCCTTTTTTAATGGCGTAAAGCGAGGCAAACATCTGTTCAGCGACGTCAATTTTAATTTCGTTATCAAAAGGCACCGCCACCTGAAGCAATACATATTCCAGCGACTTTTTCTCCCGATCCCTGTTTCGCCACCAGATTAAAAGAATATAACCCAAAATCGCCAGAAAAAGAACCACGATGCCGATTAGAAAAACGGTAAAAGTCCAGGACTGAAAGTTGCTGATTAAATTTTCCTGTGCCATGTTTTTTTAATAACGATAAACAAACTTGCCTCCCAAGATTTTCAACACTCTCTTGCTCCATTCCGCCAACCAGCGAATGGAATAAATTACTTTTAAATGCAGGGCTTGAGTTATCTGATCATCAGTTAGGGGTAATTTAACCGCAACCTGCTGCGGAGCGGGATTATCCAAAATTATCGCCCCGTCTTCCCCCACCACCGGCTGATCTAAGGTCATTTCTTCAGCGCTTTCGACTGATTCCACCTTATCAATTTTGGGCGTAAATTCAGGGACTGAAGGTCTTTCCCTAATCTGGATGTTCTCTCTTCCAGAAATAAATGTTTCTCGAGTTTCGGGCAGGGCCATGTTTTTATTATAGTATAATTCTTACTTTTTTTCTTCCTTGACTACCAGCCAGAAGAGCAAATTGGATAAAAAATCCAGAAAAACAATTAAATCTTTTAAGTTTTTCTTCTTTAAGTCGATCACCCTTCTTTCCAGTCTTCGGCACAAAGACCGGCCTAAATGCAAAAAAGCGGAGATTTGATTCTTCCCCGGACGGGAAAATATTTTGACTTTTGGGTCAGCGATTTTTTGAATTTCTTTTTCCAAAAGAACGGCTTTTGAAGAAAAATCAGCTTTCAGGTTGCCGGCTAAAAAACCGCCGATCTCAATCAAATCATCCTGGATTTTTAAAATTTGTTGATTGAGTTTTGGGGAAGCTTTGCTTCTGGCGATTCCCAAAACGGCATTCAGCTCATCCAAATCGCCTAAAACATCAAAAATTGAAGATGACTTGAGGCATTTTTTACCTTTAAGAAAAGTCCGGCTTTTATCCATGCGTTCATTTTAGCACTTCGCGTAGCCGCAAATGCATTTTTCGCAGCCTTCTTCGTAGACTAAGGTCGCGTTACCACATTCCGGACAAATATTGCCGTGGTTATGACTCATCACCGCCGAAGTTTGAGACTCGGGCAAAGGTAATTCCGTTTGGTCTTCATCAACTCCCAATTTTTCATTAATGTAATTTTGGAAAATCTTGGCCACGCCATCCGGCAAAGAACGGACTCTTTTGGAACCAAAACCCACTGAACTGGAGCTACCGATGCCGGAAAGCTGTTCAACAATCATTCTTAATTTTTGGATGGCTAATTTCGGCAACGTGGTTCTCAAATCCAAAGAAATCAACCGGCCCAAACCTTCAGCCAGGGCCAAAATATCGCCACCGGCCCGGCCGACGTTAAAGAAAGTTTCATAAGGGTTACCCTCCTCATCTTCGTTGATGGTCGCGTGCAGCTTCCCGACCGGGGTGTGGAGGCTCCAGGTCCGACCGTAACGGACATCATTGATTTTTCGCAAGAGAATCCCCCCTTCACGAATCTGAACATCTCTTTCCAAAATCTGTTTATTGCGCGAACGGTCACGGTAAATGGTAACGCCCTTGCAGCCTTCATTGTAAGACAAAAGATAAGTCTGAATGATGTCCTGGGCCGTGACTTCCGCCGGCATATTGATGGTTTTGGAAACCGCATTATCAACTCCGGCTTTTTGGAAAGCGGCTTGCATTTTAATATGATCTTCATAGGCGATATCCGAAGCAATCGGAAAAATTTTCTGAATTTCTTCCGGAATTTCTTTCAAGCCTTTAAGCGAGCCCTTGTTGTTTTTAATTTTTTCCACCAAATCCTCAGACCAAAAGCCTCTGGCTTTGGCTAATTTCACAAAGTAAGGGTTAAGGTTAACCACTGTTTCGCCGGTTACCAGATTTTTCTCATAGCGAATGGCAAAATAAGGCTCAACCCCCGAGGAAGCGTCAGCCAGCATACTGGTCGTACCGGTCGGGGCAATGGTAGTAATGGTCGCGTTTCTTAACCTTAAATCCCGGCCTTTAAAATGAGAGCTTTTTTTATCAAAGATGCTGCCTTTAAAGTTAGGGAAAACCCCTCTTTTTTTCGCCAAATCAACCGAGACTTTTCTGGCTTCTTCTCTAATAAAATTCATTATTTGACTGGCGGTGTTGAAAGCTTCCGGTGAATCATAGGGGATTCCCAGCTGAACCAACATATCGGCCCAGCCCATGACGCCCATGCCGATTTTCCGATTGGCCTTAGTCATCTGTTCAATTTCCGGTAAAGGATAACGGTTCATATCAATAACGTTATCCAGAAAATGAACGGCTTGCCCAATTGTGTTTCTGATTTTTTCGTAATCGATTTCGCCAAAATCACCCTCTCCCTTCTTAACCATCTTGGCTAAATTAATCGCCCCCAAATTACAGGATTCATAAGAAAGCAGAGGCTGTTCGCCACAGGGATTAGTGGCTTCAATCCGGCCGATTTTCGGGGTTGGGTTATCCTGATTCATCCGGTCGATAAAGATAACCCCCGGATCACCTTTTTCCCAAGCCACCCGGCCAATCAGTTCAAAAACTTTTTTCGCGTTTAATCTTGATTCGACTTCTTTGGTGTCGGGATTAATCAGGTCGTAACCTTCATCCGGCTGTTCGGCCAATAAAAGTTTCTTTAATTCCTGGATTTTGTTTTCAAAATCCCTCATTCGATCGCCAAAACTGGCTTCAGGATTTTGCAAAGCGTTTTGAATCTCGACAATCAACCGATCAATTTCTTCTTTTTGGGGGGCCAAACCTTCAGGGGTAAATTGGGCGTCTTTTTCCACCTGCTCCATAAACTTGTCAGTTAAGGCTACCGAAAGGTTAAAGCTGTTCACCGTAAATTCCGCGCTTTTGATCATGATCCAACGTAAAACATCCGGATGGTCAATATCCATAACTCCCATATTGGCGCCCCGCCGATAACCGCCCTGCTGAATCCGGTCGGTGGCATCCGCATACATCCACATAAAATAAATGGCGCCGGAAGAAACCCGGCCGGTTGAACGAACTCGGGAACCGTAAGGACGCAAACGAGAGAAAGAGAAACCTGTTCCCCCGCCGGACTTGTGAATCATAATGGCGTCAACCAAGCTTTGGCCGATTTTTCGTAAATCATCCTCAATCGGTAAAACAAAACAAGCCGAAAGCTGCTGAAGTTTTGACCCGGCGTTGGCAAAAGTCGGGGTGTTGGGCACAAACTCCAAGTTAGCCAAAACCTGATAAAATTCATCTCTGGTTTTTCTCATCTGTTCCGGCGAACCATACGATAAATCAGCCGTCGCCACGTTGTGGGCCACCCGCCAAAACATTTGTTTGGGGGTTTCGATAATTTTCCCGGAAAGATCAACCATTAAATAATTTTTAGTAGCAATATATTCTCCTGTGGAGCTTAATTGAGGATCAGGCAGATCTTTGGGCAACGGCGGAATTTGGCGACCGGCCTGCCACAAAGAATCCATTGTTAATTGTCGTTTTTTCTTCTTCTTTGCCATAAAAAAACTTCCGGGGCAGGAAATTCCAAAATTGTTACTTTCGTAACGAAGCTTTAATCATTATAAAGGCACAGACGCTTACCCAGTCAAGTCGAAACTAAGATATCAAACAAGATCACTTAATGACTTAATGTTTACTTTAGCTGAGAGATTGTCTGGCGAACAATGTTCAAACAAATTTCAATACCGGGCTGGAAAGAATCACCCACTTTATTTTTAAGCCCAAGCAAAACCTCTTCATGTTTTTGGGCGGCTAGTTTAAGTTTGTCAACAAAAACCTGAGTGTTTTCTCCTTTTTCTTGGGCAATTTTTTCTTGAGCCACAGCCTGCTGCAGATATTTTTCGCCTTTAGTCAAAGTTGAAACACCCAGCTCAATTTTGTTCCCGTTAATCAAAACCTCACCAGCCCCTAATCTTTTATCAGCCAAAAGCAACATCAGTTCGGCTTTTTTCAAGGGGTTAAAGGTCACCCAAAGCCAAACTCGATCACGAATCATTTTAACCGGATAAAGAAAATGATCCGGCAGAATTCCCGGATAAGCCAAGAAATAATCGACTTTCTGGCCGCTTTCCGTGGCCGCCAAATCGGTTTCTTCGTCTTTCACCGAAGAGTTGGGATCAACCGTCGTCACCTTGAAATTCTGGCTTGCTGACTGACCGTCAATGGCTGAAGTTTTAACTACCGAAACTCCTAAAATCCAAAAGGCAAAAACCAAAGTAACACCTAAGAATATTAATTTTTTCATTTTTACCTTTCACCTCCTTTCTTTATTAAATAAAATAATTTGTTTTTAGCGGAACAGGACGATTGGCCAGGACCAAAAAATATGCAGCAGGATGCTGGCCAAAAGATTTTTGGTTCGGCCGAAAACAAAAGCGGAGCCAAAACCAAAAATAAAGACAAAAAACAAATAAGCCAGCATCATGACCGGCCGGTAGCCCAAAACAAAAACACCGATCGGCAGATGAACAATAACAAAAAGCAAAGAAGAGACCAAGTTGGCCAGACCCTCATTCTTCCAAATCTGCCACAGCCGGTTAAAAAGATAGCCGCGGAAAACCGTTTCCTCGGAGAAAGCCGTAGCCACCGAAATTAAAAAAAGGCCTAAAAATTCATCCGGGGAATAACTTAAAGAAATCAAATTCAAACCCTTGTATTTGAGAATGTGGGTCAGCAACCCTTCAAAAGCAAAAACCAAACCTAAACCAACCCCCCAATACAAAGCAGGAAAAAGCTTCTTGGTGGAAAAACCCAACGAGGAAAGGGGTTGTTTTTCCACTCTTTTGACAATCCAAATGGTCGGCACCAACCATAAAAGAGGCTTTAAAACCAGCTCTTCAAACCATAAAGGTAAAAACTGAGGCAAATAACGGTAAAAAGACCAAACCACGAAAATAAAAGAAAAGAGGGCAAAAACATGTTTCAAAGAAAGCTTCTGGCGGTAAAAAATCTTTCTGAAAATATTCACTAATTAAGAATGATAAGGCATTCATGTTATAATTGCAATGAATTATTAAAGGTAAAATACCGATTAATTTTCGCTATAATAAAGATCTTATCAATGAAGAAAAAAACTTCCGTTATTGCCGAAAAAGAAGAAAAAATCAATATCAGTCGCTTTAAAGAGTTTTTAAAGAAGCATCGACTGTTGATCGGCGTTGGCGCGGTTTTGTTTTTAATCCTTTTTTTCTGGCTTTTCAGAGGACTTCCCTTTCCGACCCGCTTAGGGTCTCCTGATTTCCCCTCTTCAACTTTAATTTATGACCGCAACAGCAAACTTCTTTATGAAATTTATTCAGAAAAAAATCGGGTGCCGGTTAAACTTAAAGACTTGCCGGACTATTTAAAATGGGCGACCATTTCCTCAGAAGACAAAAAATTTTACCAACACCATGGATTTGATTTTGGCGGGATTATTCGGGCTTCTTTTAACATTGTCTTTAAACAAACTTTGCAAAGCGGCTCGACCATCACCCAACAGCTGGTCAAAAATGCCCTGTTGGAAGATCCCTCTCGGACTTTAAGAAGAAAAATCAGAGAGGCCATTTTAACCTGGGGGACTGAGGTTATTTATTCCAAAGATCAAATTTTGGAGATGTATTTGAACCAAACCCCCTATGGCGGCACCGCCTGGGGTATCGAGGCAGCGGCCCAAACTTATTTCAATAAACACGCCAAGGATTTAACTCTGGCCGAAGCCGCTCTCTTGGCTGGCCTGCCTGCTTCTCCCACCAGATTCTCTCCTTTCGGAGCTCATCCTGAATTAGGCAAAGAAAGACAAAAAAGAGTTTTACAAAGGATGGTTGAAGACGGTTATTTAAAGGAGGATGAGGCCAAAAAAGCCGAAGAAGAAGAATTGAAATTGGCCCAAAACAAAGTCGATATCAAAGCCCCCCACTTTGTCTTGTATGTTAAAGAATTGCTGGTCGAAAAATATGGGGAAAAAATGGTCGAACAAGGCGGTTTGAAAGTTGAAACGACTTTGGATTTGGATTTGCAGGAATTTGCCCAACAGGCCGTTGCCTCTGAAGCCGCTAAGTTAAAGAGCTTAAAGATTTCTAACGGCGCAGCCATGGTCACCCAGCCGAAAACCGGCGAAATTCTGGCCATGGTCGGCTCCAAGGATTATTTTGATAAAGAAATTGACGGCAATGTCAATGTCACTTTAAGCTCCCGGCAACCCGGTTCATCTATCAAACCTTTAAATTACGCGCTGGGTATTGAGAAAAAATTAATCACCCCCGCCACGATGATTAATGATGCTCCTACTTGTTTTGCCGTCGCTGGCCAAAGACTTTATTGTCCGGTTAACTATGACGGTGTCTTTCATGGCCCGACTCAAATCAGATTTACCCTGGGTAATTCTTACAATATTCCGGCCGTCAAAGTCTTGGCTTTAAACGGTTTGGAAGACTTTGTTAAAAAAGCCCAGGAGATGGGTCTTTCCACTTTAACCGATCCGAAGAATTACGGCCTTTCTTTAACTTTGGGCGGCGGCGAAATCAAAATGATCGACATGACCACCGCTTTTTCCTCTTTAGCCAATTTGGGAATTCGCCAAGACGCCTGGGCCATTAAAAAAGTCACCGACCAGAAAAATAAAGTTCTTTTTGAAAAACAGGAGGAAGAAGGTCCGCGCGTTTTATCCATGGAGACCGCCTATTTAGTTTCCCACATCCTTTTGGACAACAACGCCCGACAGGCCGCCTTCGGCCCCTCTTCTTTCTTGGTCGTCAAGAATCATCCGGAGGTTTCCGTTAAAACCGGAACCACCAATGACCGCCGGGATAACTGGACCATCGGTTATAACCCCTCCAGATTGGTGGCTGTTTGGGTGGGAAACAACGACAACACCCCGATGAGCTATGTCGCCTCCGGCATTACCGGCGCTTCGCCGATTTGGAATAAAATCATGACTTATGCCTTAAAAGACCAGAAACAGGAATGGCAGCTCAAACCCGAAGGGATTGTCGGAGCTTCCGTCTGCCAGCTTTCGGGCAAACTTCCCAACCCTGATTCTCCTTGCCAAACCCGTTTTGAATATTTTATCGAAGGCACCGTACCTTCGGAAACCGAAAATCTTAAAGCCGGGGTGGAAATCGACAAAACCACCGGCGGTTTGGCCAATGACAAAACGCCGCCAGAAAACAAAGAATTTCAGGAAAAATCAGTTGTTTTTGATCCTTTAGGCACCCCATTTTGTCTGGATTGCACGGCCTCACCCAGTGCGGTCACCGTTAATCCTTACAATCTTCCCCAGTTAAAAACAAATCCCTCTTCAAATTAACCTTAAAATAGATTAAAATAGGCCATGGCGGTTAAAAGGACAGGAACCGTTTTCAAATCTTCTGCCAAAAACAAACCGCTTGCCAACCTCTTTTCAACCCTGGAAAAGATCGGCAAACCCCTTTTCTGGCTTTTTTTAGGCATCATCTATCTTTCCGCTTATCTTTTAAAGTTCATTTCCCAGTCGGGGAAATGGATTTTGACCAAAACAAAAACCGTTCATCTCCCCCATTGGCGTTTGCCTCGTTTTAAACTCAAGATTAAACCCAGAGTCCAAAAAATCAGAATCAAAAAAGTTAAAGCTGGGAAGATCAAAAGAGCCAAAATCGTCTGGCCTAAATTGGTTTTTCCTCGTAAAAAACTCATCTTTATCCTTATTCCTATTCTCTTAATCATTCTTTTGGGCTATCTTTCTTTTAATATCTTTTATGGTTTGCCGAACCCCGATAAGTTGGCCAGCCGCAACCAGCCGGTTTCCACCAAAATCTATGACCGCCAAGGGCAACTGCTTTACAAAATCTACCGCAACCAAAACCGAACGCTCATCAAATTAGAAGAAGTTCCGCTTTCCGTGATCCAAGCCACGATCGCGGTTGAAGACGCGGAATTCTATTCCCATCGGGGTTTTTCTTGGAAAGCCATTTTCCGCGCCGCCTTAAAAAATCTTGAGGGCGACAGGCTTTTTGGCGGTTCAACCATTACCCAGCAACTGGTTAAAAATGCCCTGTTGACGCCGGAGCGGACCTGGCGTCGGAAAATCAAGGAAATTGTTTTGTCTTTGTTGGTGGAAACCAAATTTACCAAAGACGAAATTCTGCAAATGTATTTAAACGAAGTCCCCTACGGCAGCACGGCCTATGGCATTGAAGAAGCTTCCCAGCTTTATTTAGACAAATCAGTGAAGGACTTAACCTTAGCCCAAGCCGCCCTACTGGCCGGACTGCCGGCCTCCCCTACCACTTATTCGCCTTTTGGTTCTTATCCGGAAAAAGCCAAACAGCGCCAGGAGTTTGTTTTATATCGGATGAAACAAGAAGGCTTTATCACCGAAGAGGAACGGAAAAAAGCGGTGGAAGAAATTATTCGCTTGGCCCCTCAGCGAACCGATATTAAAGCCCCTCATTTTGTCATGTATGTTAAAGAATTGCTGGCCCAAAAATACGGGGAACGCCTGGTGGAGGAAGGCGGCTTGGAAGTCAGAACCAGTTTAGACCTTTCTTTACAGGAAGAGGTTCAAGGAATTGTTAAAAATGAAGTTGACCAGCTGACTAAACTTCATATCACCAATGGGGCGGCGATCGTCACCGAACCGCAAACCGGAGAAATCTTGGCGATGGTCGGCTCCAAGGATTATTTTGATGAAAGTATTGACGGGAATGTCAATGTCACTTTAAGACCGAGACAACCCGGCTCATCCATCAAACCGGTTAATTACGCCGTTGCCTTGCAAAACGGCTTTACCCCGGCCACGGTTTTATCCGATACCCCCATTACCTATCAAGTCGCCGGCCAGCCGCCATACTCACCCAAAAATTATGACAGTCAGTTCCACGGCAACGTTCCTTTAAGAATCGCCCTGGCTTCTTCCTACAATGTGCCGGCGGTTAAAATCCTGGCGGCTTTTGGCGTTAACCGAATGATTGAACAAGGACAGCTGATGGGCATTACCACCTGGAATGACACCTCTCGCTTTGGCCTTTCCCTCACTTTGGGCGGCGGTGAGGTTAAAATGACCGACATGGCCGTGACTTACGGCACTTTGGCCAACTTAGGCGGCCGGGTTGATTTAAATCCGATTTTAGAAGTTAAAAACTATAAAGGCGAAGTTTTGGAAAAAGCGCCAACGGAAATAAACAAAAAATTCGCCCTGCCTTCTGATGTGGCCTATCTTTTAACCGATATTTTATCCGACCCGCAAGCCAGAATCCCGGCCTTTGGCCCCCGCTCTTGGCTGAATATCGAAGGCCATCCCCATGTGGCGGTTAAAACCGGAACCACCCAGAATTTACGTGACAACTGGACCGTCGGCTACAGTCCGGATTACGTCACGGTGGTTTGGGTCGGTAATAACGACAACACTCCGATGAGCTATGTGGCTTCGGGAATCACCGGCGCTTCGCCGATCTGGAATAAAATCATGACCCTGCTTTTGAAAGAAACCCCGGATAAAGAATTTCCGGTTCCGGAAGAGTTAAAAAGGATGGAGATTTGTCCGACAACGGCCACTCTTCCCTGTGAAGGCTGTGGTGGCAAATGGGAATATTTCCTGCCGGGAACTGAACCAAAAACCCATTGCTCTCCGGAAAAAATCAAAGAAATTAAAGAGAACTTACAGAATC
>Ga0265297_10010689_pt1 | contig 11447 bp, 11 predicted proteins | sample Munlanlwell13791_FD_192502 | JGI IMG/M metagenome (GOLD analysis project Ga0265297, IMG submission 192502) | Leachate microbial communities from a municipal landfill in Southern Ontario, Canada - Leachate well 137-91 | ecosystem: Engineered > Solid waste > Landfill > Unclassified | place...
TAGAGATATACGGGTTGACCTTGTATTCGCCCTTCACGTTGAGCATGAGCATGTTGCCCATGCCCTTGCCCTTGCCCTCGGTCTTTGACTGGCCGCTTGCCGTATCCTCTCGTTCAACTCCGTCGAAGAACAGGCCCTTCCACTCGAGCCCCACGCCGAACCGCCATGGAGTGAGGAACTCGTCGTGAGTCACTGTCTCGCCGTTTGCGATCCTCTCCGCGACATTCTTCGCGTGGATGAAATGGCTGAACCAGAAGTCCAGACCCGCATACATACCCCACCAACCGAAGTTCGTGGTCCTCTGTTTATAGTCGTCATCGCCGTCATACTGCGAATCTTCTTTGTAGATCGTGCCGCCGGAGAGTTTCTTGGCGGCGGTGAGTACGACGCCCGCGCTGAGGGTGAGATACTCATCCTGGTCTGATTCGGGATTATAAGGCTTGGCGCCCGCCGCTGGAACCGCCGCCGGGGCTACGGCCGCAGCAGCTGCCGCAGGCTCTTCCACAGGCTCCTCGGCCCCGGCAAAGTCTCCCCAGGCCTGACGCGCAGCCGGACCTTCCGCAGCCGGGGCTGCTGGTTCGGCATTCTGCCATTCTGTGAGCTTTTTATGCTCTTCAGCCGATATCGGCGCCTTTGAGTAAACCGGATCAGCAACAGAATAGGGATGGAATTTCCCTATATAATCATCCTTGCACATGGCGGCCGCAGCATCGTCCATGAAGGAGTTGGCATCGCATGAATCCGAGAGCTTCTTCACGATGCTTTCGCAATCGGTCTTGCCGCCGCACTTGCTGATATCAAATCCCATATGTTCCTCCTTAAAAACCTATTATGAAACCTATTGTCTCCCCCGGCAGACGCATGAATGCTCGTCTCCGTCTCCTCCACAGAGATTATCGGGCTCAGCCTGCGAAAGTTGCGTTGTTTTTATGCGCGAATCTCAGCGAGGGATCGGGGTAGGTATTTTCAGCGATAATTTACTATTTATTTCCAATAATTTACGAAGATACGCCAGGACGGCCGCCTGCACGAGAATTGATCACAAAAATCAGAAAAAAATGGATTTTGATGAGTGACTCGAGTCACCGCTGAGTCTGGAAGGCGCTCTTTTTTCACTATTGATATTAAAAACGGATCTAATCTCAGGGGAGTTCGACGATCACGGCAGTGGCGCCGCCGCCGCCATTGCAAAGGGTCGCCAGCCCCCTTTTGAGCCCTTTGTGTTTCATGGCATATATTAGGGTTGTGAGGATGCGGGCGCCTGAGGCGCCGATGGGATGGCCCAGGGCAGCGGCACCGCCATGGATATTGACCTTCTTTGGATCGATCGAGAACTCCTTAATCGCTGCCATGGTCACCGCTGAGAAGGCTTCGTTAATTTCAAATATATCTATATTTTCAATGGTTAGTTTTGCTTTTGCAAGTACTGCTTTAATAGCGCCGACAGGGGCTGTGGTGAACCAGACCGGGTCATGGGCAAAACTCGCGTGCGCCAAAACCCTGGCCATGGGCCCAAGCCCCGCCTTCTTTGCCCGATCCTCTGACATGAGCACGAGGGCTGCCGCACCGTCGGATATGGAGCTCGAATTGGCTGCGGTGATGGTGCCCTGGTCCTTGAAACAGGGTTTCAGCCTCTTCATCTTCTCGAAGTCTGCCCTGCCAGGCTCCTCGTCAGTGTCAAAGGATACGGTCCCGCCCTTTTTCTCAGGCACCGGCACCGCTACTATCTCATCCCTGAAGGCGCCCGATTTGATCGCCTCTTGGGCCTTTTTGTAGCTTGCGATCGCGAACTCGTCCTGCGCCTCCCTGGTGAAGCCGTATTTCTCTGCGCAAAGCTCAGCGCAGCTGCCCATGTGCTGGTTGGAATGGATGTCCCAGAGCCCGTCGAAGACCATGCCGTCCACTGCCTTCGAGTCGCCCAGCCGCATGCCGCTGCGCGCCTCAGGGAGGAGATACGGGGCGCGGGTCATGGACTCCATGCCGCCCGCCACGATGATATCGTTGTCGCCGGAGCGTATGAGCTGGTCCGCGAGCATGACCGCGCGCAGACCTGAGCCGCAAACGCGGTTTATGGTGATGGCCTCCACGGAGTTCGGGATGCCTGCGGCGAGCGAGGCCTGCCTCGCCGGGTTCTGCCCCTGGCCCGCGGGCAGCACACAGCCCATGATGACCTCTTCCACGTCGCCGGCTGCGATGCCGGCGCGAACGATCGCCTCGCGGATCGCGATCGCCCCCAGGTCAGAGGCCTTCACCTTCGACAGCCCGCCCTGGAACGATGCTATCGGCGTGCGCGCTGCGGATATTATGACTGATGTGCTCATGAGCATGTCTCCGGTTATATCATTCCTTGGGATCATACGGATATTTCTTCGCGAGCTCCTCAAAGGTCTTGCGCTCCTCGGAGCTCATGCCCTTGGGCGGCACGATCTTCACGATGACGTACTCGTCCCCCTTGCCCTTCTCGCCCAGCTTCGGCGCGCCCTTCCCCTTGAGCCTGAATTTCTGGCCCCCCTCGGTGCCCGAAGGCACCTTCATGTTCGCGTGCCCGTCCAGCGTCGGGACCTCCACCTGCGCGCCGAGCACTGCATCGTATATGGTGATGGGGACCTCTGTGTAGATGTCCGCGTCCTCGCGCCAGAAATCAGGGTGCGGATTGACGTGGATGCGCAGAAAGAGATCGCCGGAGCGGCCGCCGCCGAACCCAGGCTGCCCCTTTCCCGCGATGCGGACCTTTGAGCCGTTGTCCACGCCGGCCGGGACCTTGACCGTGATCTTCTCGACCTTGTCCCCCCTGCGGATGGAGATCTTCCGCTCCGTGCCGGCGATCGACTCCTCGAAATCCACGTCCACGTCCGCGTAGGTGTCCTGTCCGTTGACCGGCGCCTCGGGACCCGCAGCCCTTCCCCACTCCGGCCTGGGCGCCTTGCGCCGAACTCCGCCCATGTTGAAGAGCTCGCTGAAGAGATCCCCCAGGTCGCCCATGTCGGCCTGTCTGAAGTCAAAACCCTGTGGACCGCCACCTGCCTGCTGCCAGTTGAAGCCGCCGGGACCCGCACCGCCAAAGCCACCCTGGCTGAACATGTCGTATTTCTTGCGCTGCTCAGGATCGGAGAGCACGTTGTAGGCCTCGGAGATGTCCTTGAACTTCTCCTCAGCCGCTTTTTCGCCCTTGTTGACGTCCGGATGATACTGCTTTGCGAGCCTTCGGTAGGACTTCTTGATCTCCTCTGCAGAGGCGCCGCGGGGCACGCCCAGGACCTGATAGTAGTCTTTCATGGCGCCGGATATTCAGGCTGCAAGGCCATGAAGTCAATCGCTTTTACAGTGATCTTGAGAGGGGGCAGAGTCCGTCCGGATGATTGGCGGCAAGCCTTTCCATATCATATATTAAGGAGCTGCGCTCAGATGAGGGGGCGGGCATGCGTCCGGTGTCCATGCGCAAGGCGTCGCACGGACACGCCTCCACACAGGCGCCGCAGAAAATGCAGGCCTGCATGTCGATCTCGAACGACCGCGGGCCCTTCTTCCCCTCCTCTACCTTTATGCAGCGCACAGGGCAAACGACTGAGCAGAGCTTGCACGCAGTGCAGCGTACACTCCCGTCGGCGCGCAACATGAGCCTGGGCTCGCCGAGGTTTACATGCGGTGTTTTGGAAGGGGACTTCAATGTAAGCTCACTCCGCCCGGCTTCTCCATTATCAAAAGCTCAATCGAGCGGCGCTCTCCGTGATTCTCGGTGACGCCGTGCCAGTGCCCCACCACAGGCTCGCCATACTGCCAGGAGAGCAGTATCTCCTGGCCGGAGAACCACGAGTGGAAACCGACGAGCCCCATGTCCACGTCGCAGAGCACGACGCCGATGTCCGCGATCTCGTCGAGGATGTCCATGTACTCCAGCGAGAGATCCTTGAGCCTTGCGCCGATTGACGGCAGGGCCGAGCAGATATGATCGAAGCGGCCCTCCATCGCGTCCTCGATATCTATGCGGACACCGCTCGCCTCCGCGGCCCTGCAGAGGGTGTTGACCTGCATCTGTATGCGGCCGAGCTCTGCGAAGAGGCGTTCGAGCTGCGGGATGAGCCCGTTGGCCTCTCTCAGATCAAAGTATGTCCTCAGCTCGTGCATTCCGACTCAGCCCTTTCCCTTTGCGAGCGTGATCTCTTTCTGCGCCTGGTATTTGCCCTTCTTGTCCGCGTAAGAGACCTCGCACACCTCGTCCGCGCCTAGGAATATCACCTGACCTATCCCCTCGTTCGCGTAGATGCGCGCGGGCAGCGGAGTCGCGTTGGAGATCGCGATCGTGGCGAAGCCCTCCCACTCCGGCTCGAACGGGGTCACGTGTATGTGGACCCCGCAGCGCGCGTACGTCGACTTGCCGTAGGTGACGGTGATCACGTCGCGCGGTATCCTGAAGTACTCGACCGTGCGCGCCAGCACGTAGCTCGCGGGCGGTATCTCGCAGACCGCGCCCTTGAAGTCGCGGAAGTGCAGATGCGCGAAGTCCTTGGGGTCCACCACGCCGGAGGAAGGAGGCTCGAAGATCTTGAACTCGTCGGCTATGCGAAAATCATAGCCATAGGAAGCGAGGCCGAAGGATATCCCCTCGCGCACCTGTTTCTCCTCGAAGGGTTCGATCATCCCGCGCTCTTTCGCCATCCTCCATATCCATCTGTCCGACTTGACCGACATCGTGCCTCCGGAGAGAGAAAACCTTGCGACCCCAACGGGACTCGAACCCGTGCTGCCGCCGTGAAAGGGCGGTGTCCTAACCGCTAGACGATGGGGTCTGATTGTGAGCCGCCCCGGATTCGAACCGGGGACCCACGCCTTAAAAGGGCGTTGCTCTGCCTGCTGAGCTAGCGGCCCGCCATTGCCTAAATTGCTGATTTCCTTACCCCGAAATGCGAACTCAGTAAAGGATATGATGCTCTTTCGGGGCCGCGCTGAGTAACAAATGGCGGACGCTATGTCAAATAAGGCCCCATATCTTTTTTATTTGACTAAACAATCGATTTCCAAGATTGTAGCCCCTCAAGATCAACGAAATAAACAAAAGGAGGGGGTTTTTATGGCGAATGAAACTCTGGTGGTGGTCTCAAAGGTGAAAGAGTACGTGAAGGCAAAGGGCATGCAGACCTCTGAAACGGCGGTCAACGCCATTTCCGATGCAGTCCGCGAGCTGCTCGACAAGGCAGTGGCCAGGGCCAAGGACAACGGCCGCCAGACCATCAAGGATCGCGACATCTAGATCTCAAGCACAAGAAACGCAAAAGGCCCGGCGCAAGCCGGGCTTTTTTTGCTCAGAGCCTGTTTTTTATGACCGCGGCCCGCTTCTGCGAGAATTGACTGCCCCTCCTCCTGTCGTAGAAGCGAGGCCTGGGGAGTATGGATGCGAGATAAGCCGCCTCATCCTTGCTCAAATCCTTGGCAAACTTTCCGAAGTAATGCCTGGCAGCCGCCTCGGCGCCGTAGATCCCGTTTCCCCATTCGACCACATTCAGATAGAGCTCCAGTATCCTCTCCTTTGAGAGGGTCCGTTCGAGTTTGAGCGCTATGAGGAACTCCTTGAGTTTCCTCGACAGAGACTTCTCCGGAGAGAGATAGAGGTTTCGCGCGAGCTGCATGGTTATCGTGGAGCCGCCGTGCGAGAAGCGGCCGCGCTTCATGTTCACCCTGGCCGCGAGCTTGATCGCCTTCCAGTCATAACCCTGGTGCGCAAAGAACTGGTCGTCCTCAGCCACGACCACCGCCTGTCTGAGATACGTGGAGATCTTCGAGAGCGGCCGCCACTCGTACTCCACATGACCGTTGGGATCAGCGCGCATGTAGGCGGTGAGCCCGGGTCGGGCGAATACCAAGTGGACCGCAGGCGGTGTGCTGACGCATTTCGTGATCCAGACGGACCAGCAGAGGCCGACCACGATCGATGCGGTCAGGAAAAACGCCTCGCGCCTGCCTATGACACGTCCGTTGGTGAGCATGGCCTAACGACCCTTGTCCGCGATCGCCTTATCAGCGGGATCCCGGTCCCGGCTGACGGGCAGCCTGATCTGCACCTGGGTCCCCTCATCCTTCCTGCTCGTGATCTCTATGCTGCCGCTGTGATCGACGATGATGGAGTGCGAGACAAAGAGGCCGAGCCCGGTGCCTGACTTTCCCTTTGTGGTGAAAAACGGCTCGAAGAGATACGGCATGTCCGCCTCATCAATGCCGCAGCCGGTATCGCGTACCTCCACCTCCACGGATTTGCCGTCGGACGACGTGGATATCGATAGCTCGCCGCCCTTGCCCATGCTGTCGAACGCATTGAGCAGCACGTTGAGGACCGCCTGGTGCAGCCGCCTCTCGTCGCCGTGCACGCACGGCAGCTTCTCGTTGAGGAACCAGCGAACGCTGATGCCCTTCATGTCGACCTGCCTCGATAGCAGGCCGCACGCGTTTTTCAGAATGCCGTTCATGTCGACTGCCGACCTCGCCGCCTTTGAGCGGGAGGCGTCGGAGAGCCTGGCTATGATGTCGGATATGCGCTGAAAGCCGTCCATCACGAAGCCGAACGCCTTGCGGCTCCCCTCGCCCAGGTGCTGCTCGATGCTCTCGAGGTGCAGACGGATCCCCTGGAGCGGGTTGTTGATCTCGTGAGCGAAGATCTGGGTGAGCCTGCCCATGGCGGCGAGCCTCTCGGAGGAGAGCATCTCCTCCTCGAGCCTCTGGCGCTCTATCTTCTGCGCCACGATGCGGCAGACGCTATTCAAAAGTTCCACGTCGATGTCGTCCCAATGACGGTTTCGATCGCACTGGTCAAACCCTACGAATCCATGCGGCCTTCCGAAGACGAAGATCGGTATGGAGAGGATGGACTTGACGCCTTGGCCTCCGAGCAGCTCCACGAGCTCGGGCGACGGCGCACTGGACGTGTCCTCGAGGCAGATGATGCGGCCGGCCAGCATCTCATTGCTCCACCACGGCTGAAGGTTCGTCGGAAGACTCTGCATCGTATCCTTGTTGGGCTCTATTCCCTTCGCCACCCATTCATGCGTGTTGGTCACGGTATGGCGCACGTGATCATAGCTGAAAAAATACGAGCGGCTGACGTCCAGCCCCTCGCCCAACATGGCGATGACGGAGGCGAGGAATTCGTCGATGCCATGGCGCGTGATCGACTCGCGCACTATCTCCTTCACCAGGTGTTCGTAGTGCACCCGCTGTTGGAAGAGGGAGTGCATATTATCGGAGCCGATCTCAAGCTGCTCCACCATGCGTTTGAGGTCGGTGATGTCGCGGCTGATACCGATGACCGCCGCCGTCTCTCCGTCCTTATCGAAGATCGGGTTCAGCGAGGAGGAGTAGCATCGGCTCACGCCCTTCAGCGTGATCCATTCCTGCAGATAGAGGGGCTTTCCGCTCTCCAGCACCTGGCGGTTGTTGCGCATCAATAGGCCGCCCACCTTGTCGCCGAAGGCCTCGACAGGGGTCTTGCCGATCACCTTATTTGAATCGAGGCTGCAGTCGGCGAGCGCACGTTTGTTGAGCATGGCGTATCGGCCGTCGCGATCGACTATATAGACGAGGTCATCGACCGCCTCGACAAAGGCGTTATAGACCTGCTCGTGAGTGAGCCCGGTTCGCTTCCTGATGGGGCACATCCTTCAAACCTCGGGGGGCTATGCCTTTTTCCCGCGCTTCTTTTTCGCCTTGGATACCCGCACCCCCTTGCGCGGCGTAAGCAGTTTGGCGACGTTCTCGAAGAGCACGGCGCGATCTATGGGTTTCGACAGGCATATGTCGGCGCCAAGCTCCGTCGCGCGATCCACGTTGCGATCGGAGCCGAAACCGGTGAGGACCATGATCTTCACGTGCGACAGCGCAGGCGAGCGCCGAATGCTCTGGCAGACCTTGAAGCCGTCCATGCCCGGCATGACGAGATCCAGTATGACGATGTCGGGGCGGACCGATTCCATGAAAGAACCGGCCTCGAAACCGTCGGAGGCGGTGTAGATCTCGAGCTTCTCCGGGTATTCGCGCAGCGACTCCTGGATTGCGACCCTGATCGACTCCTCGTCGTCGACGACGAGCACCTTGCGGAGCGCCGGAGCCGCGCGATCGTCCATCGGGATGCCGTGCTCGCGGCAGAAGGCGCGCAGGTCTTCGCCGTTGATCCTGAGATGACCGCCCGCGGTGCGGTAGGCGTTCAGCAGACCCCTCTTTATCCAGTTTTTGATCGTGTTGTAGCTCACCCTGCAAAGCTTCGCCGCTTCGAATGTGGTGAGCACGTCCTTCTGGCGCATCTGTCTCCTCCTTCAACCTCTATCCGTGAAACTATGTTATAGAGATTGTATAATTGATATATGGAGGCGCCTAATACCAGAAGCTGCTATATACGACAACTGAAAATATAAACTTTTCTAATACGCTGATTTTAATGATGATAAATGACCATTTTATGCGCCGCATAACACGCTGTAATAGATCGCACCGATTTGCTATAATTAAATCGGCCAGGATGGAGTGCGGGAATCAGCCAATTTTTCAAAATAGCCTTTTCAAGGCTTGAAACGAGCAATCGGCGATTCCCTTCCAATCCTGGCTTTTTTTATCCCCTGCGCATGAGCGCCGCGAAGAATCCATCCCAATCGCCCAGCCTGGGATCGGTCTTGAGATAACCTTCGCGCGTGACGATGCCTCCACAGGCTATGCCTTGTTTCTCGAAGATCGCCCCTGCGTTTGAGACTTCAAAACCCCCATCCTTCAGGAAGTCCGCGACCACATCCTCGTTCTCCTCTCTGAGGATGCTGCACGTTGCGTAGAGCAGAGAACCGCCCGGCTTCACGCGCAAGGCGTTCTCCCGGAGGATTTTTTTCTGCTGTCTCACCCTCTCGTCTATCGCGCCCTTGTCCAGGCGCCAGCGTATGTCGGGCGAGCGCCGCTGCGTCCCTACGCCCGAGCACGGCGCGTCGATGAAGACGAGATCGAAGCTCGCGCGCAACTTCGACAAAGAAGCCGCATCCATCGTCCTGATGGATTTCACCTTTGCCCGTTCCGCGCGCCTCGCGAGCTCCTTGAGCTTCCGGCCGTCGATGTCGCAGGCCGTGATCTCCCCCTGGTCGCGCATGAGCATCGCCAACGCGAGCGCTTTTCCGCCGGCGCCTGAGCAGGCATCGAGCACGACCTGGCCTGGACTGGGATCGGCGAGGATGGAGGCGAGCTGGCTCGCCTCGTCCTGCACCTCGAAGAATCCCTCCCTGAAGGATTTCAAGTCGCGGAAGTTCGACCTGATGGATAGCCTTATGCCGAACGGCGATCTCTTCGCGGGAGTCGCTTCGACGCCCTCCTCCTTGAGCATCCCGATCACTTCATCGCGGGTAGCGCGCAGGAGGTTCACCCTGAGGGTGGGGCCGATCGGCTCGTTGAGCACAAGCGCGATCTCGCGCGCACCTTCGGCGCCGTATTCCCTCTTGATCATATCGAAGAGAAAATCAGGATAGGAGAAATAGGCGGCATCCCCGCCGGGGAAGCCCTTGAGGTCGACCGCATCCACGTTCAAACCGTCAAGCTCGGGTGCGGGCGAAAGTCCGCCGCTCAAGGCGTCGAAGTCTTTGCACGGGCGCCATCGAAGAAAGGCCTGGGCGCGCAACCTGTTGTCGGGCGCAGATACTCCCGCAAGCTTAAGGCAGCCGTCGATCCTGCGGCGCCAACGCGAAACGCCGTAGACAGCGCGGGAGATCAGCCTTCGCTGCCTGCTGTTTATCTCGGGATGGTCTCTTAAGTGCGAGTCGAGCAGCCGATCGAGCGGCCTCGGCTCGATCTCGAACATGCGGAGCACGGTTGCGGCATGGTCTATGAAATCCATCTCAGAAGGGATTCTTGATCATTATGTGGGCGCTGCGCTCCGACCCCACGGAGACGATGGAGATGGGGACGCCGATCAGCTCGCTGATCTTTGCCATGTAATCCCGCGCCGCACGCGGAAGATCCCTCTCGCTGCGCGCGGAGGAGAGATCCTCTTCCCAGCCCGGCATTTCCTCGTAGACAGGCGTGATCCTCTCGAACTGTCCGAGCTCCGCAGGGAAGTCGTCGATGATCTTGCCCGCGCAATCGTACCCGGTGCATATCGAGACCTTTTCCAGGCCTGAGAGCACGTCGAGCTTGGTCATGGCGAGCATGGTGAGCCCGTTCACGCGCGCAGCGTGCCGCACGACCACGGCGTCGAACCAGCCGCATCGGCGTTTGCGGCCTGTGGTGGAGCCGAACTCCCTGCCCTTTTCCTGGAGACGCTCGCCTATCGAGTTCGCAAGCTCGGTCGGGAAGGGACCGTTGCCAACGCGCGTGGTGTAGGCCTTTGTGATCCCCAGCACATCGTCGATGATCGTGGGCCCGACTCCCGAACCGCAGCACGCAGCGCCTGCGACGGTGTTCGAAGAGGTGACGTACGGATAGGTGCCGTGGTCGATGTCCAGCGCCGTGCCCTGCGCGCCCTCGAAGAGGATCTTCGCCCCATCCCTGATCTTTCGATGCAGGAGCTGTTCGGTGTCGCAGACGTGGCGAGAGAGCCTCTGCGACCACTGCTCCGCCTCACGAAAGAGTTCGTCGCACGAGATCCGCTTCCCGCCGAGCATCTCTATCTGCCGATTTTTGAGCGGCAGCACCGCGTCAAGCCTGGCCTTGAGCACGCCCGAATCAAGGAGGTCGCCCGCCCTGATTCCAAGGCGCGCGACCTTGTCCTCGTAGGCAGGGCCGATCCCCCTGCCGGTGGTCCCGATGCGAGAGGAGCCCATCGCCTCCTCGCGCAGCTGGTCGATGATGCGATGATACGGGAGCACGAGGTGCGCGTTCTGGCTCACGGCGAGCCTCGTCGCGTCCTTGAGATAGCCCTGCACGGTCAAACCTTCCATCTCGTCGATGAGGACCTTCGGGTCGAGCACGACGCCGTTGCCGATGATGCAGAGGCAACTCTCGTGGAGTATGCCGGACGGCACCAGGTGGAGTATGGTCTTCTGGCCCCCGATGACCATGGTGTGGCCCGCGTTCGCGCCCCCCTGATAACGGACGACGACGTCGGCCTGCGGCGTGAGCAGATCGATGATCTTGCCCTTGCCCTCGTCTCCCCACTGAGTCCCGACCACGATTACATTCGCCATTATGACACCGCCCTTTGAGCCTTCAGCCCATGAGTTTTTCGAGTATCGCCTTCTGCACGTGCAGCCTGTTCTCGGCCTGATCGAAGACCCTCGACTGCGGCCCGTCCATCACCTCGTCGGTGATCTCGTCGCCGCGGTGCGCGGGCAGGCAATGCAGCACGATCGCGTCCTTCTTCGCAAACGAGAGCAGCTCACGGTTGACCTGGTACGGCCTGAAGAGCGAGACCTTCGCCCCCTCGCCTGCGCCCTCCTGCCCCATGCTCACCCACGTGTCCGTATTGATCACGTCCGCGTTCTTCACGGCCTCGCGCG
>Ga0265297_10010690_pt1 | contig 11447 bp, 15 predicted proteins | sample Munlanlwell13791_FD_192502 | JGI IMG/M metagenome (GOLD analysis project Ga0265297, IMG submission 192502) | Leachate microbial communities from a municipal landfill in Southern Ontario, Canada - Leachate well 137-91 | ecosystem: Engineered > Solid waste > Landfill > Unclassified | place...
TTTTTTATTTCAGCAGAAATTCCTTTGCTTACTTTACTTCCCGAGTCTAAAGATGAAATCGTATATATATCCTACCCGCACCCCCCAAAAACAATAGATTTTCAATTTCTTTTTTATATTTCTCAAGAATGCAGTAATAATAATGTTCCTTATCTTCTTGTTTTAAAATTAATCGAAAAAGAATCAAATTGGAAAAAAAATGCTATTGGGTATAATTTTGATCCTTTTACAGGAGAGTTAAAAAGTACAGATCATGGCTATTTTCAAATTAACTCTCTCTTTTTTGAAGATTTTATTAAAAGATATAAAGATACAGATAGAGACAGTAAAAGCTATGATCTCGTTCATAATATTTATGATAATGCTCAAATAGGTATTCGACATCTTTCTTTTTTATACTCTTACTTCCATAATTGGACCCAAGCAGTTCAGGCATATAATGCAGGAGCCTATAGAATTGAAACAGATGGTCCTAGTACCCTAACTAAAGAGTATCAAGAATATATTATTCCTATTGAAAACTGGTGGAATTTTCCCCCTCATATCAAAATACTAAAAGAAACTGATCCAGTCTCCTAAACTAATTAAATAAAGGTTATTAGTAAAGTGAGAAGTTTTCAAGCACGACTTTCCTCAAAATTAAATACGATTTCTCAAAAACTCATTGATAATGATATTTCTTTAGCGGGAATAGCAACGGATGTTATTATTATCCGAGTAGATACCAATCAAATGCTTGATCCTATCAAAATAACAGTAGATGATATCGATGTTATTGAAATGATTTTTCCTAAATTAGAAAATATCCCCATGAAACGATTTTCAGGAAATTCAGGAACGTTTGTTTCAGCAAACGATGCTACAGAAGAAGAACCTTTTGAGTGTTATACAAGAGTACATCAACAATTAGATGAAGGAAGTATTATTCTAAAATTTTTTGAAAACCCAAATGGTTCTGAACCTTGGATACTTCCCTTACAAGTAAAAAATAGATTAGGAACTTTTGGAGCTAGAAAAATAGTTTGGATGAAAATATTACTAGGATACTATGATAATCCCATTGATCCTAAGATATACCAATGGTGTGAAGACTTAGCAGAACGAAGACAAATATTAGGATGGTAGTATGAAGCTTGTTACGTTTTCAAAGAATAAACAACAAAGTTTACAAGAACTTTTTGATACTCCCCCTCCAGAAATAAATTTAATTAGCGACGAATATGGAGAAACAGTCTATCATACTAAAATAGGTAAGGAAAATTTTATTGTGGTCTTTAATGTTAGACGAAAACCTCTTGAAAATTATGGATATGAAATATTTTTCCATACTAAAAATCCCTGTTTTCTTCGTTATCTTGGAGTAGATGAAAATGCTGGCTTTTTTTATTGTGAGATTACTTTTGGGGTTACTACTAAAGACCCTAAACTAGGAATTATAGATGATTTCCATTTAACAAATACAGGAAACGCGGCAACTGTAATTTCTTCAATAGGGCATATCATTGAAACTTATTTATTTGATCATAATAATTTTTCAGTCATTCTTTATTCAGCATCCAGTAATGAACCAAGTAGAGTAAAAGCATACAAAGTATTAACATATCGATTTGCAAAAGAATTTGATGCTGAGTATTTTATTCCTGATACCCCATTTAATGAATTTTATAAATATTATATTTTTGTAGAAGACCAAAAACATAGAGGAACAATAGAGTTAAACACTGTTTCAAAAGCAACACCTATAGATGTTCCCTTATTACCAAAAGGAGTTTCGTATGCAGTTTCCTGACAATTCGGATAATGATATTGTAAAAGGTATAGAAGATCAATTAACCTCTCAAGGCACTGCGGGAAATGCCTCAGACCAGGCAAAACAAGCATGGGAGCTGGCTAAAACGCAAGCGCAGAGCGCGTATAGGCCGGACCAGCCTGAATACTGGCCTCACGTACAAAAGCTCTCCTATGACCTTCTAGGGCTCAAACAGGAGGTAGATAGACCTATAGTTCAACCTAGTGGACAGGAAGCATCAAATTCAGCTCTATCTCCCTCTCGTCCTCTAAATTTAAATACAGAGAAAAAAAATCTCAATACTCAAAAAAATATTCTTGTAGAAGCTGAAGAAGAATTAAAAAAAGGAGATCGAGTAGTTCTTATTGATAGATGGGATACAACAGGAACTCTTAAGGACTTCATTAGTAGTATTGTATTAAATAATAACATTGCTGGAACGGTTATAGAAGTTACAAGAGATTCTACAAATAGATTATATTATAAAATACGTTTTGATAATGGTTCTATTTTAGAATGTCCTTACTGGGCAACAAAACAAGTAGAGAATTCACCTTCCACAGACTTAACAGAAGATAATGCATATAATTATTTCACTCCCACCATTCGTTCGAGTGATAGCTACGATGATTCAAAAATATCTAACCGAGACCCTTTTGAATGGGAGATGTCTTCAACTAAATATGTCGCTAAAGGGATTATTATTGACGGAAGATATACCTATGAAGCAAGATTTGAACTTATCCAGGATAATACTGCACGGTGGGCACAAGCATGGAAATTCCTTTCTATGGATCATGATATAAAAACTGTTCTCCATATTTCTATAAATCAGTTAAATTCAAGTTCCATTTATATGCAAATATCCCCTGAATCTCAACCTCTTCAGACTTACAATGAAACTAATCTATTAAAAACAATTAAAACAATGTTTGATTCCTATAACAAGCTGTGGGGTTCTACGGGGTATAAATTAATTCTTTTATCAGCAACAGACTTATCTAAACTAACCTTTTTATTAAAAGTTGCGAAAGAATTTGAAAAAACTTCCGGAGTTAAAATTCATGAAACAATCTCAACAAGATTATGTGAACTTGCTTCATTAGACCCTGCTCTTAGAAATAGAAAATACATCGCTCTTTCAAATTCTAAAGGTGGAAAAATAAAAGAATCTTATTATGATGAAGAAACTGATTCTTCTGCTTTTGATTCAATTCCCGCAGATTGTAAACATGACTTTAAGAAAGATGGAGAAGAAATTAACCAACAGGCACAGGATAGCTTAAAAGCCATGGGAATTACGCAGGAATGAATAAGTGTCCCCACTTCTGAGGTTGGTTCTGAACATTTATTTTAGTATGAAAATCTGATACAGGCATTCTAATGTCTTTACCTTGAGGATTTAAATATGATGTTTTATAATCTCCATAAGGGTCCTCAATAATTATTGACTTAACTTTAAGAACGTCTATATCTTGTAATTTTAAGACTTCCTTAATATTTTCCTGTTCTGTATCAAACCCTACAGCACATACAATATGTCGTAAATTTCCAAAAGCTCCTGAAATTACAACGGGTCTTCCTTGTAAAAACTCAAATAATACTTCTTGAAAGGTTAAGTCCCATCGTAATTTTGTTATCTCTCCTCTTTTTTTCCCTATCCACAAATTGGTTCCATTAGATAATAAAGTATGAAGTTCGTTTGGGGGATATGACACCTTTGGATTCTTTCCAGATTTAATATATTTTTGATATTCTGTGGGATATACTTTTGCATATTCTTTATCTATTTCGGGGCTATTAAGTAAAAAATTAAGTAAACTATCTTCTGGTTGATTATATTGGGGATCAGTAGGAAAGGTATACCCCGAATAATCTAACGCCGCTACCATAGAAGTAACATTGCAAGAAATAAAAGGCCTTAGGGTATTATTTCTCTGACTATAATAAGGTTTATTTTTTCGTGCATTGATTTCAATCATATGGCCACCCATTTAATTAGTTAAGACTTTAACATAAGGAACTCTCTCCATCTTCTAACAATCCTGTTTTAATTGTATAAGGTCCTAACCAATTATTATTTCCAGATACACCATTTAGAGGATACATCATATATTCTATTTCAATATCCTCTGAAAAAGGAATAGAGCTAGGAAGAGAAAGATAATTCCAAACATCACTTCCTTTTACTCGGTATGCAAGAGCACCTGGTTCATCTATATATAATTTTCCGGGATATGAGGTAAAAGAATATTTTGATTTAATAGGAAAAGAGGTTGATAGAACTTCATATCCTGTATCATTGACCACTTGGAAAGATACAGAATTTCCAGAATTAGTTGAAACCTCAATATTAATAGGATCGACAAAAGGTGGAAGAGAACCAATTAAGTGGGTATCTGAGCCAAAATAATCTTTTCTTATTATATTTTTTCCTGATGAAGAGGTATCAATTATTTCTACAAACCCTCCGGAAAGGCCATCACTGGTTTTCCCTAACGCTGAATCTTTAGTGAACTTATTTATAGTAAGAAGAGAACTTTCCTCTTCATTTACAGTAACCCTACTTAACGTTGCTACATTAGAAATTTGAAAATTATAGGTTATTGAAGAGGTATTAAGTAAAACATCAAAAACAGATATCTCTATCGTATAGTATTCCGTAGAGGGTACATTTAGAGGATTAGGGAAATTAATTGCAAAAGTGGTAGAGTTAACTTTTGCAGCATCACTAAGAATATTTCTGCTTAAATAAGAACTATGCTCTACTCCCGAACTCGATATAATCTTGTAAGTATAATAAAGTTGATTGGTATTAGTAGACGAAGATGAAACTACTCGTAAAACGAAACTTTGATTAAAAGGTAATACAGTATTATTTAAATTAGGTAGTACAGTAAATTGCAATTGTTGGAGTTGAATAAAAGGAAGTGAGGTTTGGCTAATATTTAAAAAAGCGTTTGTAAATAATTGAGACCAAGCAGTTAAATTAATACCTGTACTCGCCGCTGAAAAAAAGAGAAGAGTGTTTTCAGAAGAATCTAAGGTTTCTGCTACTTTTCGAGCATCCTCCCCCGAGGGGTCTGATAAGCTTTGTTTTAAGGAATCAATAATATAATCAACTCCTCCTGTTTCTCCTTCGGGGGTTGGAGGTAAAACAAATGCATAAATTCCCGAAGAGGCAACTGAAATTGCAAACCCTTCAATTAAAGAATTGACTTCTTGAATAATCTCTCTTAAAGCCTTTATTTTTTTTAATAGAGCTTTTACTACATTATCTATCAATTTATTATTTGCTTCACTTATATTAAGAATAGTTTTAATACTTTTATCCAGTCTATCTACCATTTCTTTTAAAAAGGTAAAATTATTTAAGCTTAAGCTCCACCAGTGAAGAGAGGGTAGAGTGTCACTATTCGTGAGAGTAGGATAAGACCCTGTACCTCCTCGAGACCCAAAATTAAAAGAAATATTACTTTCTCTCCACTCGGTAAACAGAGAAGTAAGATCAGAGTTAATGGAATCCCCTAAATTAAGAGATGCTTCTGTCTGAAGTTTTCTCCTTGTTTCTTTGTTCTGTAACCACTCTATCTTTTGATCTTCAGATAAATATTCTGGGGGGTTATTATCAGACCTCAATCCTGCTATTGTTGCTTCAGCATATATGTTCCCCATATCTTCTTGATACTTCTGAAGAACATCATTAAATTCTTTAATATTTATTAGTTTATTGAAAGATTTCATAAGTTTTACAAAACCTTTTACACTTGGTAGGGTAATAAGAACACCTGCTCCCGCTACCTTAATATTATCCCCCCAACGTGGCCTAAAGGGATCGGCTTTGTTTTCAAAAGAAGCATATAATTCAGAAAAAGCTTCTCTTGGGGTCATCGAGGGTAAATAAAAAGGAATCTTTTCTGAAAATACATTTATATATCTTTTATTAATTCTATTGTAAGGATGAATAACAATAAAACCTCCCCCAAAACTTAAAGCATCTTGAAACATTGTTAAAAAAGGTTTTGAAAATTCCTTCAAAAGAGTTGCAATAATATCCGAGGGAGCAACTATAAAAGGAGATAGAGTTTCTATTAAGTTTTGAATAATATCTAAGACACTATTAATTTGTTTCGCAATATCAGAAGAAGACGCAACAAATTCCTCTAAACCCCACTCTTCGGGGGCTACGTTTCCGAGGCTTAACTGACTATTCCATTGTACAGTGGTGCTTGATGACATCCTCTATCCTTCCAATATCTTTTTCTAAAGTATCTAATTCTTTTTTCATAACTTCATTAAATTTATCTAAAAAAGTTACAAGATGGGGACCTATTAAATTTTCCATAGGTATCATTTTAGGTTTTTCATTCATGGTAATAATAGTCTTCCTGTAGTCGGGGGAACTATAACAGAACCAATTGCAGGACCTCCTCCATTTGCCAAGGTTACTGCTCCCGGTGCCGTCATTGTAATAGGATCAGTTTGTATTTGTTGGGTTGATAGAAATTCACAAATTGCCTCCCCTATCTTAATCCAAGTATCTGTCATTTGGGTTTTTGTAAAAATATCTGCTTGAGGAGGTATAACCTTTGATGCGATTAAAAGTCCTAACGTAGTTCCGCTTGCTGACATACTAACTCCTTATTTAAACCCCACCTACATAACCAGGCATTGTATGGGGAGCACCACTAAAAAGACAAAGAGGAAGCATACAGAAAGGTCCTGGTGAGGGTAGAGGGGTGGACACCGAAGGAAATTTAATAGCCCCTGCTACAACATTAACAATAGGGGCTGTTATAGTGACCCCACCACCTGATGTCATATTAATAGTCCCGGCAACCGTTGTTAAATTCATTGCTCCCGCAGTGACCGTTATAGAATAATCTCCTAATAGAACCGTATCTTTCTCTCCCCCCGAAATAACTTGTTTTACAATTCCCTGTCCTATTGTTTCGCTCTGTTTTCCAACAACAATATGATCTTCTGACCCTAGGGATGTTTCAGAGACCGTGTTTGCAGTTACCGTATATGCTCCACCTACATTTAGATTATGTACTCCTTCTGTTGAAATCTCTGTTTTAGAGGCTTCTACTGTAACTGTATCTGCAGAAGTGGTGCTGTTGGAGAGTGTTTCTGTTTTATTTTTTCCAACAATAGTGAGGTCACCCTCTCCTGAAGTCCTTAATGACATTCCAGGATTTTTTACCCAAATAGAACCATCACTTGCAAATAAAAAAACAGTTGAATTGTTATAGAGCTGTCCAGATTGTGCATGGGAGGAATTTGTAAATAAAAGAGATGATCCAGATATATTTACTACAGTAATATCATTAATTCCAGAAATAACAAAAGGTTGCCCTGCCTCTTCTTCGGCCTTATTGATAACATCGATAAAAGAACTTATATTATCTCCTGCAGGGGGTTGAGCAAGACCCAGGATAAAACCCACTTGAAAGTCCTCATTGCAGACAACCCATACAATATCATCTTTTTGATAAGCGGTGTTATTTTGCTTAAAAAAATTAGGAAATACAGGTAATAGCTCATTTTGAGTTTCTGGAATATCAGACATATCGGGTAATATTCGTAGTCTGAATAAGTTATAAACAACATCCCCTACTAAAATTCTAGGTTCTATTATTTTAGCAATTTTTAATTGATAGTTCATTAGGTCTCCTCTACAATAAAAGGAGACCCTTTTGGTATAAGACGGCCATTAATGAATATATCTTCTGTTAAAATCTCTCCTTTTTTGAACCTCTTTTCTGTATCAACTATTTCTTGAGTAGGAGACTTCTGTAAAACCTTAACTTTATCGGTGTAATTAATATGATCCATACATAATTAGTATGGTACACCTTTTGAGAAATTTGCAGTTCCTATTTCTGCCCGTACATTGGTAGATAAGGTGTTTAATGTATAAGAATAACCCTCCCATAATTTTAACAAACTATGAAGAAATGATACTTTTTGTTCAACCCCTAAAAGTCTTTTCTTTCTCTCAATAAATTCATCTCTAAACTCTACTCTTAAAAGACTATCTAGCTCTTTTTGCGAGGCCCATTTTTGAGCAGTTTTTTCAGGAAGATTATGTTTTGCTCTAATAAAAACAAATTTTTCTGCATACCACTGATTAAATTCTTCTTCTTCTTTCTGATATTCAATCCTTGCTATGTTATGCATAGAAACAAGAGTTAATTGTATATGAGTATACCCTTTAAGAGCCTCCTCTAACTCATAAAAATTAATTTCTTTCCCTGCCCCTATGGTAAGATAAGATTCCATCGTATTTACTTGATGCTTAAGATAATCAAAAAATTCTTTATCACTATCTACATTTGAATTTCTCAATGATTCTTTTTCTACAGGTCTTACAACTACTTCCCGGATTACTTCATTTTCATCATTCATATATATATCCTTTAGGCACAGAAAATTTTGAGGTCAATAATAGTGAATAGATATTACATTATTAAGTTAATGTAAAATAAGAGCTTTCTTCCGGGAGAATAACAGTAGAGGATACATTGCTCGATGAAATAGCTGTTGTTCCCGCTGTAGTAACAGTAGGTGTTCCTATAGTTATTCCGATATCATCAGTGGTCCACCAAGCAGGAGACCTATAATAATATGGATTAGAATCAAATATAGACTTTAATTTCCAATACAACTGTCTAGCTTCTTCTTCTTCTAATACAATATTCATCCCCTTTAACTTAAGTCCTATCACCATATCAATTTTGTCCATACACTACCTCCGTATAACTATTGTTTCAATATTTCTTTCTTTACACAAATTAATCATCATACTTGCCCCCGGAGAGAAATTTACAATGAACCCTATGCATACATCTGCAATATTAGCCATTTCTACGTTTCTTAAATATCCCGCTTTTTTTCCGTAAGATGACCAATCTGCCCTTTTAATAATTAGTGGTAGTCGCCTATTCCTTGCATACTGTTCTGCAAGACTATCTGCCCCCCTTGCACCCCCCGAAACAATAGTTATTTCCTCACAAGCTCGTTCCTTTAAGAATGCATCTACGGTGGTTTCCAATAAATGATAGTCATTGAATTCTCTTGATCCTATTACTGCTATATTCACTTTTTTTCGGGAACCTTTTCCACCCAATTCATAAAAGTACAGCCTTTATGCTGATAGATAGCTAATAGTGGATTTTGATGGGATACTCCTTCTTCTGAAAAATTTGACTCACACTCAAAGGACAACAATATCCCTTGATGCCTTCCTGAAGGATTCTCATCTTGACCTGAAGTATCCTCCTGAATAATAACCTTTGGGTTATCTGTTGCCATATTTTTTATGGCAACATACTGACTTACACTATCTTCATCTCTAGGAAAAACTTGAAGATCAGTCTGGTGAAGATTGTTCCCTCCACAGTAAGGGCAAAGCAAAGGTCCATCCTCATAGTCATCCTCTAATTCGAGTTTCCCTACTGCAACATAGTGTCCTGTGTACATGCTTCTCGGGGTCAATTCGTTCAATTTCATCTCTTCCATAATACCCTCCTAGGTATAATTAAACCAACTCTCCTCCCTACTAACATGTCGGTTTTATAGTTAGTGGGGGGTTATCTGAGATACCTTTACTTATCCTTTTTTGATAAAATAAAGTCATTATTATCAATCCATTTAATAATGGGGTCATTTTTTGCACTAGAGTCCCACACAAACCATGCATATACCAATCTGCGCGAGATAGATGCCATTCCTTCAGGGTGGCTTGTGAATCGCGCTAAATTAGCGTTGATTTTCAATGTACCGTCTGATGGTCTCCTCGGAGACCATCCCCACAGACGCACAAAAATAACCCCGGGTCCATAAGTGATGCTGTTTCCAATAAAACTTCCTAAGATACTCATAGTGGCTTTTCCATAAGTCATACGTGGAAACTTGCTTGAGCTTATGAATAATCTCCTCAGGAGAAATAGCCGGGGTTGAACTGACCAGCAAGTGAACGTGGTCCTTGTCAGTCTCTATCACGTCTATCGACCAGCCTTTCTGAAGGGACTCTGCCCTCTTGAAGGCTGCCAAGAGACTATCATGAATAAGTTCAAGACATCTTCGACGATACTTCGTCGAGAAAATAATGTGATATTTTATCTTAAACTTACCATGGCCTAACGTACTATATTCACTCATACTTAGTTAGTATAAGCAGAAAATAAAGAGGCACTCTTTTCAAAGAGGACATACTAATTAAGTATGACAGACGAACTGAGACTTGAGAAAAACAAGAAAATAGCCTCAACTCAAAAGGACACCCACGAAAGAAGGGAGTCCCAAGTCTGTCGTGTCTTTAAGGTCAAAATCCAGGATAACCAGCTCTCTAAAATACAAAAAGAACAGCTCAAGATGATCTTCGTGGAAGCCAAGTGGCTCTATAACGACATCCTCAGGTTCTCCGAAAACCCAGAACAAAAGCCCTGGAATTATGACACTAAAACGAAATTGGTCATCAAGAAGGACAAGGATTTCAACGACGTCAAAGTAGACCTTAAGTTCATTCCGGCCTCAGTGAAACAAACAGTTCAAGCGGAACTTATTTCCAGTATCAGGGGCCTCTCAGTGCTTAAGAAGCATGGGAACAAGGTAGGAAGACTTAAGTACCAGAAAGAAATCACTTCGGTGAATTACAAGCAGTATGGAATCACCCATAAAGTTATTTCTTCTAAACGAATAAAGCTTCAGGGAATCAAGGGCTCGGTAGTAGTCAACGGACTGAAGCAATTCTATGATAATCCAGACTATGAGCTGGCTAACGCCAAGCTCATCAACACGCCACTCGGATACTACGTGGCATTCACCTGCTTCATCGACAAGGACAAAATAGAGAAAAAGGAAACTAACGGAAAGACTATCGGTATAGACTTTGGCTGCTCGACCGCCTTCACCACGAGTGAAGGCGAAAAGACCCAGGCATCTGTGCAAGAAAGTGAGCGATTGAAAAAGCTGCAGCGCAAGTTTGCGCGGCAGCAAAAAGGCTCAAAGCGCAGATACAGGACGTTGGGTTTAATCAAGGGCGAATACCAAAAACAGACCAATAAAAAGAACGACCTGGCGAACAAGATCGTCGCCAAATTCCTGGAGAACGACCTGGTCGTGATCCAGGACGAGCATCTCAAGGGATGGCAGAAGGGCGGGCACGGCAAGGCCGTGCAGCATTCGGTCCTTGGGCGAGTGAAGGCGAAGCTGATCCTGAGCCCTCGGGTCGCGGTCCTCTCGAGGACGGCGCCCACGAGTAAGCTGTGCAGGAAATGCGGAATCTATCATGACGAGCTTCGAGTTTGGGACAGGACGTTCAAATGCGGCTGTGGCGTCTCGGAAGACCGAGACGTCCACGCCGCGAAGAACATGGTCTGGATGTATGAAAACAATTTAGGGCTGGGACAGCCCAAAGTTACGCGCATGGAGATGGAAGCTCTAGTCAAGGATGCCCTTGGCATTCAAGACCAACTTTTGTCGACGAAGTGCGAAGACCCCAGCCTTTAGGCTGGTGGTTAGTTCACTTATGATGGTCTAATGGCTTATGCAGAAGAGCGTTTTGAAAAATCTATGGAAAAAGTAGACTATTCAAAATGAATCAACTACCTTAAAGCCCCCCTTTTAACTAATTAGAAAGTTAGTGAGGTGT
>Ga0265297_10010691_pt1 | contig 11447 bp, 12 predicted proteins | sample Munlanlwell13791_FD_192502 | JGI IMG/M metagenome (GOLD analysis project Ga0265297, IMG submission 192502) | Leachate microbial communities from a municipal landfill in Southern Ontario, Canada - Leachate well 137-91 | ecosystem: Engineered > Solid waste > Landfill > Unclassified | place...
TATGATAGTGGCGAGAAGCTCTTTAATAAACAGGAAGAGCGAGAATTAAAGGAGTGGCTTTCAAGCCATAAATATTTAGACAAAGAAAAGTTTGTTCGGCTCGGTAAATGGAAATCTAAACGACCGACAAAACGCTATGAAAGCAATGACGATAGTTTAATAAGAGATATCACAAAATTTAGTTTTTTGACTAAAAACGAAGAAGCTCGTATAAAATCCCTTCTTGTATTAAGTGGGGTATCTTGGCCTGTTGCTTCAGTAATTTTACATTTTACTTTTCCAAATAATTATCCCATTTTAGATTTTAGAGCTTTACAATCGCTTGGTATCGAAAAACCTAAGAATTATAATTTTAATTTTTGGCAGAAATATTGTGGGAGAGTAAGAGAAATTGCTAAAAATGTTCAGGAAGATATAAGAACGGTAGATAAAGCTCTCTGGGCGTATTCGCAGGAATATTCTAAAACAAAAGATAAATAATATTGTCTATATATGTATAAAATAATTGAGTTGCTCGCTCAGGTTGGTGTCGGTTCCGTATTCGGAGTAATTATTGGTATGGCATTTCAATATTTGATAAGTAAAAAGCTAAAAGTTTTTGAAACAAAGTTAATAATTTTTCGTAGAGTGTATAAGCAATTATATTATTTTGTTTTAATGAACCAGGAGGAGATTACGGCACTTGATGACAATGAATCAAGTATTGGCATTAGCGCAGAAAAATTAGTAGCTGCAAGTGGGCTTGATCTAAAAAAGGATTTGGGAGATGTTTTATATTATGTAGATGGTGATTTAGAAAAAAGGATAGGCACATTAATTTATAATATATATCAGGAGGGGGCTGTCATAAATAAGAAAGATATCGATGATATCTTGGGTATAATGGATATATTAAAGAAACTTAAGAAATAAGTATTTAGCAGCCAATATTTGCCCCCTCTTCCTACATTGTCAGCACAAATTTGTGCCTTGATGGTGCCTAAAGAGGGGGTAAAATTGTCTTTTTATGTCAATGATTGACTAAAGTGAAAGTGATTGGTATTATGATATTTATCTAATGATTACAGAAATAATCACAATTTAATAAACAATGGAGAGGTGGCTGAGTGGCTGAAAGCGGCAGGTTGCTAACCTGTTATAGGAGTTTTTCTCCTATCCGGGGTTCGAATCCCCGCTTCTCCGCGTAAAAAAATAACTGAATTAATTCAGTTATTTTTTTATTTGTTAAAAGGGATTCGAACTGGTTGGAACCTGCCTGCCGGTAGGCAGGGTGAGACAAATTCGAGCCGCTATTTCCGAGCGGCGAGAATTTAGGCGAGCGTCGGACGGCCTGCCGGGGGCCGGCCGGACGCCAACCCTGGACAAGTGAGCGACGCGGAAGCGGAGCGAGCGCGAAAATCCCCGCTTCTCCGCATACACAAAATAGCCCTAAAATGGCTATTTTTAATAGGTAGTTTATCGTCTTGAAATGGCGTGATATAATGATAATATGAAGAATAAAATAAAAAATAATAATATTGTCATTTATCAAACACCAAAAGGTTCTTTGGAGCTTAGAGGCGATAAAAGACACGATACAATTTGGGCGACCCAGTCCGATATAGCCTCTTTATTTGATATTGACCAATCGGTTGTTTCAAGACATGCAAGCAAGATTTTTAAATTAAGGGAAATCGATTTGAAAAGCAATATGCAAAAAATGCATATTGCAAATTCTGATAAGCCAACAACTTTTTACTCTTTAGACGTTATTTTGGGGATAGGTTATAGAACAAATTCCGCTAGAGCAATTAATTTTCGTAAATGGGCTAATAAAATTTTGAAAAAGCACATAACTGAAGGTTATACTATAAATCCTAAACAATTAGCCAATAATTATGAGGCCTTTGTAAAGACAATATCTGACGTACAAATTGTCCTTTCCGGCACCAAGACGAATGATACTGATAATATTTTGGAGTTGATAAAAGCTTTTGCTAGTACCTGGTTTTCCCTTGGTTCTTATGATAAAGGGAGTTTGTTGTCTAGGGGGACAACTAAAAAGAAGGTGAAGCTTAACTCTCAAGAGTTGATAGCTGGCATTATTAGTTTAAAGACGGAGTTAATGAAGAAAGGCGAGGCTAGCGAATTATTTGCCGTAGAAAGGAATAAGGAGTTAGTTGAGGGAATTTTTGGTAATATAATGCAATCTTTCTCTGGCCAAGATTTATATCCGAGCATTGAAGACAAGGCTGCTCACTTATTCTATTTCATGATTAAAAATCATCCATTTGTTGATGGCAACAAGAGGAGCGGAGCTTTTGCTTTTATTTGGTTTTTAAGGAAGACTGGAGTAAATATGTTTCGTATTACGCCTGAAGTTCTAACGGCGTTAGCTTTATTAATTGCTAAGAGTGAGCCTAAAGAGAAAGATCGGCTAGTTGCTTTAGTGATTTTATTATTGAAAAGTTAGTTTCATATCACCGTTTTAACATCGTCCCACCCTCCCCGCATAAAAAAATAACTGGATTAATCCAGTTATTTTTCTGTTTGTTGGAATAAATTCGAATATTTTTTTAATTATTTTCTTCTTCGTTAACTTGTCCAATTATTTTTTTCGCGGATTTGTAAAATCCCATGATAATAAAAATTATTAAACTGCCGATAATAATTCCAGAAACATTTAAAAAATAGATATTTAATGCTTGTTTAAAAATTAGATAATTTTCGGCGGCCAAACTAAGCCCCATTATTGTTAGCGGCGGCAGGAGGGCGACAGTTATAGCAACACCAGGAAGGGAATTATTCATCTCTTTTTTTGCCCAAGTAAAACTAGCGGCGGCTCCCGCAGCAACAGGAATTAAGAAAGTGCTTAAGTCAGTAGATACTATTAAATCAAGAAGAGTAATTTTGGATAAAGAAAAATCAATAATGAGACCGAGTAAGTAGGATAAAAAAAGAGAAACTAGCGCAGAAATAACAAATATTCTAATGGATCTTAAAAAAACTTTAAAATTCATGATAGTTAGTGATAAGGAAAGTGATAATATCGGTGAAAGCAAGGGGGCAACTAGCATTCCTCCGATGGTCAGGATAACGCTATTTTTTAAAAGGCCGACCGTGACAATAAAGGTAGAGAGAATTAAGAGCAAATAAAAACCTGCCTTAGGGGCTGATGAATTAATAATTATTTCGCAAAGGGCATCGCGTTCACTTTTGGTCGCCTTAAAAGAGTTGGGGCGGTTAAAATAAAAAGGATTTTTTAATAGTTTTAGCATAATTATATGTTTATTAATCTATTCTAACATTTTTTGTGTTAATAAACAAAAAATAGGCTATTAAAAAGGAAAAAAATTTGCCATAAACCATAAATTATTAAAATTAGTTGATTAAGGTTTTTTTAGAAAGAGATAAAAAAACATATATTAATTTATCTAATGTGGCTAAGGGCCAATTGATTGCGTCCGGCATTTTAGATTCTAATATTCAGATTAGTCAAGATTGTACATATTGTCTTAGAGATAAATATTTTTCTTATCGAAGAGATAGGCCTAAAGAATTGGAGGCAATGATTGCCTATATATGTTATAATTAATTAGGTAAATATGACTAAATATATTCTTAATTCTGGTGGGCTAAAAAATCATCCGGAAAAGGCCATCAAATTTAATAGAGCGGTGGTTAAGGGGCTGGGTAAAAATCCGCGCGTTTTATTTTGTTATTTTGCCGTCGCTCGTGAATATTGGGAAGAAAAATTTTTTAATTATACAAAACGTTTTTTACAATCAATGAGCAAGGGGATTGAACCAGAATTTGAATTAGCTTTTCCAGATAAGTTTGCGGAACAACTAAAAAATAGTGATGCGCTTATAATCCATGGCGGAGACGACCATCTACTTTTATATTGGTTAAGACAATATAATTTGCCAAAAATTTGGAAATCTAAGGTTGTGGCCGGAAGTTCAGCTGGTTCGGATGTTTTAGTTGAATCATTTTGGACTTATGATTGGCGTCAGGTTAAAAAAGGTTTAGGAATATTGCCGATAAAATTTATTCCGCATTATAAATCGCCAATCGTGCAAGACAATCATCGTGGTTCGATAAATTGGAAAAAAGCTTTTCAAGAACTGGAGGAATATGGCGACAAGTCTTTGCCGGTTTATGCTTTAAAAGAAGGTGACTTTATTGTTATTGAAAAATAATAAAAATATGTCTCAAAAAGTAATCATTGAACCGAAGTGGTTGGAGGCGCTTAGCGATATTTTTGCGGGGGAAAATTTCGTAAATTTAACGGATTTTGTGCGCGCTGAATATCAAACAAAAAAGATTTTTCCGCAAGCAAACGATATTTTTAAAGCTTTTTGGCTGACGTCTTTTTCTAAAGTGAAAGTTGTAATTTTAGGCCAAGACCCTTATCATGGAGATGGACAAGCGCACGGCCTTTGTTTTTCTGTTCCGAACGGAGTCCCTCTGCCGCCGTCTTTGCAGAATATTTATAAAGAAATAGAGAGCGACTTGAAAATTAAAAAAGATTTCTCTGTCGGCAACCTTGAGTCTTGGGCCGAGCAAGGAGTTTTTCTTTTAAACGCTATCTTAACGGTTGTTGCGCATACGCCGGCTTCTCATCGAGAAAAGGGTTGGGAGAATTTTACGGACATGATTATTAAGATGATTTCTGAACAAAAACAAAATGTTGTGTTTATGCTCTGGGGTAATTACGCAAGAAGTAAAAAAGATTTAATCAATGGAACAAATCATTTGATTCTTGAAGCGCCACATCCTTCGCCGCTTTCTGCTTATTCTGGATTTTTTGGTTGTCGCCATTTTTCTAAATGCAATAAATATTTAACTTCACATAATCAGTCAGAAATAATTTGGTAATTTTTAAAAAATTTATGTTTAAGACTCTTTCAGTTTTTATTTTAATTATCGCTTCCGTATTAATTATGCTTACGGTTAAGCCAGTTTTGGCAGTGAAAGAAACTATATTGCTAAATGTTCCCTTTACTTCTCAGGCGCCACTTGGTGGCTGGAAAGATCAAAGGCAGCAAGACGGTTGCGAAGAAGCGGTTGTGGCGATGGCGATGAAATGGGCCGGAAATGAAAAAAGGACTTTTTCTAGCGTTGAGGCGGAGAAAAAAGACTGGCTTTTAAGAATTATCATTCTTTCTGAATTTGAGAAAAAGAAATATGGTGAATATCGGGATGTTGCCTTAAAAGATATTAACTCTTGGCTTTTTCAGGATTATTTTAAATATAAAAATACGGAAATAAAATCAGTCAAGACTTCTCAAGATATTATTTCTGAACTTGAAGCGGGGAATATTGTTTTAGCGCCGATGGACGGGAGGGCTTTGAAAAATCCAAATTTTACCGCACCTGGACCGGAAAGACACATGATTCTTATCAAGGGTTATAATTACCAGACGGGCGAATTTATTACTAACGACCCGGGAACGAGAAGAGGCGAGAGCTATCGTTATTCAGAAAAAGTATTATTAAAAGCAATCAGGGCTTATTCGACCGGTTATCATCAGCCCATTATGAATATTGTTAAAGAGATGATCGTTGTGAGTAAAAAATACAATAGTTAGGCTAAGAGAAAAGAGCAAGGATTTAACTTTTTCTTTATAATAGGTTATAATTAAAAGATAATATAGTTTTAACAAATAAATTTTTAAAAAATATGGACAATGAAAGAATGTTGGAGATTAGTGAGAAAATTAAAAACAAGACTGCGACAGAAGATGAAATAACGGAGTTTACTAAAGAATTTACTCATTTAATTAGTGCTATTCGACAAGATATTACTAAAAAGTAATTTTTAAATACTATGAATAACTATGAAAATCAAATTCCTGGAGTAGAACCAATCAATTTGGCGGACAATAAACAAGAAGAATTTAAAGGAGAAATAAGCTTAGAGAGAAAAGAAGCGCTTGAGGGTTTGGACGTCGAAGTAAGTAAAATTACTCAGCTGATAGATAGTGGTGCCTTGATTGACCAGATCGATTCTATTGAAGACAAGCAAGAATTTAGCAAAAAGCTAGAAATTTTAGTAAAAATAGGGGAAATAGTTAAGGAAAATTACCCCACAATTACTACAGCTTTATTGTCTATTGGAGCGTTTATAGCTTCTATTGAGAGTGCGCCTCAAGATATGGGCTATTCAATGAATGCTGACGCAAGGGTTAGTGTGGTTGCCGCGTCTCTTAGCGCTGCTTTCCTGGTAATATCTGGATTATTGCATGCATATAAAGCAGAAAAAGCAGAGCAAAATAGTAGTAATACTCGATACGCCTAGTAGTATTTAAATTTGAAATTATAAAAAAATCGGCAATAGCCGATTTTTTTTGTTCTTATTTATTTTATTTATAGAATTATAAACTGGAAAATTAGGCTGAGGATTAGTAAAGCAGAAATCGGCATCACTACTTTCTGAAAAGGGAAATAGGCATGGTTATTATTTTTTCTTTTCAAGTAATTATACCAAGCACTGGAAGTAGCAAAGAAAATGCTTCCTAAGGTTATGCCGATAATTAATTTATCAACTCCAAATAATCTATTATCGAAACTGCCGATAAAATTTTTCGCCCAGAGCGGCCAAATAGTTAAGCCGTAGTAAAGGATAAAAACAATAATATCGCGTAAGTCTTTATTGCCGAGTGTCCAGTTTTTTTTATTGAACCAGTTTATTGTCCAGATGCTCAAAGCGACAAGTAGCCCGCCAATCCAAAGCCCGGCGATAGAATCGTCTATTCCTAGATATTCCGATAGACCAAGACCGGCGCCGACCGCGACAATACAAACAGGGCAAACAGCTTTGGCGGGAAGAGCAATTAGGCCTAGTAATCCGCCAAGAAAATAAAATATTTTTTTCATTTGTTTAATTTATTGATTAATTTATTTATTTGTTTCAGATTGGCCTTTAAACCAATTAATAATATCTTCATCGCCCATCAGGCAGTTTTCCCCGTCAAAAAGAAAGGGAACGCCGATACCGTTTGACGAATCGATATTGCATGTCTTCGCTTTTTGCGCCATGAGATTCGCGTTTATCTTATTTTGGTATACTTCAAGCTCTTGGAATTTAATTGTTTCCCGAATATTATTTTCTTCTAAATACTTATCGACATTTTTACAATGTGGGCAAGTATCGCCGAAAAATAGTATTGTTTCCGGTTTTTTAAAGATAGCCGATAGGGCTAAGAGAACGATAACCGCAAAAATTATCAGAATAAGCGGTAAGTACTTTTTTATTTTCATTTTATTTATATTCTAATTATTATTAACAATATATTATCATTAAATTTAGAAAATGGGAATACCTCCCCCGGGGGTATTACGAGCGCTCCCTAATTTTATCAGATAATTCCTTAAAAAATTTATCTTTATCTATTTCTCTGGTTTCTTGTTGTCCTCTATCACGGACGCTTAGACTTTTAGAGTCGGCCTCTTTATCACCGATAACGAGCATGTAAGGAACTTTTTCATTAACCGCTTTTCTGATTTTATTACCGACGGTCTCGTTAGCGTCGTCAAGCTCAACTCGAATATTTAGAGCCTTAAACTCATTGGCGAGTTTTTTGGCATAAGGAAGATGCGCTTCGGCAACGGAAATAAGCTTAACTTGAACAGGGGAGAGCCAGAGCGGAAAAGCGCCAGCGTAATGTTCAATAATAACTCCCATGAATCTTTCAATCGAACCGAGCAAGGCGCGATGGATAACTACTGGTGTTTTTTGTGAACCATCAATATCGGTATAATGGAGATCAAAACGCCCAGGCAATTGAAAGTCGAGTTGGATGGTTGCTAATTGCCATTGTCGTCCGATAGCGTCTTTTACTTTAACATCTATTTTAGGCCCGTAGAAAGCTCCATCGCCCTCATTTATTTTATAAGTTAATTTCGCTTTCTCTAAAGAATTTTTTAGATTAGTTTCGGCTTCATCCCAAGTGTTTTTTTCACCCATAAACTTTTCCGGTCTAGTGGAAAGATGAATTTCGTCAATTTGTAAATTAAAAACTGAATAAATATTTTTAATTTTTTGCAAGAGAGTTGAAATTTCATTTGGGATTTGTTCCGACGTACAAAAAATATGGGAATCATCTTGTGATAAACTCCTAACGCGAGTTAGTCCGTGCAGAGTACCTGATTTTTCATTGCGGTATAAAGTTGTTGTTTCGGCGAGTCGCAAAGGTAAATCACGATAAGAATGGATATCTCTTTTAAAGACTAGCATATGGGCTGGACAATTCATCGGTTTAATCCCCATATCACAACCATCTTCGGCGTGATGAAGAATAAACATATCTTCTTGATAGTGGTCCCAATGCCCAGAAGTCTTCCAAAGCTCGGCATTTAAAAGTTGTGGCGTTCTAACTTCTTGATAGCCATCGCCATAGGAAAGCTCTCGGGCGATTTTTAATAATTCTTGCAAGATAATCATTCCTTTCGGCAAAAAGAAAGGGATTCCCGGAGCATATTCGTGAAGCATAATTAAATCTTGTTCTTTGCCGATTTTTCTATGGTCTCTTTTTTCGGCTTCGGCCTGCATACTTAAATACGCAGTTAATTCTTCCTTGGAGTCAAAGGCTAGGCCGTAAATACGAGTTAGCATTTTATTTTTCTCATCGCCACGCCAATAGGCACCAGCTAGTTTATCAAGTTTGAATGAGCCGGGTTTTATTTGGTTGGTATTTTCAACGTGTGGTCCGCGACAGAGATCACTAAATTTTCCGACCGTATAAAAAGTCACGGTTTTTTCTCCTTGTTCTTTTAGGCCTTCAATTAATTCTGCTTTGTATATTTCTTTGGTTTTTTTTGCTTCCTTTAAGGCATCTTCAATTTTCATTTCGGTTTTTTCGAACTTTAGATTTTGTTTAATTAAAAAACTCATCTTTTTTTCGATTTCTCTTAAGTTGCTTTCGCTTATTTTTGTTTCTCCGAAATCGATATCGTAGTAAAAACCGTTATCAATTGCCGGACCGATTGAGAGTTGAGCCCTTGGCCAAAGCTCTTTAATCGCGGCGGCGAGAAGATGCGCCAAAGAATGGCGCTTAATCTCAATGTTAATTTCTTCTTTCATATAGTTGTAAATTTAAATTAATTAATAAAATAATATTGTTTGCTCAATGAGCTATTTAAATTAAAAAAGTCCCCTCCTTGTAAAAACAGAAAACTGTCTTTACTAGGACGGGACTATTTGTCTCGCGGTTCCACCTAGTTTCCCGCCTAAAAGCGGACACTTATTTTTTTGAGACTTAGAAATTTCTTTTTACAAATATTTATCATCTAAATATTTATAATCCAGCTTGGTAGGCCAGACAATCATCTCAATATATTAAGTATAAGGGAAATAATTCGATTTGTAAATATCAGGGGACATATTAGGGGCGGACGCGTCCTTTTTAGCGAGCGCCAAGGGTTGTTAACGATGAAAAAAATAAGTTATTCTGCGGTTAGCCCTTAGCAATAACCAGCGCATATATTGAATCGGCTCCAGCCTGTTTTAATTCTTTAGCGCATTCGTTCAGCGTTGCTCCGGTTGTGATGATATCGTCGATAAGGATAATTGTTTTTCCTCGTAAACTTTTTCCGCGCCAAGCGAAGGAGCTTTGAATATTTTGTTTTCGCTTAGTTTCGCTTAATGAAGATTGGGGCACACTATGTTTTATTCTTTTTAAATCTAAGCTTAGGGGGTAAGTATAAAAAGAGCTGAAATTTTCCGCTAAAATTTTCGATTGGTTAAAGCCTCGAAAACGTTCGCGTTTTTTTGAAAGAGGGACGGGAATAACTAAAAACTTTTCAATTTCTTTTTCTCTAAATTCCGGTTTTTCAAATTCAACTTGGCGCCAGAATAAAATTAAGAAACGACTTAGAATTTTTCCGATTTCCTTAATAAATGAAAACTTTAATTTTTTAATTAGCTCGGCTAATAATTTATCGTTGTAATCGCCGGCAATAAATATCTCGTTTAAATTCGGCGTATTTAGATTATATTTTTTGGAAATGGTTTTTAATTTATGAAAACATTTCTCGCATAAAAACGCCCCTTCTTTTTTGCAAGAAAGACAATTAATCGGGAAGAGAATATTTAGAATTATTGATTTTATAGACATAAAAGCCGAAAATAAAGCCTCGCCGGAAATGCGAGGTTTTATTTATAAAATTTAAATTAGTCTGGGTTGGTATTATTGGTAATTATTAATTGGGTTAAGGTTAATTTAGATAAGTTACTTTAAGTCTATCTCATATAGGAAGCCAGTCGCTTTATCGGTGAAATATAGAGACTCCTGATTTTCATCGACAATTATTTGTGAAATATTATAAGCGTTATCGGGAATAGCAATTAATTTTTGGGTTCCACTCTCTAAATCGATTTTAAACAAATTATCTTTTGTTGAATCGGCCAACTCGGGAAATAAGCCCGCCCCTTTTTCTAAACTTTCCGGAACGGCGCAATAGATTTCGGTATTGGTGGCAAAAGTGCATTTATCGGCCCAGGTTTGGACATTGAAGCTTTGTCTGTTTTGTCCGATATTATCTCCATTGGCATTTACAATCCAAAGTCTCGGCCTAAGATCGTCTCGCGTATGATAAACGCTATATAATAATTTTTCTCCGTCTTTTGACCATTGTGACTGGAAGCCGCGGCCTTCGATAATTGTTGATTTGAAATTTTCATCATTTTGTCCGACGAAGAAAACTTCTTGTCGGTCGAAATCAACGCCTCTTGTGTACATGGCAATAATTTGTTGGTTTGGCGACCAGGATGGATAAACTTTATCGGCGTTTGTTCCAATTGCCTCTATCGTTCTCGCTTCTGAACCGTCATCGTTTGAAACCATTAGCCAACGATTCTCCGGGTCCAGGCCGATACTTTTAGAAATTATTTGGTCGCTACCCGGCGAGAAAGAAAAGTCTTCCCAGTAAGCCGGGAGAGTTGTTTGTTTTTTGGTGTTAAAATTATATAAGATTTTATTTCCATCGGGATATTCGATAATTGCCTTGTTCGTATCGGGTGCCCAAACGACATTACTGGCGTTATAAAAAACCTTATCACTAATTGGACTTATATTACCGTTTGAATCGACGGTATAAAAAATTCCATCGCTGTTATTGTAATATTTTACGTTATTATCGCTTGATAAAACCGGATTAGAAGCCGGAGACTTGCTTAAAATACTGGTTTGAGTTAGACCGCCCAAGGCAATTTCGCTAGCACCTGTATTTTTCCCCGCACCAGTTAAAGGATTCCCATTATCATCTAATTGTTCGCCTTCGTTTCCTGGTAGATTTCCGCTCCCCCCATTTAGATCAGTGATGTTGCTTCCCAAGTCGGACGAAGGAAGCCCATTAATAGTTCCGGTGGCTGTTTGAACAGGGACACTTTGCGGGCTGGCAAAGAAAAAAACTCGCCATAAAAGATAGCCGAGAAAAAAGACAAGAGCAAGAAATAATAGAAT
>Ga0265297_10010692_pt1 | contig 11446 bp, 14 predicted proteins | sample Munlanlwell13791_FD_192502 | JGI IMG/M metagenome (GOLD analysis project Ga0265297, IMG submission 192502) | Leachate microbial communities from a municipal landfill in Southern Ontario, Canada - Leachate well 137-91 | ecosystem: Engineered > Solid waste > Landfill > Unclassified | place...
ATCCAGGATGGGCTTGATCCAGCGATATTTCTCCTCACCGGTGGATTTAGGCATAGTTTTGGGCATATGCCCCTAGATTACCAGAAAGTGCAATATGTGTGTGCACATTACCTAATATTATTGACAATTATTATATTATATGGGCGGTAAACCAATTACGGCCTGGCAAGAAATTAAAAATCTAAATATGTTGTTTTGACTTTTAGTAGCCAAACACAATATTAAAATGAAATGGGACATGACATCTAATATTTCTCTGTTAACCGAGGAAATGTTTGATATAGTGATCTCAGGGGGAGCCAGCTTTCATATTTTGATTGATGGTAAACCAGATATCCATAATAAAAACACCGCAACTTTTTTGCAGTGTTTTTATTTCGTAGTCTTAAAGTCGCAAATTCCCGAAAAGATTGGAGAGATTATTAGAGAAATTGAGAAATGGATGGAAATATTGGAAATACGTTGACTACTATTGATTTATTCATTAATGTGTTCTAATATTTATAGAAAATTGAATGTTCATTAATATAAACAAAAAAAATTAGAAAAATGAAAAAAATTCAAGTAATTGTAAATGGTTTGCCGGGCAAAATGGCCTTGGCGGTCGCAGAGGCGGTAATTAGTTCTGAAGATATGGTCTTTATTCCACGTGGCTTAACTGGGCCTGAAATAACAGAAAAAGAAGATAACATTAAAGGAGTCCACGTGACATTATTCGGCCCCGATGAGAAATTATTTGCCTGCATTGAACAGGCTGATATAGTAATTGATTTTACACATCCGTCAGCTATTGCCGACAACGTTGAATTCTATACTGCCAATAGAATCCCGTTTGTAATGGGAACGACTGGCGGTGATTTGGATTTAATCAGGAAAAAAGTTGCGGAATCAGAAATCAACGCTGTCGTGGCGCCAAATATGGCAAAAGAAATTGTACTGTTTCAATCCATGATGGAATTTGCAGCTGAAAAATTTCCTGGTGCCTTTAAAGATTTTTCCTTAGAAATAACAGAAAGTCATCAGAAAAATAAAGCTGATACTAGTGAAACAGCCAAGGCGGTTGCCGCTAGCTTTAATAAGCTGGGAATTCCATTCTCTATTGATCAGATTATTAAGAAGCGAAGCGATTCCGACTATGAAGCTTTGGGCGTTCCAATTGAATTTTGGGACGGACATGGTTGGCATACCTATACGATAAAAAAACCTGACAGTAGTGTTTTTTTTCAATTTACGCACAACGTCAATGGACGCCAGGCTTATGTTGATGGCACTTTAGATGCCGTTCGTTTTTTAAACATGGTTAATGAGTTGCCTTTTGATGAAGGAATCGTTTTTTCGATGACCGATGTTTTAAGAGGAAAGTAAGGGAAAAATAAATTAAGTTATTTTAAAAAGCGGAGTAGAAATTACTGCCGCTTTTTAATTTGTAGTCCCTAGGGGAATCGAACCCCTATTACCAGGATGAGAACCTGATTTGGGTGAGTTTATAGGAGTTAATGAATACAGGCTGAAAGTTATTATATGCCCGCAAACAAAGGGATTTAGCATTCTCAACTGTTAACAAGCCAAGACAACTCTATACAACCTTACTCGCCTCTTGGACACAATATGGCCACAATTTTGGCTGTAGCAATATTGGGAGAGGTGAGTGGTTATATAGGTTAAGGGACCGGGGGTATCAAAATTTCAGATCAAAATACAAGGGGTGGCCCAGGGGGAAAGAGATATATTAAGGCCCAAGCTCTTGAATATACTGCTTTTTGGGTTTTTTGCATGTTAATGAAAATTTTTTACTTACGCTAGTTACCGGATTAGAAGAAGTTCATAGACGGGCCGAAAAATCTTTGCTATAATACTATTACAACTGAATAATCGTTTTATAAAGAGTGCAGCGAGGGAACTAGCCCGATGACCTGCCAGCAACCCCGGAGTAATCCGTCCGGAAGGTGCTAATTCTAGCCCGATGAGGGAAAGATAAAGGTCGATTTTTTATTTCTAAATAAAAACTCTTTCCTTTGTTGGGGAGAGCTTTTTTATTAATAATTAAATTTATGAAAAAAGAAAACATTGAATATATTAGGAAAACATCACCAGATGGCTCCTCGGAAGATATTATGGTTCATGGCCTAGAAGACGGAGAAGAACAATATTATACAATTTTAGGAACAGGCTACGGGATTAACTTCGCTCACTGCTTTTCAATGGGGGCTAAGAATAAGGAGAAGTTTTGGGAAGGGGTATTCGCCTATAAAATTATTCCCAACGGAGAGCATGCTAATTTGTTAGAGCAAGTAACCGGAGAGGACTATATTTCAGTAGAATTTTATGAATTAGGCTGAATTTAGCATTTTATTAGCAGAGTGCTATAATTAATACGATAGCGTGAGCTAATAATCCATAATAAATTTTGTTGTATAGCAAAAATAATCGCTTAAATTATATTGAAAATAGTGAATATGAAAAAAAATACTAAAAAATTCACAAAAAACTCCTTAACATTATCCCCGTCTACAACAGAAAAGCTCGGTTATTATGTATATTTATTGAAAGATGATAAAGGCAAGACTTTTTATGTAGGCAAAGGAGTACGTAATAGGATAAATCACCACTTTACAGAGATGATGGATTCTGAAGCAAGAAAGAATAAAAAAGTAAAAACCATTGAAAGGCTTAATAAAAAAGTTAAAAAAATAGTTTTGATTCATGGTTTAAAAGAAAAAGAGTCTTTCGCTGCAGAAAGTTCTTTAATTGATTTTATTGGTATAGATAATTTAACTAATGTTGTACGAGGTCATTTTAGTAAAACAGGAATCGATGATTTAGAAGATTTAAAGATTAAATATGAAGCTGAAAAGGCGGTTTTTCAAGAGTCGGTCTTACTCATTAATATTAATAAGCTTTATAAAAGAAAAATGTCTCAAGATGATATTTATAAAATAGTAAGAAAATATTGGAGGATAAATTTAAATAGAGCTCGTACAATAAAGATCGTTTGCGCCGTTTCCCAGGGAATTATTAGAGGGGTATTTTATCAAGATAAATGGTTAGTTTCTAAGAGACCTGATAGAAGGCGTTATTTTATTGGTCGACCATCCAATGCAGCCGACACTAAAAGATATTTAAATAAATCGGTTAACAAATATTGGAAAAAAGGGGCTCAATACCCTATAAAATATATAATAATGGAAAAATAAGTTTGGTTTTATGAATAATAACTTTTTCATAAAAAATTGGCGCCTGATTTTACTTTCATTAGTGATAATCGTTTTTTTTATTTCATTGGTAAAAACTCATAATAAGAATATTGTTGAAAATAATAAACAAAGCGAAGAGCCAAAGAACATTATTGAGCAAGAAAAAATAAATCAAAATATTTTAAAATTTAATAATCGAGACCTTTGGCTAGTTGAAAAAGAAGAAATAAATAATGGGGTTGCGTTTTATTTTAGAGATGACGTTACATCTGAAAATTCACGATCCGAATTAATTATTAATGCATATGACGAGGAAATAAATGCAGAGGAATTAGCAAAAAACGTTAAAGACAATCTCGAAAAACGTAATAATAAATTATATTCCTCCTTTACCGCTCCCGACAAGAACAATCGAGATGCTTTTTATATTACATCCCTTGCAATATATTACCCAGAGGAACCTTATGCTGATATATATTTAATGAAAATATTTAGCGCAGATAGGACTTATATGATAATTTATCGCGAATCCTTACCTGGAGTTGGTGAGGTTGGCCTTGAATTAATAGCTGACAGTTGGTTAAGTGATAACTTAGAGAGTTATAGCAATGAAATTGAAAAAATTGATCCATATGAATTTTTAGTGAGCCAAAACATAGTTAACAGTACTTCAACAAATAATTTAAGTGATGAAATGAGAAATAATTTTTATGGTGATATTTCAAACTTAACTTATAATCAGGTTCTTAATTCAAAAATTGAGCCTGAGAGATCGCCAACATTACATGATAGTAAACTTGACGGAAATATCATTGAGTGGAAAGCTAAAATAAGTTCTTACTATTCTCAGATAACTGGAATTAAGTTTTGCGTTATTGACGACGACCATAAAAATATTGATATAGATAAACCTTGCGATTGGTTTTGGGCGTTTAATGAAGTGTTAATGGATGCTAATAATATAGAGGTAAATCCTATCTGGGATGGGTTGTGGGTTAATTATATTCTAAATTACTATAAAGTACCTTTTGATAAAAATATGCGTTTTTATAACGACGTATATACCATAAAGGGAACGGTTAATGGTATTGATTGTGGAGTGGGTAATAAATGCGTCCCTAATATTGATATTATTAGTATTATTAAGAAAGAGGAATAAGAACAATTGCCTTCCCTTGCATCTCCACCGGGGTGTTTAGATTCCCGAAAGATGAGGCGGCTAAGATTGCTGTTAATACAGTTAAGAGTTTTATTAATAAATATCCAGATAAGCTTGAAGAAGTAATATTTGTGACTCACGAAGAACTAGATCTTAATATCTATAATCAACTTTTAAAAAATTAATTGTAATTTTATGCTCGACTTATTAAAAAGGATCATGCAATTTAAAATTTGTAAAGCGGAAATTAATTACCAAAAATTAAACCCCAAGAACTGGAAACGACCATCATTCAAAAAAATAATCAGAGGCCTGGTCTTTTTGATTATTTTTTTAGGAGCCTTAATTATTGTTAAAGATGAATATGAGTATCAATTCGGAACATATTCTTATGATTTTGAAAATGTTGCCGGTGAAGACGACGGAAGCGAAGAAGAAACGGATTGTAATGTGCTAGGCATAGAACTAAGGGGCAATGTAGTGACTTATCTTACGCCAGAAGGTAAGGACGAAGAGGGGAATAAGATTGTTGACGAAACTTCATCGGAAAGCATAATTTATCTAATTGATCAAGCTGAGGCTGACGAAAATATCAGAGCGATTATTTTAGAAGTCGATTCTTATGGTGGCTCGGCTGTCGCGGCCGAGGAGATCAGCCAGGCCCTTTCAAAAACCCATAAACCAACCGTGGCTTTTGTGCGCAGTGCGGCGGTTTCGGCCGCTTACTGGGCAGCCAGCGGGGCTGATACCATTTTTGCCTCATCTTTATCAGATATAGGGGGTATTGGAGTTACCATGTCTTATTTAGATAACACCGAGAAGAACGCTAAGGATGGTTTAACTTACAATTCTTTAAGTGTCGGTAAATTTAAGGATTATGGCGACCCCGATAAACAATTAACTGAAGATGAAAGAAAACTCATTATGAGAGATTTAAAAATAATGCACGATCTTTTTATTAAAGCGGTTTCGGACAATCGTAATTTACCGCTTGATAAAGTAAAATTATTAGCTGATGGTTCTTCAATGCCCGGCCAGATGGCTTTAGAAAATGGCCTAATCGATGAAATAGGAGGTATTTATGAGGCGAGAAGCTATTTGCAGGATAAGTTAGGTGAAGATGTTAGCGTGTGTTGGTGATATAAGATCAAAATTTTACTTATTATTAGTCCAACCGCTTTGAACTTTGTTCATGGTTTCGAACCAACATAGATTAAGCGAGGTTAAAGCCTCGTTTTTTCTTTTGTATTCATATTATGCTTATTATAGTTTAAATTTTAAGGAGGAAAAAAGTTGATAAATAACTGCAAATTTTAGCGTTTTTTTATCAAAAAAACCCTAATATTTGGCATATAACAATATAATACAACTTTTGGCCGTAAGCACAAAAAAGTTCATGTATTATAATTTTATTACAACATGCATCTATTATCCTTAATCCATGCATGTTAACAAGTTAATCAAAATTCTCTATATTATTAGTATTTTTTCGTGATTCTGTGATAATATAATAATGTTTAATACAGTTCATGTTATTGGCATAAAAATCATCTATGAAAAAAAATATTATTTATAAAAAATCAACCTATATCGATTTATTTAGTGGATCGGGTGGTTTTTCTTTGGGTTTTGATAAAGTTGGTTTTCAAAATATTTTTTCTATTGATAATAATAGTGTATTTTGCAAAACTTATAGAAAAAATTTTCCAAACCACGTTTTACTTGAAAAAGATATAGCAAAGTTATCAAAAAAAGAAATAAAGGAACTTATTAATGGTTACGAAATTGATGTAATCATTGGCGGCCCTCCTTGCCAAGGGTTTAGCATTGCCGGCAATATAGGAAGAAGGTTTATTGATGATCCGAGAAACCATTTGTTTAAAGAATTCATTAGAGTTGTGGATATAGTAAAACCAAACTTTTTTGTAATGGAAAATGTAGCTCGTTTGTATTCTCATAATAAAGGGAAAACAAGATTACAAATTATTTCTAAATTTAAAAAAATCGGTTATTTCGTGGAGTGTAAAATACTTAACTCTGCTGATTTTAATGTTCCTCAGGTAAGAAAAAGAATTATTTTTATTGGTTCTAAAATTTCTAGCACGATCAATTTTCCAGAAAATAATGCGAAAAAACACAAAACAGTAAAAGAGGCTATTCATGATTTGCCAATTTTAAAGTCCGGACAATCTAGCAGATTACCTAATCACGTAGCAATGAATCATACAGACCAAATGTTGAAAAAAATGGGCTACATTTCTAATGGGGGAAATAGAAATGATATACCAGATAATATTAGACCAAAAACAGGAGATGCTAGAAAATATATACGTTATAATAGTGATAAACCATCGGTTACAATTACCGGTGACATGAGAAAAATCTTTCACTATTCACAGAACAGAGCCCTAACAGTAAGAGAATTGGCTAGATTGCAATCATATCCTGATAGCTTTATTTTTGAAGGCTCTATAATTTCTCAACAACAACAAGTTGGAAATTCTGTTCCGCCACTGATGGCCGAAGAAATTGCAAAAGCAATTAAATTACTGATGAAAAAAAATATTTAATATGACAGAAAAGAAAAATAATAATAGTTTTCCAAAAATTAATTTTATTGGTAATAAGGAAAAAATAGCAAGCTGGATTTGCGATAATTTTCCTACTGATGCGAGATCTGTTTTTGATGCTTTTTCAGGAGGAGGGTCGGTTGGTTATTGCGCAAAAAAAAGAGGTTTTAAAGTTATAAGCAATGACATAATGAGCGTGAATTATTTATTATCCAAAGCATTAATAGAGAACAGTAAAGAAAAATTAGAAGAAAAGGATTTGGATATAATATTTACAGGAAAACCAAGAAAGGGTTTTATGTATAAGAATTATTCTAATGTATATTTTTTTCCACAAGAATGCATGGAATTAGATTTATATAGAAAAAATATTGATAATCTTTCATCTGATTTTAAGAAGGCTCTTGCCTTTTCTCTTTTTAGACGTTCAATGATTAGAAAAATGCCTTATTCAAGATTTTCGATAGATTGGAATAAAATAAAACAACTTAGAGATGAAGATTATAGTTATAAGAATTATAAACGACGAAGATCATACCACAATAAACCTTTTAAATTTCATTTTTTAGAAAATCTTAAAGCCTATAATGACGCCGTTTTTAATAATGGTAAAAAAAATATTGCCTATAATCAAGATATAATAAATTTATTAAAAGTAATTAAAGCGGACATAATTTACATAGATCCGCCATACATTGGAACCATGAATAATTATTTTAGTTTCTATGGACTAATTGATGAGTATATTCAATCAAAAAAAATCAAACCTTTTAATAATAATTTTATTGATAAGAGTAAATCTTTATTGCTTTTTGATAACTTATTTTCAAAATTAACGAATTTTAAATATTGGATTCTAAGCTATAATAATAACTCATTTCCCAAAAAAGAGGAATTGATTGATATTATAAGTAAATATTCCGACAAAATTCAGGTAATTGAAAAAACACACAACTATAAAGTTACCGGCAAGGAAAATAAGAAAAAAAATACAGAATATTTATTTATTATTAAAAATAAAAAATATGCCTGAACAGCAGTACGAACAATATTGGAAAATAACACTAGAATATTCAGATATTAATGGCGTTGGTTTTATTAATACTCTAAAAATAATAGTAGATTTCATTGACAAGAATGGTAATAAGCCTTATTCCCCTGCATTGTATAAAACATTGCAAAATATAGTTTATGAAACTTTCCCCAAAACAGACATGGGGTCCGTTCGTAAAAGTATAAATCAATTTGTTAAATTAGGTTTTATTAACTATCAATTAAAATCTTATCATCTCAGTACCAAAGAATTTTTAGAAGCAAGGACAAGCAGAAAAAGACGTTCTATTTTTTCTAAAATTGTTTATTCTAATTCTAGTTTTAACCGCTCAGTTACTAATGATTCTCAACAAAGAGAAATAAATTTTTTAATTAAAACGTTGACTGAGGTTGGTAAGCTCCACGAAAAAGATATAATGGCCTTAATGACAATAGGCGACTTATCTAAAATAGGTAATGGTTTTTTAAATATTGAAGATTTGTTAAGAGTGCGTAGTCATGCAGAGTATATTGGTTTTTGGAATAGAAAATATAACCAGTTATCGTATTTATTGAATATTGTAAATCAATTAGATGATCTTTGCATTAAGGATCACTACTTATATTTTGAAGATGATGCCCAAGTTCTCTTTGACTTTAACGTTTCAAAAGATGGCGGTAGAGATCAATATTTACATAGAATATATAAAAATCAATTAAAGGATGAAAGTGCGAATAAATTAGGCATTGTTGAGTGTATGCTTGAAAAAATGCCATACCCAATATTAATTGCAAGTCACATAAAACCATTTGCTAAAGCCTCTGAAGAAGAGTCTTATGACCCAAACAATGGTTTACTTTTAAGTCAAAATATGGACGGCCTATTTGACAAGGGGTATATATCTTTTAATGATGATGGCTCAATAATCATATCTGAGCTACTTGATCCTCGATTACGGGAACATTTAAGAGGCTATCATCTCGATGATATTTTTTTAAGACAAGAGCGCAGGAAGTATCTTATTTATCACAGAGAACTATTTAAAGAGAAATTGAGAGCTGTTTAAACAAATATTTTTTTATATCATTGAAAATATATGAGTTGCAAGTCAATAAAATTTCATATAAGAAATAATGATTATTTTGGAACTTTATCAACAATTTTATGTTTAATTAAGCAAACACCAGAAAATTTAAAAAAACACATTAAATCTCTCGATAAATTAGAGAAAGATCTAATATTTTTACAAAAAGAATACAAAATAGTTAAAAATAAATAATTATGTCTAACCCCTTTATAATACGTATTTACGTTCCCGAAGGTGAACCCGAGGGATTAAGAATCATAGATAGACAAAGCTCTCCTAGTAAATTTTTTGCGTTTCCTAGGAATAAATGGGAACAGATTAGAAATAGATCGGAGTTGATTGGAGCCGGTGTTTATATTTTATCTGGCTATTCAAATCCTGAAGATGAATTGCCGACAATTTATATTGGTCAAGCTGATACTATAAAAAATAGAATAGAAAACCATATAAGGCATAAAGATTTTTGGGATAAGGCTGTAATTTTTGTTTCAGATAATAAAATCAATTCAACTCATGCCAAATGGTTAGAATATTCATTAATAAAAAAAGTAAATGAAGCAAATAGGAGTATTGTTGAAAATGGAAATTGCCCGCAAGAACCAACTATATCAGAAGCAGAAAAAGCTGAAATGAATGTATTTTTATCGGAGATTTACCAAACTTTACCACTAGTGGGATTAAGAGCTTTTGAAACACCAAAAGCTATTGTTGAGCCCGTTAAAGAAGGTAAGAAGGAAAATAAAAATACAATAATTGTTCCTGCCCAAGAAGAGGGATTTAAAGATGTGTTTATCGGAGAGAATTCTTGGCATGCAATTAGAATTGCCGGGGGAATGATTGATAAAATTAAATATATTGCAGTTTATCAAGTTGCCCCAATTTCTGCTATTACATATTATGCCGAAGTTAAAAGCATTGAGCCATATGGCGAAGAGGGCAAATATAAATTAAATTTTGTTGATAGTCCAATAAAGTTAGACAATGAAATTAAATTCGATCTTGTTCAGGGCACAATGCGAGGACCTAGATATGCCAATATAGATAAAATTAAGATAGTTAAAAAAATGTCTGAACTTTTTTAAATATGGATAATGTAAAATTGGCCAGAAACCTAGTAAAAGAAAAAATAGAGCCATTAAAGCATCCTCAAATTAAGGATGAATTGCAAACAAAATATTTACAGATATTAATTGATTTTGAGAAAAATAATTAAAAAAGCAATATTCTATGAGTATTGTAGTAAAAAAATATTTAGCCGATCTTGAATCGAAACTAATAAACAATAAACGAAAGAACTTAATTGAATTAACAAGATCGTGGGCGAAAACATTTCCTAATAAAGCGGGCGTTTATGTTTTATTTGAAGGTAATAATTTAGTTTATGTTGGAGAAACTCAATCAATAAAAGAGCGCATGAATGATCTGTTAGATACTCGACATCACACCGTTAGACGCAAAATAGGATTATTTAATTTTTTTAGTACTGAGGGCTTTAAACTTGCTAACTCAAAAATAAAACATCCTGTTCATATTGAAAATTTAGTTTGTAAATGGATCAAAAGTAAAAATAAGATGAGTTATCTAGAGGTAGAACTCGGCAGAAAAGAATTAGAAGAGTATTTAGTGATAAAATATAGTCCTAAATATAATAGTAGTGGTCGACGCGGACGATCTGTGCCTGGTTAAAATAATAGTATAAGATAATGAGATATGACAGCACGTAAATTCATGTTACAAGAATTATGCATAAAAATAGAAGATATGTGTAGCGCTGGGTTCCCATATCATGCTTTTTTACTAGAGGCAGTAGCAATTGAATTTTTAGGTAAAGCCAGTGTGTGTAATTGTGATTGGTCTGATTTCGAAAAAAATGGTTTATATTTTAAAAAAGGACTTTTTTTATTAGGTAGCCACTATAAAAAATATGAAGATAAGATATATAAGAATCTAAGAAACGGAATGGCTCATTTTTTAGGACCAAAACCAGGAATTAGTCTTTGCAGTATTAAAAACGAAGGTGTTGATGCCGCCAAACGTCACTTAACATTTCAACAAGATGGCAATTTGCTACTTGTTTTTGAAGTTTTACACAACGATTTTAAAAAAGCGTGTCTTGATTTATTAAAACAAATACCCGAGGATGATTATGGTAATAAAATTAATTTAGAATTTTTAAATATATAATTATATTATGATGGTAGACGATAGTATCATTGTTAGATAGAAGAGCAAATCATTAGCAAGGCATTTGTTTATATAAGCGTGGTTAATATTTGTGCTTCTGGCATATACGTGCGCCCCTCTACCCCCCTCACCCGATTTGTATTATATTCATAAGATTGTGGGGCCAACACTATTAATATTTATCTAATAATAAACTAAAAAGTATTTTTTTCTATATTA
>Ga0265297_10010693_pt1 | contig 11446 bp, 6 predicted proteins | sample Munlanlwell13791_FD_192502 | JGI IMG/M metagenome (GOLD analysis project Ga0265297, IMG submission 192502) | Leachate microbial communities from a municipal landfill in Southern Ontario, Canada - Leachate well 137-91 | ecosystem: Engineered > Solid waste > Landfill > Unclassified | place...
CATGGCCGCCAGCCTCAAGGCCGCCAAGCTTGACCTGGTGGAACAATCCCGTCTTGTGAATGCCGAAGGGACGGTCTGGACGAAGGAGCGGCTGAAAGACTATTTGAAGACCCAGCTTCATGGGAAGCAGCTTTATGTGGTCTCAAACCGTGAGCCTTACATCCATCAAAAAAAAGGAAATGAGATCGAATGCATTACGCCTGCGAGCGGTGTGGTAACGGCCCTGGATCCCGTCATGCAGGCGACCGGAGGGCTTTGGATCGCACACGGCGCCGGCAGCGCCGACCGAGAAGTTGTGGATAAAAAAAATAAGGTCTCGGTCCCTCCGTGGAAGCCGACTTTTACTTTGAAACGGGTGTGGCTTTCCAAAGAAGAAGAAAAAGGGTATTACTATGGATTTTCCAATGAAGGGTTATGGCCGCTCTGCCATATCAGCCATGTGAGGCCTGTTTTCAAGATGGAGGATTGGGCTTATTACAAAGCCGTGAACCGGAAGTTTGCCGAGGCTCTTCTCGGAGAGCTCGGCGATGAGCCGCCCCTGATCCTTATTCAAGACTATCACTTCGCGCTGCTTCCGAAGATGATCAAAGAACAAAGGCCTGACGCGAAGATCGCGCTCTTTTGGCATATTCCTTGGCCCAATGCGGAAGCGTTCGGGATCTGTCCGTGGCAGGACGAGATTTTGGAGGGAATGCTCGGTAGCGATGTCATCGGGTTCCACACGCAGTTCCACTGCAACAATTTTCTCGACACGGTCGATCGCACGCTTGAGTGCAAGATCAACTGGTCAAACTTTGAAGTGACACGGTCTGGAAAGGCGAGTTCCGTGCGCCCTTTCCCGATCAGTATCTCCGGAGCTCCCAACGCATTGATTCAGGAAGCCGGCAAAGATCCGCTTGAAAAGCTGAAACAGGATTACGGGCTCAAGGATAAGAAGATAGGCTTGGGCGTCGATCGTATCGACTACACCAAAGGTCTTTTGGAACGTTTCAGAGCTATTGAGCGGGTCCTCGAAAAATATCCCCACCTTCAGGGAGAGCTCGTTTTCGTCGAACTTGGCGCTCCCTCACGGATTTTGATCGCGAGTTATCAAAACCATCTGAAAGAGGTCGAGAAGCTTGTGGAAAAGATTAACCTGCGTTTCCAAAAAGGGAATTACCGCCCCATCCTCTTTCTGGAAGAACATCACGGTCAAAAGAAGATCTACGATTTTTATCGTCTTGCGGATTTCTGTCTCGTCAGCTCGCTTCATGACGGGATGAATCTTGTGGCGAAAGAATTCGTTTCGTCCCGGGATGATGAAAAAGGAGTCTTGATCCTGAGCCGTTTTACGGGCGCAAGTCATGAATTTTCAAGCGCTCTTTTGATCAATCCTTATGATACTGAAGAAACAGCCGAAGCGATCCATCAGGCGCTTACGATGCTTCCGGAAGAAAAAAAAGAACGGATGCGGAAAATGCGCCAGATCGTACGGGAATATAATGTTTACCGATGGGCCGCGGACATGATCACCGCACTCATAAGATCATTTTAAACAAGGGATGTTTTATGCGCAGTTTTAATGAAAAGATTGTTAAAAGAGTAGCGCTCGCACCCAGAGTTTTCTTTTTTTTGGACTATGACGGGACACTTACACCGATCGTCCCAAAGCCCGAAAAGGCCCGGCTGAAGATGGCCGCGAGGTCCATATTGCGTAGTTTAAGCAATTTGCCGGGGGTCAAGATGGCTGTGGTAAGCGGGCGCTCTCTTCTGGATCTTGAAAAAATAATGGGTGCGATTCCTGGAATCATTTATGTGGGCAATCACGGACTGGAGATGAAAGCGAAGGATTTTTTTTGGAGTCATCCCTCTGTGAAACAAGCTTCGCGGATCATGCCGTGCATTTGGAACGAATTGGGAAAAAGTTTGCGTCCCGTTAAAGGTATGCTTCTTGAGAATAAGATCGTAGGAATCAGTTTGCATTATCGCTTGGTTCCTGAGGCGAAGATTGCTGTTCTTTACCGGAATTTTCTGGAAATCATTGCTCCGTGGGTCCGGTCAGGTGCGGTTAATGTCCAAGAAGGAAAGAAGGTCTGGGAAATCCGGCCTCGTCCCCGTCTCTGGCATAAGGGAAAAGTTATTCGAAAGCTTCTCAAAAAGTACGGAAAAGAGGGAAACTTTTTACCGGTCTTTATCGGAGATGACCGGACGGACGAAAACGCGTTCAGGGTTCTGCGGAATTCCGGGATCGCCATCAAAGTAACTGAAAATCCCCGCGTGTTTTCAACAGCAAAATATTACATTCATTCTCCTGACGAGGTGCTTGACCTTTTGGAACAGGTGATAAAAATTCGGAGCCGGAATTTTTGGAGGGACCGCCCGTGACAGGTCAAGACCTCTGGTACAAAGACGCCATCATCTACGAGCTTCACGTTAAAACTTTTTTTGACAGTAATGAAAACGGTTACGGCGACTTCCGCGGTTTGACCCAAAAGCTGGATTATCTTCAGGATCTCGGTATCAACTGCATCTGGCTCCTCCCATTCTACAAGACTCCAATGAAAGATGACGGTTATGACATTTCGGATTTCCAGGAGGTCTCTCCCGAGTACGGGACCATGAAGGATTTTCAGGATTTTGTCAAAGAAGCCCACCGTCGCGACATCAAAGTTCTCATTGAACTTGTTCTAAACCACACCTCGGACCAGCATCCCTGGTTCCGGGAGGCTCGGGCGTCCCGAACATCGCCGAAAAGGGAATACTACGTTTGGAGCGATGACCCTCAAAAATACAAAGATGCCAGGATCATCTTCACAGACACTGAAAAATCCAACTGGACGTATGATTCCCAATCCGGCCAGTATTACTGGCACCGTTTCTTTAGTCATCAACCCGATCTCAATTACGATAATCCTCAGGTGCAAAGGGCCATGCATGATGTGCTTTTTTTCTGGCTGAGGATGGGAGTGGACGGTTTCCGGCTCGATGCCGTGCCCTATCTTTTTGAACGCGAAGGAACTAATTGTGAAAATCTTCCCGAAACGCATTTGTATCTGAAAGGGTTGAGACATCAGTTGGACAAATCCTTCAGGGGCAAGGTGTTGCTTGCGGAGGCGAATCAGTGGCCGGCGGACGTGCGGCCTTATTTTGGCGAGGGGAATGAATGCCACATGGCTTTTCACTTTCCGTTGATGCCGCGGATTTTCATGGCGATCCGTAAAGAAGACAACACCCCTGTTCTCGAGATCATGCGCCAGACGCCCTTCATTCCCGGAAATTGCCAGTGGGCGCTTTTTCTCCGCAATCACGATGAACTGACGCTTGAGATGGTGACGCAGGAAGAGCGCGATTATATGTATCGTGAGTACGCAGCAGATCCCAAAGCCAAACTGAATCTCGGGATTCGCCGTCGCCTCGCGCCCCTTATGAACAACGGTCGCCGGCAGATGGAGCTTCTGAACAGTCTTCTTTTCAGTCTTCCGGGGACCCCGATCATTTATTACGGCGACGAGATCGGCATGGGGGACAATATTTATCTCGGCGACCGGAATGGCGTCAGGACCCCGATGCAATGGAACGGGAACAAAAATGCGGGCTTCTCGACGGTAGCTGCCGATAAACTCTACGCACCTTTAATCATTGATCCTGTTTACGGCTATCAGGCCATCAATGTTGAAGCTCAAAATATGACCCAGTCATCTTTTCTCAATTGGACAAAACGAATGATCCGGGTTCGCAAGAGTTTGAAAGCATTCGGCCGCGGGACGATCGAATTTCTCCGGCACAAAAATCCGAAGATATTGGCTTACATCCGTGTTTACGAGGATGAAACGCTTCTTATTGTCAACAATCTCTCCCGTTACGTGCAGCCTGTCGAACTTGATCTGAAACACTACAATGGATGGGAGCCTTTGGAGCTTTGGGGAAATGTTAAATTCCCGAAGATTGGTGAGCTGCCCTATTTCCTGACACTAGGGCCGCACGGTTTTTATTGGTTCAGGTTGGTCAAAATCCCGTAAAGATGGGGAAAAAAAGGCTAACTGACACATGCAGCTTCAACAGCATTTTTTAAAATCCGCCGGATCACGAGCCCAAGAGCTGCTTGATTTTAGAGCCGGGAAGTAGTAGCTTCGCCGCAGGAAAGTGACTGGATTCTCCTGCGGGGAAAAAACATGAGAAAGTTATTCTTTATTTCTTTTCTTGTTCTTGGCTTCTCCTCCCTTATTTCCCAGGTGGTGGTGATCCGGGAGTTGGCGATGAGCTTTTACGCCAATGAGTTTTTTATCGGCTGGATCCTCTTTTGCTGGCTTCTTGGGACCTCTGCCGGGAGTACGCTGGGCTCAAGACTCTCCCGTGACGCAAAAAGGGCTTTTTACCTGCTGGCGATCTGCCATGTTCTCACAGCCCTTCTTTTTCCCCTCACGATCATCCTCATACGTTCCGGCAAGCTGATTCTCGGGACTCCGGCCGGAGCGCTTCCGGAACTTTTTCCCTCTCTTCTTTATTCGTTCGCAGTCCTTGTGCCTCTATGTGGAGTTCTGGGAATGCAATTCGCTGTCGCGGCAAGAGGACAAGTGTCTCAAACCCCGGAAGGGGGATCGGCGCGGGCCGTGGGGTGGTCGTATCTTTGGGAATGCCTGGGATTCATCGCGGGCGGGACTGTTTTCAGTTTCGTGTTGGTTTTCACCAATGAATTCCGGGTGGCGGCGATTCTTTCGATTTTAAATCTTGCGGCTGCCTGCGGGGTTTTTCATGCTTTTCTTGGGGAAAAGAAAATACTCCGGTGGCTTCTGATCCTTATAACGATCCTTTTCCCTGCATGGCTTTTCATGAGCAGTACTTCTTTGCAGCAGCGGACGTCCCAGTGGCGGTTCCCGAACGAAACGCTTCTCCGGACGGAGAACACTGTTCATGGCAATGTGTCCGTCACGCAGCTGGGACCACAATATAATTTCTATCAGAGCGGTCTGCTTCTGGGTGCGGACCGGGAAGACCTTGCAAGCGAATATCTCGTCCACTTTCCAATGCTCGCGCATCCGTCCCCCCAAAAAGTCCTGCTTCTCGGGACCGGATTCAACGGGCCTTTACAGCAGATCTTGAAACACGGTCCTCAGGAGGTTCGTGCGGTTGAACTGGATCCCGAACTTTTGAGGATCACCCGCGGATTTCTGCCGGGGGACCTCCGGGCGACTCTTCGTGATCCCCGGGTGCGGCTTGGTGCCGCGGATCCGAGGGATTTTCTTAAATCCAAAGATGGAAAATTCGACGTGATCATCGCGAATTTTCCAGACCCTGCTTCGGTGCTTATCAATCGCAATTATACGGAACAATTCTTCCGCTCCGTCCGTTCCCATCTTTCTACCGGAGGTGTGTTTGCCACCCACATCACGTTTGCGGCGAATGTCATGACGCCGGAGCTGGAACGGCTCGGCAGTTCGGTCTACGCGACGCTCAGTCAGGTTTTTCCGTTCGTGAAAGTGCTTCCGGAAGACACGCTCTTCTTTTTGGCCTCGGCGGAGGATATGTCATCTTTGGGGCCTGAGGGAATGATCGGCCGGCTTTCTGAACGGAAGATAAGACCGGATTTTGTGACCGCGGACCAGATCCGTTACCGCCTCACCAACGATCGCGTGGAACGGGTCACGACGGCTTTTTGTAATGCGATATGGAAGACAAAAAACACTGATCTCCGGCCGCGTACTTGCTATTTCGAATTCCTCCGGTGGCTTAGCCAGTTCAATCCCGGAATCGCGAAAACGTTCTTTTTTCTGGCTACCCTTCCTTCCCCGGTTATTTTGACAGCAGGTTTGGTCGGAGTCCTGATTCTTGGCGCATTCACGCAGGGACCCAAGAAACGGAGGCGGAGGCTCGCCCTCATTAGTATGGAGACAGCTGGTTTTTCCTTGATGGCGTTTGAGATCGTGGTGATCTATCTTTTTCAGGCGGCATTCGGGGACCTTTACTACCGGCTTGCCTGGGTGATTATGGCGTTCATGGCGGGTCTGGGGGCGGGGACTTGGGCGGCGCTGGGCCTTAAAAAGATCCCGGAACGCTTTGCGCTTGCAGGGCTTCACATGATGACCGCGGCGTTTTTCTTTTTACTGGTCAAAATTTGCGTGCGGATTTTTTCGAAAGGGTTTTTCCTGGGAGAAGAATACCAATGCGTTTTTTTAGGGATGGCGCTTTGGGCCGGTCTCATCGCCGGGGCCACTTTTCCGTTCGCGAACCGGCTTTATCTCTCCAGTAGCGAAGGAGACCGTCTTGGCAGCGTTTACGCGGCCGATCTTCGGGGTTCGGCGCTAGGGTGCCTTCTAACCGCGGGATTTTTTATTCCGATATGGGGGGTCCCGCAAACGCTGATGTTCCTGGGCACCGTGAACGTTTTTTTACTCCTGCTTCTTCTCTTCCGAAAAGACGTCGGCCGTAAAGACTTGTAGGTCAACACCCGGATCTTTCCAGCAGTTTTCTGGCAGTCCGGCTTTTTGGGAGCAAAGTTCGCTGAGGAACTTTTCCTTGCTCCATCCCGTTTCGGTCGCGACCTGCGGCAGAAAAACTCCGTGATAAAGACCTTTTGAAACTTGAACACCGTGCTTGCCGAGCTTGATTTCGTCGGCCGTTTTAACTTTTTTTAGCGGGCTTAAGACCGAGATCTCATATTCCAGCTGTCCAAGCTCATCCGCACTGACAGGCGTGAACCGCGGATCTTGCAGGGCCGCGGAAATGGCCATTTGCTGGACGATGAGATAAAGGGGGCCGGAAGAATCGAACCGGCCTATACAGCCGCGAAGCTGACCGGTTTCTTTCAGCGTCACGAAAACGCCGCGCGGCCGCCTGAGGGCAGGGGAAGCGGGAGAGAATGCAGGGATTTTTTTGGTTTGGACGTAGCTTTCCACGGTGGAGCGCGCGATCCCGAGCAGTTCTTTCTTTTCCTGCGGGGTCATTCCTTCTTCATCCGTCGCACTTTTCTTTTCTACGGCCGCGGGCGGAGATGCATTAGGCGTCGTGCTTTGCTGTGCGACGAACGCGACCGCGCCATAGCCAACCACGCGGTTTTTATCACCCGCAGGCGAGTCGCCCGAGTTTTCGTATTTTAAAAAGACAGGAACTGTGGGGCCCAGCGTCTGAGACAGACGCAGGACTGTTCGCACACCGCTCACGCCGCAAAGAAAAGTTTCCGCGTTTGGGATCCCTTTTTCGACGTGTTGTTTCAGCATGGCGTCCAATGTATCGAGCTGTCCGGTATGAATGGCCTGTAGGGTCTCACGGTCCGTGGACGTGGCATCATCATAGGAAGGATAGTGGGACATGTCGGTACTCGCGACAATGAGTGTTTTGTCGTCAACGATTTTCTTCAAGGCGTCTGCGAGGACTTTGGAAAGCTCAGGCTCATCACTCCCGAAAAGCAGGGGGACGATCTTGAAATCTTTCAAAACACGCTGGAGGAAGGGGAGTTGCACCTCAAGCGCGTGTTCCTCTTCGTGGGTGCGCGGGCGGTCCAGGATCTTTGAGGATAAGGTGAGGAGTTTCGAGGTTTTTTCTTCATCAATGGACACAATCCCGAGGGGTGTTTCGAAACTTCCTTTTTTGTAGACCGAGATCCCGTTGAACCATTCTGTGTGGCTGTTGGCCATCAGGATGACGGTCTTGAAGTTGCGGCCTTCAAGTTCTTTATATGCGTACGCCGCGACTGGTCCCGAATAGACATAACCGGCATGCGGTACCATGATCGCGCGGATCGGTTCCTTGATCTTGGGAGGATCAGCCTGGCGCAGTAGCGCGTCCACGTATTTTTCGAGGGGTACCTTGTCCCTGGGATAGAATTCGCCCGCCACAGCAGCTTTACGGACAATCCCGCTCTTAGTTTCCTTTTGCTCTCCGGGCATGGCGGATGTGAACGCAAGGGAAAGTACGGCCAGAACCGTCAAATACGCACCCAGTGGGTATCTGAAGCGGTTATTTCCAGATGCCGGGGATTTTTTCTCCATCGGGGCAAACTCCATCTTTGAGGTTGTTAGCGGTAACAAAATAGCCCTGGCGAACCACAGCTTTTTCCTTCGAACCCGGGCACCAGGTCGTCTCGCCCTCAGGGTAGGCGATGTTGCCCGTATAAACGAATTTGAGCCCTTCTTCCATGGCGATCCTGCGTGCGCGAATAAGCGTTTCAGGAGGTGTGGTCGGGAGGTTTTTAAGTTTGAACTGGGGGAAAAACCGGCTGAAGTGAAGGGGGACCGAATCACCCAAATTTGACCGGATCCAGCGCGCCATAGCACGGATTTCATCATCGCTATCATTTTCTCCGGGCACGAGCAGGTTCACAATTTCGAGCCATACGCTACTTTGTCCGATGGTCTTGAGAGTTTCCAAGACCGGTGCCAGACGGCCGCCTGTGAGTTTGCCGTAGAATTTTTCATCAAATGCCTTGAGATCGACCTTGTACGCATCGACATATTTCAAAAGTTCCTTGAGCGGCTCCTTTTCAATGTAGCCGCTTGAGACAACCACGGTCTTGAGCCCCTTGGCCTTGGCGAGTTTCGCGATATCCAGCATGTATTCGTAGGCGATCACAGGCTCGTTGTAGGTGAAAGCAATGGACTGGGCGCCGCTTGCGAGTGCCTGGGCCACGACCTCATCGGGTGTTGCCGCCTGGGTCTGCACATCGTCGGGAAAGGCCTGCGAAATCTCCCAGTTCTGGCAAAAAAGACAGCGCATATTGCATCCCGTCGTGGCAATGGAGAAGGCCATGCTGCCCGGCAAAACATGAAAGAACGGTTTTTTCTCGATCGGGTCGACATGCATAGTCGCGATCTTGCCGTAGACCATGGAATAAAGCTTGCCATCGATATTCTTGCGGGCCTTGCAAGCACCCCACTGTGAAGGGGCGATCACGCATTGGTTCGGACAAAGGAAACATTGCACGGTTTTGTTGGACAGGGGTTCGTAATAGCTGGCTTCATGGAGGCCAGTCCGGTTCGGAGTGGCGTCCGCGCGAATGGAATTTTCACGCCGGGAAATAAAAAGGAACGTCGCACCAAGAACGATCATCAAAAAGAAGAGGGCAAGAACTTTTTTCAACAGCTTCGTGATGTCCATCGTGCGGTCTCCCTTCCAAAGTCAATTATGAACAATCGAATAGATTCCGTAAATAAGAAATATAACAGCCACCAGAAAACCACTTGCGCGGGCCATGGTTCGGAACTCCCTGGCTCTGGAAGCAAATCCCACGAACACAATCGGGAGGAAGTAGAGTGAACTCGCGAGAAAGAAAAGCGCAAAGTAAACCATGCCATATAGGGCGCTGTGCCTGGAGAACACATAGGTGACGGACAGCAAAAACGGCGGGCAAAGGTTGATCCCCATGAAAAAACCCATGAGCGCCGGGCTCCGGGCTTTAAGAAATTTCGGGGTAGGACAAAATCCCTTTTCACGCACAAGGCCGAAAAGATAAAGAAGAAGTACGAGGGACAGAACGATGAAAGAAATATCCGTAGCATGGTGCAACCACTGGGGGTCGAACTTCTCTCCAAGATAGCCCACAAACAGGCCGAAACAAAGATAGCCCGCCAGACGTCCCGCCAGGAATTCGAGGAGAAGAAGAAAATTTTTCTTGGGGGTGCGCTCTTCCGCACCGAAGAAAACGCCCATGAACGGAAAACAATAAGTGAGACAAAACGCCCCCACCGAGAGTCCGGTCAAGAGTGGTTGAACCACAAGTTCCCAATTCATGTTTGTATGTTAAAGAGGGAATGTTCCGAAGGGAAGCTGAAAATGGGGAAGCGTCAGGAGGATTTTTTGGGAAAATGTTTTGATAGCTTGTCCCTGATAGCAGCGAAGATCAGGGTGAAAGATCCCTTTTGTTCTATTTTATCGCAGACCAGATAGAAAGCTGGCACGACGAACAAGGTCAAAAGTGTCGAGACCAGCACGCCGCCGATGATCGCGACGCCCATCGGGATACGGGTTTCTGCTCCGGGGCCGAGCGCCAGGGCCGCCGGGATCGCGGCCGTAATGGTGGCAACCGATGTCATGATGATCGGACGTAACCGGATCGGGCAGGCAGTGAGAAGTGCGTTGTAGGTATCCATGCCTCGTTCGCGCATCTGGTTGGTGAAATCCACGAGCAAAATCGAGTTTTTCTTAACAATACCCATGAGAAGCAAAAGACCGATGAAGCTGAAGATGCTCAGGGATTGATTTGTGATCAGAAGCGCCCAAAAAGCACCCACAAGACTAAACGGAAGCGCCAGGAGGACCGTGATCGGGTGGACGATGTGGTTGAATTGGGAGGCCAGGATCATGTAGGCCACGACGATACCGAGAATGAGCGCGAAGATAAGACTCATCATCGATTCCTTGAACGTCTGGCTTGTTCCGCTGAAGACAATGCGATAAGGGGCGGAGAGTGTTTCTCCGGAGATCTTTTGGACTTCCTGGATGGCCTTTGCAAGTGATTGGCCGCTCGCCGCGCTCGCGTAAATGCTGATCGCTCGCTCGCGTCCCTGGCGGGTAATGCTCAGAAGACTCGGCCGCTCCGTGATTTTGACAACATCCGCGATCTGGACCATTTCGCCGCGGTTATTCCAGATCCAAAGATCCTCAATGTTTTTGGTGCTTTGGCGGTCCTGGTCATTGGCTTTGACCCGGACATCGTAACGCTTTCCATCCTGCGTATATTTCGCCACACGCTCGCCGCCGATCATGGCATTCACCGTACGGGCGATCGTTTCGATGCTCGCGGCATGGTCGAAGGCCTTGTCGCGGGACGGTGTGATCCGCACCTCCGTGAGACCGGAACGGTAGTCGCTATCAATATCCTCAAAGTACGGACTTTTTTCCATCTTGCCCTGGATCTTCTGGGCGTATTCGATCAATTTGTCCCAATCAGGTCCCCGGATCGAGAACTCAATAGGGTAGCCGCGTGTCGCCGAGAATCCGCGCGTGGAAAGATCCTGCATGATCGCTTTTACGTCGGGGATCTTATTGAGGCCCGCGCGGAACTGGTCCATCACGTCCTGCTGAGTCGGGCGGCGCTTGAGCTTCGGGTCGTACGGACGGTCCTTAGGTTCTTTAAGAGTTATGAAGAGCATGCCCGCATTGACTTCTCCTTCGATGCCGCCCATACGGATGCCGATGACGCAGAAATAACGTTTGACGCAGGGGTGCTTCATGGCGAATTCCTCCGCGACCTTAAACCGCTCGCTTGTGAAATAGACCGAGGAACCAATGGGTGTTTCCAGCGCGGCCAGAAATATGCTCTGGTCCTGTGCGGGGACGAATTCTTTTCTGAGAAGAGGGGCTGTGATCACATAAGAGACGACACAGAAAAAGAAGGAGAACAGGAGGACTTTCCACTTATGCTTGAGGGTCAGGACGAGGCCTTTGCCGTAAAGCTCATTGAGTTTGATCATCCCATTTTCAAAAATTTTGCCGAACCGTGTTTTTCTCTCGCCGATTTCAAGGAACTGGGAAC
>Ga0265297_10010694_pt1 | contig 11445 bp, 7 predicted proteins | sample Munlanlwell13791_FD_192502 | JGI IMG/M metagenome (GOLD analysis project Ga0265297, IMG submission 192502) | Leachate microbial communities from a municipal landfill in Southern Ontario, Canada - Leachate well 137-91 | ecosystem: Engineered > Solid waste > Landfill > Unclassified | place...
TGGATCGGCCGTTACACCGAATAATATAAAGAACAATACTGTTGAACCGCCGAATACCAACAGTGATTGTTTGCGTGATTTCATTTTGACGACTGACGGCTTGATTAATCCGATAATGATACCGACGAAAGAAAGCAATAAGAGGACTAAAAATAGACTGTTCATAATTTTGTTGGGTGTTAATTAATAATAAAAAACCAGCTTTTCAATAGCTGGCGGAAAGTTTTGGATACACAGAACCCCGCGCCAGCTAGACCTTACGGTCCCATACCAGTTTCCCGATATGACCCAACGAAGAGTCGCTGAACGCGGGGTTCAGTATCTTCGTTGGGGTTTCCCGACCATATCCTTTGGAAAACCAAAGGGGTTAGGTCGCTGGTCTTTCGGCCAGTAATATTAAATTGTTAAGTACATTTTACCAGAAAATCCAAAGGATTTAAAGGCCTCTGTACTTTAGCTTAATAACAGGGGTTTGCGAAGTCCGAGTTACCAACAGCTACAGTTCATTAACTTTCTCAGTCTCATACTCGGTAAAATCTATCTTTGATATATTTTTTCTAACATAATCTATAATTTCTGATTCATCTTCAATTGAAGATGGTATATTTTGTTCAATTTTTGTGATTGCACTTCTTGGTAGTCCCATTTCAGTCAAAAAGGTTAATTTAGGATCTACAAAGTCATTTTCCAAACTTGAAGCATAGTAAACATAATTTCCAGGCTTAACCCCAATACTATTGCATGCATATTCCTGAATGTTATTCAAAACATGGAACCACTTTGGAAGGGTGTAGTCGAGCCAATGTCGTTGAAATTGAAAGATAATTCTTACCGCGTCATCGAGTAATTCGGTTTGAGTTTTATTGTCTTTATTATTTTTTGATAAATGTCTAAATTCGTTTGCCACCAGATACATGATTTCTGGTTTACTTGCATAGTTATTGACGAGAAAAGCTACTTTTTTGGTAGAAAAGCCCATTGACTCGCCAGGCTTTTTTAAACTATTAGAGGCTATATTGATCGCATACAAAAGCTGTTCATACGTAGGATAACGAGTCCATGTGATTAAATCTGGATTTGTTTTTAAGTCGCTTAGATATTGCTGCAAAATTTTTCTTTGACCAGAAACAGATACGCCATTATTTTTAAATAAAGCATTTTCTTCTTCTGAAAGTTGTTCAATTTCTTTATAATTTTCTCCCTCTTTATTCTTCACATCTTCCTTTTCAAGCTGTATTAAAATTTCTTGGCTCGTTTTTTCGCCCTGATCAAAAAATGGAAAATCGATTTGAACCACCTCTGGCTTTGGTTCTTCATGAAAATTAAAAATCCTACCCACATAATGCACCATTAACCGACCAGCGCGACCCTTGATGTTTGAATAATCAAAATAATCGATAGGATTTTTACCTCGTTTTTTGTCAAAGAGAATTACATTTTTTGCATTAGTGTTAACACCCTCGATGATTGTTGAGGTGCAAAATAAATACTTTACTTTAGCTCTATTAAATTGATGGATTACAGAGGCGCTAAGATGGCGAGGTAAGGCGGCGTCATGAACCCCGATACGATATTCTAGGCACTCACACATAGACCAGTCAGGATGAATATGTTCTTTGGCCCAATCAATTAATGGTAAATTCTGCTTGGAAAATATATTTTTATTTTTTATATAATCAAGGAATTTACGTGATAATTCTCTGGTTCTTTCGGGAGAAGAACAGTAAATTAACGTCTGTTCATCTTTTAGAGATATCAGTGTTTTAAACAGTAGTTCTTCAATATACCCTTTATTTAACCTTGGTTTAGATAATTTATCTTTATGTTTTTCAAAAAGACTTACTACATCTGCGGATACGAGAGAATAGTTTGTTTTGTAAAATTCTGCATTGAATTTTTTTACAAAATCATCCGAAACTCCATCAATATTTGGGCCGAGCAAATAAAAGTGTGGGTTAAACCGTTTAAGAATCTTATAAAAAGCGATGTTTAATATATCGGCCCTTTCGTCTTTTCGATAGGTGCTTAATTTATAAAACTCATCAATAATTAAAACGTCTATATGAGGAAATTCAGGATATTCAATAACACGCTCGGCTGTTAAAAGAAAAATGTTGTTTCCATCCTCATTAAATTTTTGAGATGTTTTAATGATTATTTTATAGTGATCAGAATATTTTTTTAAATTCCTCCTAGTTTCGTCTAACAGGGCCAACGTTGGCTGAATTATAATAATGTTTTTAAAAGTTTTTCTTGCAACTATTTCTTCTATAAGAAGACTTTTGCCAAAGCTGGTTGGAGCACTTATGACTAAATTTTTACCAGAATCAAATATATTTAGCGCCCTGAGTTGCTCGTCGTGTAAATATTTACCACCTAGATGACGTGATTGATGCAGTTCTTTCCTTATTTGTTCAGATAGCCCTGACAGAGGTATTTTTGAATGTTCTTTCTCGATATAAGGGTAAAAACCACATGCTTCTACTAAGTCTGCCCACAATGGCCTTAAATTTTCTGGAATTTTTTCAATATTATCCAAAACATGGACAATAATGTCTCTGCCTAGATAATTTTCTTCTTTATTGCTACCCCTGATTAAACTGGATGTTAATTTGGCATAAGAAAAACAATTATCTACAGAAATTGCCTGTGATGTTCGTAGGTCGTCAATGATTTGTTGGTGTTTTTCTTTCATTTAATGGTTGATTGTGCGTGAAATAACCTCTTATGTAATTCGAGGACCAATTCCTTTTTAGATTTAACCGGCATTAACAGGAGAATAATGTTTAACTTGTCTTTAAGAGGGTGATCATTATTTTCTTCGAAATATTTTTTAAGTTCTAACATTTCTGCGGTGTAAGCATCAAGAAATTCTTTACATTCGGTATTGTAAGAAGAAAAAGTAGCGCTAGGAAATGTACATAATAAAGGTAAGTAAATATTTTTGACCTTATTTTCTAGTGTGCTCTCTGGATTTAATAAATTTAAAATTTTATCTCTCTTGTTGTCTTCTATAGAACCAGCGAGAATAAATTTTTTTCCGACTAGTGTAAATTCCCGTTTGAGGTAATCAGAAACAACGTGAGATTTTATATCGTTTATTAAACTTTTAAGCCCAGTTTTTGAATTTTCATAGACTTTTGATTCGCCAAGCCAAAGAGATGAAGTGTCTTCGTGATAATGTACAGCATCAAAACCATGCACAGTACTGCCGTCACTGTCTTTAAAATAGATTTTAGACAATAGAGGTATGGTTCCATTAAAATTCTTTAGCAAAAAGAATAATATTAATTCGCCAAACTCTCCTCTTCTTAATGTAGCATCGTCAACAGTATCTTCAATTGGAGTACCGGAATCATACATTTGTTTAACTTTATTAAATTCCGGGATTTGATAAATAGCTTTGGCGGCTTCGGCCACTAATGCTACCTTATTGCTTGGTTCTACATTTTTCCAAAATTCTCCACCGTATGAAAAATCCGGTAATTCATAAATTAAAGCATTAACAAATGAATCCAAGTTATAACAATTTTCCCCTTTATCATTGATATCAAAACAGACAGCATAAGTTTTAAAGCCATCTTCGTTGATGATTACCTTTACACTATCAACTGCTGGATTAGGGTTATTTGCCATAAATTTATATAAACTTAATTCCGCTTCTTTTTAGCTCATTTCTGATTTCTAAATAATCAGGCATCATTTTGGCGACCAAATTCCAAAACTTTTGTGAATGATTAAATTCTTTGAGGTGGCAGAGCTCATGGACGATAATATAATCCGCCAGTTTCTCAGGAAGTAAGGCGATTTTGTAGTTAAAATTGAGATTACCTTTTCTTGAACAGCTACCCCAGCGAGTTTTCTGATTTTTGATATTAATCTTGTTGAATTTAAAACCGTAGGCCTTGTTGAAATATTCAATTCGCTTTTCAGCTAAAGCTAACGCTTTATCTTTATATTCCGCATAATCTTTTTTAGTACCTTTTGCGAATACTTGCCCAGAAATACTTTTGAAATAATCCAACTTATCAAGTATCCACTGCGATTTTCTGACTATAAACTGCTCAATAATATTTTCATTCATATTTCGTGGCGCTGTTACCACAAAATTGCCATCGCAATAGATAGCCAATCTCATTCGCCTGGCTCGCTTGCTCACCTTTAGGGTGTATTCTACTTTCTTTTTATGTAGCTCAATTTTCTTCTTCATAATTAAAACCGCTTAATAACCACATCCACCAATCTATTAAGATATTTGTGAAAATCAGAAACTTTTATTTTATCTTTGTAGTCTTTGAGGATTAATTCTTGCAGAGTTCGCTTTGCTTCTTTCAAAAATTCTTCTCTCTTGGATGAATCTTGCCAGTTTTCATCAAGAACATCTTCAAGTCGTGCGGCCATTTCTTTTACAAACTCTTTAACGACATCCTTGTCAGATTCGCTGATAAACTCATCCGAGATTACGAATAGGCCGTATTCGCGGAGAGTATAGCCCAATTCTTTGGCTTCTTCTGTCTTTGTTTTTATGTCGTTTAAAAGTTCGTAGTAACGCTTTATTCTTTCCGCCAGATCAATTTGGTGTTTTTCAAATTCAACACGTATAGCAATAAGTCGCTCGCTAAATTTCTTAAATGCTGGGTGGGTATCAATGTTAATTGAAATCTCACGCTTCAACATTTTTTCAAGGTTAAGAGCCTTCTCTTCTTCGGGAAGTTTATCAAGTTTGTTTAAGGTAGCTAAGTCGTGGATATTTAATTCCCTGAAGTTTTTAGTAATACCTTCATAGTCAATTTTCTGCTGAATCAAGCTTTTTATTTTCTCTCCATATTCAGCAAGTGAAAAAGCGTCTATGTCGTCAATTTGGAATTCTTTTACGAATGCCAAATAAAAACTAGTAATCCACTCAAATTTGCGTAGATATTCCATCAGGAATGGATCGGGTGAAAGAATCTCAAAAAGCATTTTTATTCGGCTGTATTTGTCTTTGAAGTACTGTTGCTTACTCTGATTTTCAATGAATATCTTTAAACATCGGCGCAGGTTGTCTATTGATGGATCTTCGATATTAACCCCTACAAACAATTCCATTATTTCGCCAATAACTTTTGAAAATTCTTCTTTAAGACGGTTAATATCTACCATGGCACTATCAACCACACTCTCATCAAAATTAAGAGCATCATAGAGATTTTTAGTTACGCCATAGTAATCAATGATCTTGCCGCATCCTTTATTTGGGAATACTCGGTTTGTACGGGCAATTGCTTGAAGCAGGTTGTGATCACGAAGTGGTTTGTCCAAATACATTACTTGTTCAACTGGTGCATCAAAACCAGTCAAAAGCATATCGCACACAAGTAAGAATTTAAGCGGATGATTTGGATCTTTGAACTGCTCAATAATTTTCTCTCGCTTTTGTTTGTTTGTATTATATTTCTTAAGATCATCACTTTCGCTATTTGGATCTCCTGGGGAATAAACAACTTCAGACCATTCAGCTGGAACTAGTTTATCAAAAAGCTGTTTGTATTTAGCCGTAGCCTCGCGGTCATAACAAACAACCTGAGCTTTGAATCCATTTGGTAAAACATAAAGCTTGTAATGCTCAATAATATCTTGAGCAACCGCTTCCATTCTTTTATCCAATTTAACAAGAGCTTCTTTCTTGCCGTATTTTTTAGTTAGTAATTCTTTTTGTTTATCATTCAAATCGGTAGTGAGTTCGTTAAATTGCTGATCTACTTTTTCTTCATCAATAAAGAATTTAGAAAGACGAGCCTCATAGGTAACTGGCAAAGTGGCACCGTCATCAATGGCTTGTTGAATAGAATAATAATCAAGATAGCGTTCGCCCTCTTCACCAAAGTTTCTGTGAGTATTGAGAGTTAGTTTATCAATTGGTGTTCCAGTGAATCCGAAAAAGAAAGCATCTTTAAAAGCATTGCGCATCTTTATCGCTGATATGCCTTCATTGTCTCGGTGGGCTTCGTCAGAAAGAACAATAACGTTACCGTCAATGTTTTCTATCTCTTCCAACTCGCTGAATTTTTGAATAGTTGAGATAAATATACCCCTATCAGCTCCTTTGATTTTCTTTTCAAGGTCTTTGCGTGATTCTACTCTTACAAGGTTTTGCCCGCCCCAGCTTTCAAATTCTTCGTACACTTGATCATCAAGGTCAATACGGTCAATCAAAATAAACACTTTAGGATTTTTTAGCTCGGGATTATAGCGAAGTTTCCACGCAGTGAAAAACATGGTAAGGGTCTTACCAGATCCTTGAGTATGCCAAATTAAACCTTTCTTTCTTTCGCCATCTTGAACGCGAGCCACGATTTTATTGGCCGCGTAAAATTGTTGGTATCTGGTAATTTTCTTAGTAACCCCGTCTTTCTTTTTTTCAAAAACAATAAAGTTTTTAATAAGATCAAGGATCTGTTTTTGATCAAGTAAAAAGAAAAGTGTTGAATCAAGCTCATCTTCAAAAGTTTTCTTTTCCACTTGTGGATCTTCACGCCACGCAAGGAAGTACTGCTTTGGGGAATAAGTCGCTCCGTAGACTGTTTTAAGGCCATCGGTGGCGATATTAAGGCAGTTGGGCAAGAAAAGCTTGGGTGCGACTTTCTCGTATCTCTTTAACTGATCAATGGCGTTCTCAAAACTGACACTACTTGAAGCGGTAGGACTTTTAGCTTCTATATCACAAACTGGCAAGCCATTAAGGAAAATCATCACGTCAGGGCGGATGTTTTCAGTTGCTCCCTCAAAATAGAATTGATTAGTAACGACAAAATGATTATTTTCAGGATTATCAAAATCAACGATCTTGTAATCACGGAAATTACCCGTGTTTGGATCTTTCAGATTAATTCCGTTTCGCATTGCGAGCAGAAATGCTTCATTTGTATCTGATTTCTTAACTTCTCTCACAACGCTTTGTGCTACAGCATCGTCAACATTATTAATTTTCTTTACTGCTTCCAAAAAATGGGAAGTAATAATATACTCGTTCTCAAAAGAGCGGAGTTTAGAAAATTCTTCCGCAGGAATATATTCATAGCCGAGTTTTTCGCGTATGAATTTTATTATGTGATATTCAATTGTATATTGTTCGTTAAATTTCATATTGTTCTAACTTTACCAGTCAATAGATCTTGCGATAGACCTTTCTTAAGCTCTAATAATTTCTCTTTGTGTTGTATATTTATTGAAAGTTTTTTATCAATTGATGAAATGATCTCAGCAATTTTTTCCTGTTCACTTACTGGGGGTATCGCTATTGGACAATCTAGTACCTGCTGTTTTCTCAAATTTGTTTGACTCGTTTCATTGCTAAAATTTAAAAAATATTTATTTCTATTTAAGAAGTAAAAAAAGTATTTACTATAACCACTAAGGGGCCTAAGTAATCCTATTCTTTGATTAAGGGTATATTTGTTATCTTCATCCACAAAAAAACACTTAGCCAACGCTTTGCCCTGAGGAATATCACTCATAACAATAGCAATATCGCCCCTATTTAATATCTTTAGACCATTATTCGTTCTTTTAATAACCTCGCCATTTTGAGCGATAAATTTTGAATTCACTACTATAAAATTACCGTTATCTTCAATGAAGTTTTCATGTGCTTTACCATTTTCAAATAACACAACATCTTCGAGTTTTTTGATATCCCAGTCAACTGGAATATCACCAAATTTTGTCTTCTTAAAATTTTTATGACCGATTCCTTTTGTAAAAAGTTCACTTAATACCCCCTCCCTTAATTTTTCAGTCTGTAAAATTATTTCATCAGTCTCTTTTATCTCTTTATCAATAGTAGATAAAATTTCCGCGATTCTTTTTTGTTCATTTATGGGAGGAGTGGCGACTTCCAAATATTGGTACTGAGAGATGTAATGTCGTTTATGATTAGCAATTTGAAAATTAATTGATTTCATTAGTTCATAAACAAATCTTAGATCAAAATTTTCTCCCTTAGATTTTAAAATTTTTATAGCTGAGGATTTAATCTTGAATGGAAAATCAACAAATTTACTGTCAGTAGTAAAATCGTCAAAAATAACAGCTGGAGTATTTTTATATATACCAAAATCCTCATTTGTATAACCCAAAACAAAAGACTTGTTGGCCGTAAGAACTGGAGTTTTATATCGCGGGCTATAACTTTCACTTTCAACAATATAATTATCAGGTCGCTCAAAATCCAACAAATCACCAATTTGTTTTATAGACCATCCTACTGGAATATTTTGTTGTTTAATAGTGTTTACCATAATTTTAATTGCTAGAGATTTCTTGGTGAATATTCTGCAATTGCTTTTTTACCGAAGCGTCTCGTTCTTTTTTCTTAGAATTTTCAATTTTTTGATCCAAAATTAGTTCGATACAAAGTTTTAGTGGAGCAAAATACTTTAAACACTCTTCTTCGCTTAACTCATGAACACCCTTACTTAAAATGCCGTAAATTGACTTCATTTCCAACAATTGACTTGGTAAGAAATTCTTTAGAGTCTCTACTTTATCCTCCATCCTTTTGGTTTTAAATTGAGCCTCGGCTAAACCTATGGCGTCGGCATTTTTTATGTATGTGTCTTGTATGAGATTTTCAAAAATACGACGAAGATAGACAAAAGATCCAGCGCCGGCTCCGTGTGCAACTAAACCAATAGCTTTCTTTAGATTTTTTAAATCTTCTTCGGGTAAAACTTTGTCATATTTTTTCCCGAGTTCCGCGTACTGGATATCTGCCAATGATGGTAGTTGACCCAACTTTACAATAATTTCATCATTGTCGTATACAAAGAAACGAAGAACATCATTGTTTTTTCTTTTGCAGGTAAGGGTAATTTTATAAAAATTTTCAAAGCCAGATTCATATTGACCATTTACTGATCTAGAATAAATTTTATATGTAGTTTCAATACCATTTCTTGCACTATAAGCATCCACATCACCATCATGAATGTCTTCAACTAGTTTACTCTCGACGACCTCATACAGAGGAGTTTCAAAATAAAATTCATGTCGAGTCATGGCTTCCTGTTCTTTTGGTTCGTTTTCTTCTGCCATATTTTTAGTATTTAAGTTCTGATAAATAATTTTCAACCTTTTTATTTATTGCATCGCGCTCTTTCTCTAACTTTTCTAATTCACTCCACACGATTTTGACGTTAATGACTTCATCTTGCTCGGACGAATCAATATACTGGTTAATATTTAAATCATAATTATTTTCAGCAATCTCTTTTATGTCTACTACCCGAGCGTATTTTTCAATATCAGAATAATTATCGTACGCTTTTACAATTTTATTTATATCCTGTGGCCGTAGTGAATTTTGATTTTTACCCTCAAGGAAATCTTTCTCGGCATCAATAATTAAAACCTTATTCTTTTTGTTTTCTGGCTTGTTTTTATTGAGAATCAGAATAGCCGCTGGAATGCCCGTGCCATAGAAAAGCTTAGACGGTAAGGCGATAACGGCTTCGATGAGATCGTTCTTAAGAATCTGCTCACGGATACGGCCTTCAGCACCACCACGGAATAGAACACCGTGAGGAAGTACAATACCAGCCCGGCCATTTACATTCATTGACTTAATAATATGCAAAACAAAAGCATAATCGGCATTTTTTTCTGGAGGCATATCATAGCCCTCAAGTCGTCCATATTTATTTGTTCTGAAAATTTCTGACTCCCAATCCTTAATTGAGTAGGGCGGATTTGCTACGCAGATGTCGAATGTTTGCAGATTGCCGTTTTGTGTCAAAAATTGAGGATTTGCAATAGTGTCACCACGTCGAATATCAGCACTATCAAGACCGTGCAAAAACATATTAATTTTTGCGATGGCAAAAGTGCTGATGTTTAATTCCTGACCATAAAGATAAAGCGTCTTGGCAATCTTTTCGCCAGATTTTTGTTTTAGATAATCATAGGCCTCAAGTAGGAAACCGCCCGATCCAGCCGTTGGATCGTAAATATGATCTTTCTGATGAGGTTTTAAAATTCCGATGATAACTTTTTCAACTTCACGAGGGGTGTAGAATTCTCCACCTTTCTTTCCTGCATCTGCCGCGAATTGTTTGATGAGATATTCATAGGCATCACCTAAGAGGTCAGAACTGATATAGGTATTACCGAAGTTGTATTGAGAAAAGTGATTTATAAGTCTTTGGAGTGTTTCGTTCGGAAAACGATCTCTATTTGAGAAATCAAGATCGTCAAAAATTCTGTCCAGCTTCGGACTATTGGCATTAGCAAGCTTTTCAAAAATGTCATTTAACTTTTGACCGATGCTTTCTGCTTGTTCAGTAACAACTGCCCATTTGCAATCTTTTGGAACTTGAAAGCGGTGATTGTAATCAGCGCCAGCAATTGTCTTGTCGTTATATTCTTTCATTACCGACTCATATTCTTCATCCCACACATCGCTCATTCTTTTATAAAACAAAAGCCCGAAGATATATTTTTTATAATCCGAGCTGTCTATTTTTCCTCGGAGAATGTCGGCACTCTTCCAAAGAAAAGCTTCAAGCTGAGGCAAAGTAAGTTTGCTACCCATTTTGTCCACGATCGCTTGAATATCCTGTGGGCGATATTTACGGTCTTTGCGTGGACCAACTCTGAGGGGAACAAGTGTGCCGTCCTTTTCCCAGTTTCTTAAGGTATCTTGGTGGATGCTAAAAATCTCTGCTACCTGACCGATAGAGAGTAACTCTGGCCTTCCTTTGAGTTTTTCTTGGATGTCTTTTCTCATATTGTTTAATATCAGTCTATCAGACTCCAAATATAAAGTCAAATGTTCATAGGTTTTCATAGGTCTGTATAGTAGCTTAACCTTGAAAATACGGGTAATTTACTTGTCTACAGGTTATCTACTCGGGACGCTCTGGACTCCTTCAGGGATCAGCGTCATTAATTGGATATATGAAAATAACAGCTCCAAAGGGCTATGAGGCGGCCCAAATACAGCCTCAAACGGTTAAAGTCAGGTATTGCCTGTATGCCCGTAAATCAACAGAATCCGAGGAAAGACAGGTGCTTTCCATAGATTCGCAGATAAAAGAGATGCTCCAACTCGCCGAACGAGAATGTTTAGAAGTAGTCTGTATGAAGCGAGAAAGTCATTCGGCCAAGGAAACTGGACAAAGACCTGTCTTTAACGAAATTGTGGAGGAAATAAGAGCGAAGAAGTATAACGCCATCCTCACATGGGCTCCTGATCGTATTTCAAGAAATGCTGGCGACTTAGGAAAGATTGTAGATTTGATGGACGCAGGACTTCTCCAAGAAATCAGAACCTACGGTCAAAAGTTTTCAAACAACCCAAATGAAAAATTCTTGCTGATGATTCTTGGATCACAAGCCAAACTTGAGAATGATAACAGAGGCGTAAACGTAAAACGCGGACTACGAACAAGAGTAGAAATGGGATTA
>Ga0265297_10010695_pt1 | contig 11444 bp, 7 predicted proteins | sample Munlanlwell13791_FD_192502 | JGI IMG/M metagenome (GOLD analysis project Ga0265297, IMG submission 192502) | Leachate microbial communities from a municipal landfill in Southern Ontario, Canada - Leachate well 137-91 | ecosystem: Engineered > Solid waste > Landfill > Unclassified | place...
ATAAGAAAACTGGATATCAATGCCAATACAATTTTCATCAATAAAGAATTCCACGATTTTAGTTTTATAAAAACAGCTGAAGATTTGTTTCAATACGTTAAATCAAAACTGGAAGGAAGCGTCAGGAATTATGTCTTTATTGATGAAATTCAGGAAATAGAAGGCTTTGAGATTGCATTGCGACAATTGCTTGTTGAAGGAACAGACCTTTACTGTACAGGTAGCAATGCCAAAATGCTATCAGGGGATTTGGCAACTCATTTATCCGGCAGATATATAATGTTTCATATCAACAGTTTATCTTTTACTGAATTTCTGGAATTTCATAAATTGCAAAACAATAATGAAAGTTTAAACAAATATATAAACTACGGGGGGTTACCATACCTGATACACTTGCCTTTAAGTGATGAAATTGTTTATACATACCTTAAAGACATTTTCAACACTATAATTCTTAAAGATGTGGTAAGCCGCTACAGTATCAGAGATGTAGATTTTCTGGAACGACTGACGGAGTATTTGTCAGATAATCTTGGTAATTATGTGTCCTCAAAAAAAATCAGTGAATTTTTAAAAGCCCAAAGAGTCAGTTTATCTATTAATACCGTATCTAACTATCTGAAATATCTGTCGGATTCATTTTTTATCAACAAAGTTCAGCGGTTTGATATTATCGGGAAGAAAAGATTTGAAATCAATGAAAAGTATTTTTTTTCCGATTTGGGACTGAAACACTGTATTATTCCATTCTCCGGCAGTCAGTTGAATGGTGTATTTGAGAATCTGGTTTATAATCAATTGGTTTATGAAGATTATTTGGTGTATGTTGGTAAATATCAGGAACGTGAAATTGATTTTGTAGCGCAAAAAGGAAATGAAACCTTATATATTCAGGTTGCTTATTTGATCTCTGACGAAAAGGTAAGGGAAAGGGAGTTCGGGAATCTGCTTAAAATTGGCGATAATTATGAGAAAATGGTGGTCACTGCTGATGAGTTCAGACAAGATTACAAAGGTATAAAGCATTATCATATCAGGGAGTTTCTGAGCAGATCATCCGCGAAATAATGCAAACTAAAGGGACTCTGATTAACTGATAGTCCGTTTTCTGTACATTACGACTTTAAAATAATTCCATACCTTTGCATGCTGTAAATTATTGCTATTGTATTAATCAGGAATAAAATAATATGCCTAAAAAAGAAATAAAGTTCAGTTTGATTTACCGCGACATGTGGCAGTCATCGGGCAAATATCAGCCCCGTGCCGATCAGTTGGAAAAAATTGCACCCGTTCTGGTTGATATGGGGTGTTTTTCACGTATCGAAACCAATGGTGGTGCCTTTGAGCAGGTGTGCCTTCTTTACGGAGAAAATCCCAATAAAGCAGTACGAAGATGGACCAAAGCCTTCAACGAGGCAGGTATTCAGACGCACATGCTCGAAAGAGCACTCAATGCCATCCGGATGTTTCCCGTTCCTGCAGATGTCAGACGGCTGATGTATAAAGTGAAAAAGGCTCAGGGTGTGGATATTGCCCGTTCCTTCTGCGGACTGAATGACCACCGCAATCTGGAAATTTCCATCAAATACGCAAAAGAAGCCGGAATGATTTCACAAACGGCTCTCAGCATTACTCATTCGCCCATTCATACCATTGATTATTTTATGGGCGTGGTTGACAAAGCAGTGGAATACGGTACCGATGAAATTTGCCTGAAAGATATGGCTGGTATCGGGAGGCCATCTACTCTGGGTAAATTGGTGAGATCTATTAAAGCAAAATATCCGGAGATTGTTGTGCAGTATCACGGTCATTCGGGACCCGGTTTTTCCGTTGCTTCCATGCTCGAAGTTGCCCGTGCCGGTGCCGATTACGTGGATGTGGCTATGGAACCGCTTTCATGGGGGATGGTTCATCCCGACCTGATTACCATTCACGAAATGTTTAAAGATGAGGGCTTTCTGGTGCCTGACATCAACATGCACGCTTATATGGAAGCACGCACCATGACACAGGAGTTTATTGATGATTTTCTGGGCTTGTTTATTGATCCCAAAAACAGACATACCTCCTCATTGCTTATACAGTCAGGTTTACCTGGTGGTATGATGGGAAGTTTGATGGCTGACCTGAAAGGGGTGCATCAGGCAATTAACATGAACCTGAAAGCACAGGGTAAAAAGGAGCTAAGCGAAGATGATCTGCTGGTGCAAATGTTTGAGGAAACAGCCTATATATGGCCGCTGATGGGTTATCCACCTCTGGTTACACCTTTCAGTCAGTACGTGAAAAATACAGCTCTGATGAATGTCTTTCAGATGGCAAAAGGGGAGAAGCGTTTCTCGATGATTGACAAGAATACATGGGATATGCTGCTTGGAAAAGCGGGGAAACTGCCCGGACCTATATCTGATGAACTGGTACAATTGGCAAGGGAAAAGGGATTTGAGTTTTATACCGGTAATCCACAGGGCAGCTACCCCGATGAACTCGACAAATACCGTAAAGAAATGGACGAGCTCGGCTGGGAATATGGGGAAGATGATGAGGAATTGTTTGAGTTTACCATGCACGAAGCCCAATACAGGGATTATAAATCCGGTGTTGCCAAACAAAGATTTGAAGAAGAATGTGAAAAACTAAGATCATCTCAAAACAATAAAACCGTTGTCGCTATGAATATAAAACAAGCACCAAACAGAAGTGGTTATTACAAAGAAGAGGCAGGCCTGAATGACGCCATGATAGCTTTTGTTCTTTATAGTATTACAGAAGAAAACGAACCTTTACATCAGCATTCTTTTATTTACACTAATATTGGTTTCTGGAGGAATCTCAAGAATATCCATGTGACACATGAAGGGCAGTCGTATGCTTTAGAGGTTGAAAAAAGAACAAAGGAATTGTACCAAATATACCTTGGTGAGCTGATTTTGTCAGTAAAAATACTTCACAGAGGAGATAATGAGATTGATATCAGCATCGCTGAACGTAAATTATACGCATCCTTTACTTCATGCCCTGAAGGAACAAAAGTGAACATTAATAATAAAGAATTTTGCCTCATCAGGGAGGATATGCTGTCGCAGGATATTTCGGCCACAGTAACGGATACGGTGTTAGAAGATGGTGCGAACCTTATTAAAGCTCCGATTCCCGGGAAAGTGTTTAAACTGAATGTCAGCGAAGGGGATAAGGTGAAAAAGGGAGATGTTCTGCTTGTTCTGGATGCGATGAAAATGGAAAACAACATTGAGGCTAAAATGGATGGCATGGTTAAAGAAGTTAAAATTGCCCTGAATGCCATGGTTGATGGAGGCCAGGTAATGATCGTCCTTGAGAGCGAAAAATAAAGGAAGATATTTTTCATATTAATTACCAATTTGTAACATTATTTTTCCTAAATAATTTCAATGATTTGGACAAAATTGTATTTCCAGGCTTTATCTAAAGATTTTTGATATTTTAGATTATAATTTATAAAGTAAGTCAAGCTATTATGCAAACTTCAATAAAAGCGAATGAAAAGGTATCGGTATTTAGTGTTGGACTTTGTATGGGAATCTCAATAAGAATTTATACTCAGAAACCGAAAATAGCTCGGTTTTGTCATTAATATTACTAAATGGTAAGAAAATAGTTTTGGTGTTTTTGCTATATATTGCTGAAAATCAAAGGAAAGAATATAAAGTGCTGATAATTAGTCTTTTTTTATCCACATAAAAAAATATGAACTTGATGCTTCGGAACGATTCTTGGATTTATCAAAATAAAATACTTTGTTATGAAATCTGCTATCACAAATCAAAAAAAGAAAGTGATTATCCTTTTATTAATAGTTTTAATGGGGAGTAATCTTAGTGCACAGGATTTTAAACTTGCACTTAATCTGCCTTCTTTTGCGGCAAATAATATTTCCATACAGGGGGAATATGCGTTTAATCCTTCCATGTCAGCATTAATGGGCTTCTCGTATCATTATCCCAAAGGTACTTTTTCAGGAAACCATGAAATGTTCAAAGACTACCGGACAAATCTTCGTGGAGTTATTTTTACACCGGAATTCAGGTATTATCCTAAAAAAATGGCTCCGAAAGGTTTTTATATCGGACCTTATCTCAGATTCATGAATTATACCACAGATTGGGATGGACAGATCAAAGGAGACAGTATTGTTTTTGTGGATTATACTGCCAAGTTAAAACTCACTGAATTTGGGATTGGCGGACAATTAGGCTATCAATTCCTGATAAAAGACAAAGTTAGCATTGATTTAATGATTTTTGGGCCTCGCTATTCTCATTTTGAATTGACAGGGAAATTTACGGGTATTTTAAATGCTGAGGATATTTTAGGTCTGATTGATATCGAAGGAATTGACCTGGTAAAATATTACAAACTTTTTAAATTTATGTTTGATTTTCTTGAGCAAAGTGCCAGATTTTCTCTTCCCTTGGATTTTGCTTCCATGCGTTTTGGGGTTACAATTGGCTATAAATTCTAGTCTTTCGGCTATTTATTAGCTGTAAAGAAGATTTATTCTCATTTATACTATTGTATTTTAATAAGAGAATAAATTTGTAAACTTTAAAAACGTTCATGAAAACAATTAAAACTGAAATTGTATCTTGGCTTATATTACTTTCTTTAGTTTTGGTTTGGGGTAGTTCTTTTATTCTCATTAAAAAAGGACTTGATTTTTATTCTCCTCTCGAACTTGGCAGCTTACGTATCGTTATTGCTTTTTTATGCTTATTACCATTTTCTTTCAGTCGTTTCAAAAAAGTAGATAGAAAATCCTTATATTATATTTTGGTATCGGGAGTTGTGGGAAGTGCAATTCCTGCAATCCTGTTTTCTCTGGCTGAAGTTGGGCTTGACAGTTCTTCGGCAGGAATACTGAATTCTCTCACCACCGTGTTTACACTGATTGTTGGTATCCTGTTCTTTAGAGGCACCTCAAACTGGATTAATATAGTCGGGGTCGTAATAGGTTTGGCTGGAACGGTAGGGCTTTTAACCGTTAGTGGTGGCCATTCACTGAATTTTAATATTCATTATGGTCTTTATATTATTATGGCGACCATAATGTATGCTTTTAATGCGAACATTATAAAATATAAATTGAAAGAAGTTGATCCTGAAACCATTACCATACTTGCATTTACAATGGCAGGAATACCTTCATTGATCCTTCTTGGATCAGCTACCGATTTTTTTCATCAGATAGCAACAGATAAGGAAAGCTGGCAAGGATTGATTTATGTTGGGATACTTGGAGCTATCGGGACTGCTCTTGCCATGATGTTTTACAATAAACTTATTAAAAATATAAGTGCCGTCTTTGCTTCTTCTGTTACTTACATGATGCCAGTTATTGCCATAATATGGGGCGTTCTGGATGGGGAGACATTCAAAATATCATTTTTATCCTGGATTCTTCTTATATTACTAGGAGTGCTGATGGTCAGCAAAAGAAATGTGGGCTACTCCTTAAAATCCAAGCGTGCAGATACCCGCACCGAAATTACCCCCTGATAAATATAGCACGGATGATCAGCCAAGCCATACGTGGATTTTCCTTTAACCTTCGTGTAGAATAGGCAAACCATTTTTCTCCGAAAGGAACATATACCCTCATCCTGTGACCGGCATCTACTATGGATTTTCTTAAATCAGGAGTGACTCCGTAAAGCATTTGAAATTCATACATATCCTTTGGAACATTGTACTTTTTAATAAGTTCATACGCTCCATCCACAAGTTTTTTGTCGTGAGTGGCAATACCTGCATAAATGTTATTTTGAAACATAAATTCCAGATCTTCAAGGTAGTGTTGATTGATTACATCTTTTTCTTTAAATGCAATTTCTGCAGGTTCGACATAAATTCCCTTGCATAACCTGTAATTTGTCGGTATTTCGGGAGTGTTCAGATCAAGCATGTTCTTCAGGTCATCCAATGTTCTTTTAAGATAGGCTTGTACAACAAGTCCAACATTTTCAGGAAATTCCTTCTTTAGTTTGCGGAAAAGTTCAATTTCCATGTCAACACACTGAGAATCTTCCATGTCAACACGAATGAAACCATTATATCCAGCTGCTTTTTGAACTATTTCCCTGATATATTGATAACACTTTTCTTTGTCAATCAATAATCCAAACATGGTTGGCTTGAGCGAAACATTCAAGGCAATCTTTTGGGAATCAATATAGTCAATAAGTGAGAGATATTCTTTCTTATTGGCTTCGGCTTCTTCAAGTTTGGTAATAAATTCACCCAGAACATCAATAGTGACCATGATACCCATAGCGTTGAGTTCTTTTGAAATACGAATTGCATCATCACGATGCTTTCCGGCAATATATCTTTTTGAAAAGAGCCATACAAATTTCTTTGGCATGTACGGTAGCATGCCGGCAATCATTTTATTTATCATAGTTTAACATCATTAAAATTGAAACGTATAATGAAGCAAAATTAAAAGTTTTCCGGCACGGTGATAAAAAATTGTGAAAATTTTCACAATTAAGAAAGTGAAGGGAAATTGCACGATTGATATAAGTAAAACTCTTAAAATAATGAAATGAAGCATTACTAAATAGCCGGGATCATAATCCCAATAATGAAATGAAGATTATCACTAATGCAATATGTGCTAACAAATCTTTACGTTTGAATGAAAAGTTAGCAGACGATACCTTATTGACAGAAAGAATTATTCTTCCTTGCTCAACACTTCGCGGGCGTTATCAATTTCAGCTTTAAGTTCTTCACTTACTTTCGGGAAATGCAACTTGAGTTTTAGGAGCTCATTATTAATGATCTCACATACTGCTGTTCTTGTAAACCATTTGTGATCTGCAGGAATGACATACCAAGGTGCAAAATCTGTCGAAGTATGTTTAAATATTTCGTGGTAAGCATCCTGATATTTATCCCAATGGCCTCTTTCCTTCAGGTCGCTGGGTGAAAATTTCCAATGTTTTTCCGGGTTATTCACTCTTTCAAGAAATCTGCGTTTTTGTTCATCAGCAGACACATTCAGGAAAAATTTTACGACAACTATACCATTGTTTACAAGATATTTTTCAAAATTTACAATATCCTGAAATCTGGTTTTCCAAAATTTATCACTTTTTTCAGGATTTTTCGGCAGATTAGGAACTTTGGCCTTAACAAGCAATTGAGGATGTATCCTTGTAACAAGGACATCTTCGTAATAAGAACGGTTAAAAATGCCAATATTCCCTCTTTCAGGAAGGGCTTTAAAACAACGCCATAGAAAATCGTGATCCAGTTCTTCTGCAGACGGGGCTTTAAAACTTTTCACCTGGCATCCCTGAGGATTAACCGCTGTAAGAACATGCTTGATGATACCGTCTTTACCAGCGGCATCCAGCGCCTGTAAAATGATCAACATACCATATTTGTCGTAAGCATAAAGCTTTTCCTGCAACTCTGCTAAAAGAGCAACTCCTTCCTTAAGACTTTCGCATGCATCTTTCTTGTTTTTAAAATCACCAGTGCAACCGGAATCATAATCTTTAAGTTTCTTATTGTCATCCGGATTAAAAATGAATTCTGAAGCTTTCATATCATTTAATTTAAGGTTTTCCATTTTTTTAAATATGCCTTGTTGAAAATTTTAAACCATTTGTCGGCATTTGTATATCCTGCAAGTAATAATTTAGGATTTGAGTTTATATCATTCTTAGCATCACGTAAAGCAAGTTTGTCAGCCAACCGAAGCTGTTCATTTTTTAAATATTTGCTTGAATAGTTTCGCAATTTTAAAATATGCATCAAATTCATTGCATTGTCGGGTTCATTGATGTCCATATAATAGGTTATTCCGTATATGATCAATCCGCTTTCATTGGTACTGATAAAGTTGTAAAGAAGACTGTGTTTAAGACCAAACTGATCAAGCTTGTTTTGGAAGAAGAAATTTTCAGTGTTGATATAATTATTGACAGCCACTTTATAATTACTTTTACTGATTTGGTAAAAAATATCTTCAAGCTGCTTCTGATAACTGATCGGGTCCTTGTAAATTTCAATTTTTTGAGTGGCAGTATTTTTATCTAATCTGCAAAGTGGATTGGAGTTAACCAGTTCAATGACTTTTATCCAGTTTTTTTCGGCAGTAATAAAATCAAGATCTTTTACATTGTTTTCAGCCTTTTCCATAAATTTTTTCAGCTCTTCTCCAGCATTAATGCATTCCTGTGTGATGATTCGTTTTTGAAGGTCATCCAATTGCACAGCAATCTCCTTATCGTTTTTCAAGCTATATTTTTCTGTTAACTCCATAACTTTGAAAACAATATCCCTGGCCTGTTCAATCTTATTTTGAGAAATCAGGTTTTTCCCGCTTACCATATCCTCCAGTAATACAGGTTTAAGTGCTTTTTTAATCAGGTCCATTAATTTTGTCTGTTTGCTCAATGGGTAACTTTTTTCCAGTTCTTCAGCCATTAAGAATTGATCCAATGCTTGCCTGTACTGTTTTTTTGTAAGAAAAGCTTCACCGTCTTTTATAGCAACATTATAGCGGCTTTGTTTAATCCGTAATAGAAATGCCTGTGCCTCTTTATTATCAGGAATATCTGTAATGAAATCAGATTGGTATTTTAGGGCAAGCGCAGCAAAATCTTCGGCTTCTCTAAATTTACCAGCTTTGAGTTCCACTTCGCCTTTTTGAATGTAATCCGTATAGATAGATTTACGTGCGTTGGTCTTCAAGGTATATAATTCTTCCTTGCAGGGGAAATTTGGAATACTGCTGCAAAAACGTACACCTTCCTCAAACATTTGAATGACTTCGTAATATCTTTTTCCCTGGTAAAAGCGATCTGCTTCAGATGCGTATATCTCATTAATGGCAACAGCGACTTCAAAGGATTCCTTTTGTGTTAGAGGATCAGGATTCATCTGAGTCAGGATTTCTACAATTTTTTCAGCAGCCAAAGCAAATTGACCGTCACGAAGATCAAGCTTGGCCAGATAAAGCAGTGCAGGAGCATAATGGGGATTTGCCTGGATTGATTTTCTAAACATGTCGCGGGCAATATCAAAACGTTGATTATTCAATTCATTAATTCCCCTGTTAAAATAGATTTCATGTCTGAAATCTTGTGTGTGCAACAAAGCATTTTTAACTTCGTTGATCAACGAGCTTAACATATCCATTTGGGATAATAGTTTTTGCGGGTCATTTTGGTTTAAGCTCAATTTCTGTGGCAGATTCAGGTCATTTGTCTCTGAAACAAAATTTTCGATATCAGCAAGAAGTCTGAAATTATTCTCCAGAAGGTCAGGATTCATGACATCGATATGCCTCAAATCATTGGCAATTTGAATGATCTTATTTCCGGCAAGGTAATAATGATCAATGTCTTGCAGCCGTTGGTCGAGGTGGTCAAGGCTGTTTTGATCATAATAAAACTTTTTCTCGGTAATTTGAAACTTAAAATCCTTATTTGCGTTGCTATCAGTAAAAGAAAAACTGAAATTGCTGTTTTCAAGGTCAATGGAGACAGGATTTATACTGTATTCCGAAAGCACCTGATTGCTGTTATCTATCAGCCGACCTTTGAAGCTTATTTTGTAGGGAAGCCAAAACCCGGATATGTCAAAGGTTTTATAGAGGGCAGCAGGAGATAAGATAAAATTGCTAAAATCAACATATATTAAGACAGAGACATTTTTCCTTGATATGGAGATGTGCTGGTTGTGACTGAAACTAAACTGAAAAGCTGAATAACTTTTGTTTTGGGCTGATGCGAATCGGTTGATCATAGAATTAATAACCTGCTGGGAGGGATCATTGGAACTGGTGTATTTCAACAAATAGGATTCTTTTTTTTGATCCTGATAGATGAGCAATTCCTGTGATGAAACAGATAAATAAATAAAAAGGAAAAAAAATAATATCAAATTTCTCATGAAAAAAGTTTGTAAATAATGGTTAATTTTATATTCGAAAATACAATATTTATTTTATAGAATGTAAATTAAAATTATATTTTCAAATACTTGATCCGTAAATTGTTTTTTTTCACTTTTGAATAATAATTTTATCAAAATATTCAGATATATTATCTTGCACCTCTAAAAAATAAGTTAATTATGCAAAAAGTCATTAAAAATGCACAAGAAGCCATTAAAGATATTTATGATGGAGCGAGTATCATGTTAGGTGGTTTTGGGCTTTGCGGCATCCCGGAAAACTGTATTGACGCATTGGAAGAAGCAGGAGTGAAGAATCTGACTTGTATATCAAACAACGCTGGGATAGATAATGTTGGATTAGGAAAATTGCTTCGCAAACATCAGTTAAAGAAAATGATTGCGTCTTATGTTGGTGAAAATAAAGAATTTGAAAGACAGTTGTTGTCTGGTGAACTGGAGGTGGAGTTAATTCCGCAAGGAACACTTGCAGAGCGGATACGAGCCGGAGGAGCAGGGATTCCTGCCTTTTTTGTCCCTGCCGGATATGGAACTGAGGTGCAGGCTGATAAGGAAGTAAGAATTTACAATGGCAAACCCCACATTCTGGAGTTCGGTATGCGTGCAGATTTTGCAATTGTCAAGGCTTGGAAAGGGGACACTTCGGGTAACCTGATCTACAGGCATACTGCAAATAATTTCAATAATATGATGGCTGCTGCGGGAATCATTACTATTGCTGAAGTTGAAATACTTGTCCCTGCCGGAGAACTTGACCCTAACCAGATACATACATCCGGGATTTTTGTGCAACGGATCTTTCAAGGGACAAATTATAAAAAGCAAATTGAATTTGTAACAACCCGTAATGTGTAATTACCTTATAATATTATAAAAGAGATTAATATGAGTCTTGATAAAAATGGAATTGCAAAACGAATAGCTCAGGAATTAAGAGATGGATATTATGTAAATCTGGGTATTGGAATACCCACTTTAGTAGCCAATTACATTCCTGATGGCGTAAATATAACCTTACATTCTGAAAACGGATTGTTAGGCATAGGGCCTTTTCCCACTCCAGATAACGTGGATCCTGATTTAATCAATGCAGGAAAGCAGACAGTAACCTATATTCCCGGTTCTTCTTTTTTTGACTCCGCTACCAGCTTCGGCATGATTCGGGGAGGGCATGTGGATTTAACCGTTCTGGGGGCATTTGAAGTCAGTGAAAAGGGAGATATTGCCAGTTGGAAAGTCCCGGGAAAGCTGGTAAAAGGGATGGGAGGAGCCATGGACCTTGTTGCTGCTGCAAAATACATTGTGGTTGCCATGCAACATACAGATAAGGAAGGCAATTCCAAACTTTTAAAAGAATGTACCTTGCCTTTAACAGGAGTAAAATGCGTTAAAAAAATTGTGACTGACCTTGCCGTTCTTGACGTTACCGAAAAAGGATTTGTTCTTCGCGAACGTGCTCCGGG
>Ga0265297_10010696_pt1 | contig 11444 bp, 10 predicted proteins | sample Munlanlwell13791_FD_192502 | JGI IMG/M metagenome (GOLD analysis project Ga0265297, IMG submission 192502) | Leachate microbial communities from a municipal landfill in Southern Ontario, Canada - Leachate well 137-91 | ecosystem: Engineered > Solid waste > Landfill > Unclassified | place...
GTCACCGATCTCGATACGATACTCTGGATGCAGGAGTTCCAGGCCTATGAGCTCGCGCACCATACGGAGCTGACCGGCGCGACAAGCATCGTCACCTATATCCTCCAGTATAATGGCGGGGTTATGGCAAAGATCCAGGCAGAACTGGGTACCGTGCTCGCGAAAATTCCGGAGAGCACACGCGAATCTGTCCTGAGCGGCCCGATGAACGGGATCATCCGGTTCAGCACCACGGATATGGAGATGAGCCAGGAAAACAATTTAAAAGAGCAGATGGAAAAGGAGATCGAGTTCCTCGAACCCCCGGTCGGTATCACGGCAGACCCGGCAGGAAACTTCGAATTGTACACCAGCCTCCTGGGGTCCATGTCGGAGTCAAAGGACCAGATGACCATCCTCGGGTTCATCTTTGTCGGCATCTTCCTGATCCTGGTGTACCGGCACCTCCATGCGGTCTCCCCGATGATCCCGATCATCTTCGTTGTCGGCTGGAACGCGGTCATGATGTACATCATCGGCCTCACTTACAACCCGCTTACGGCAACGCTCGGTTCGATGACGATCGGTGTGGCAGCCGAATACACCATCCTCGTCATGGAGCGGTATGCAGAAGAGGAGGAGCGGCTGCATGACCCGGTTGCCGCCATCCAGGAGAGCGTCCAGAAGATCGGCAGCGCCATCACAGTCTCGGGACTTGCCACCTTCTTCGGGTTCTCGGCGCTCTGCCTTGCAACATTCCCGATCATCAGCAATTTCGGCGTCTCGACCCTGATTGCGGTCGCGTTCTCGCTTATCGGCGCGATCTTCATCATGCCGGCCGTGCTCTCGCTGATGGGCCAGCTCACGGAGTGGCTCCATTCAGGAAAGAAGGGGCACGGCCAGGCGCCGCCGGCCGAAGAGGGCCCGGCAGAATAGATTTTTTACCCCAACCCATCAGTTCTCTTTTTCTGCATCCTCAACGATAACCGGCACGCCCGCCTCGCCCATCTTCCAGAGCGTCAGGGTTGCGCAGGACCGGATAATGTCGTCTGCATCATGGAGCCGATTGCGGAGGGGTTCGACCGCAGGCCCGCCGATCCGGCAGAGTGCCTGCGACAGGAAACCGCGGAACTCCGGATCCTCGCTCTTCAGTGCCGCAATCAGGAGTTCGACAGCAGGCGCCCCGACCTCCCCGAGGGCTGCCGCCCCGTACCGGCGGAACTCCGGGGCCTTGTTCGATCGCATGGCCTCGATCAGGGGGCCCACCGCGGGTTCCCCGATCCGCGAGAGGGCGACAGCCGCATACCAGCGAAGGTCGTTCTCCCGGGCTTCCGCAAGTGCCTTCAGGAGGGGGCCGATCGCGGGAAGCCCGATCGCCCGCAGTGCAGAGATCGCCGCATGGCGCTCTTCCATGGTCGGGGCCCCCAGCGCTAAAATCCGTTCCGCGATCTCCGTATCCGTGACCTGCTTTCCCCCGGGTTCTGTCATAGGTATCACTGATCTGCGCATTCCACCCACTTGGTTGTTACGGTTTTTCAGGCAGTCGTCAGATCATCGCAGGGTCCGCCTCTTACCCGCCCGCAACTCTTACGCAAACCCCAGCCATGCAGGGACGAACAGGATGACAAAGAAGACCAGCATCAGCGCCATGCCGAGGGGCAGGCCCACCCGTGCCCACTCGCTGCTGGTGATCTCCAGCTTGCAGGCCGCGATGATGTTGGGGATATTGCCGGGAATGAGCATCCCGCCCGCGATCAGCAGGCCCATCAGGGCGCTGGTGATCTGCTGGGACGAGAGGGCAGGGCCGATCTCGGCTGCGGCAAGGGTAGCGTTGTCGAGCACCGCGGAGACGATATTGATCCAGTACAGGCCGGCCGAGGGAACGGAGATGATATATTCGAGGATGAGCGGCTTGAATCCCTCTCCGAGGAAGACGAGCGCCATGATGAACAGGTATACCTTGCCGGCCCGGAGAAAGATCTCGGAGAGGGTTTCGCGCTCGACAATACATTCGAGTTTCTCGTCGCCGGTATGGCTCCGGGAGAAGAGAACGACCCCGACAACACCGAGTGCAATGACGGTCGGGATGATATAGAGGCCCAGCCGGTCGAACAGGAAGGTGAAGCCCGCATTGTAGGGTTCACCGGAGAGTTTGGAGACGACAATCGTTGTGAGGGGCTCTCCCAGCGGGGTGAGGCCGGCGCCGAGACCGATGGAGAAACAGGAGACCACCGCAATCTCGACCTTTGCTTTCTGTACCACAGGCAGCGCGTTGACGATCTCGACAAGGATGATCGCGGCGAGAATCGCAGAGATGATGCTGGATACCAGACCGAGGACAACGATCAGGAGAAATACGATCCATTTCAGCGGTACGCGATCGATCATGCCGACAATCGCTTCCTGCATACGGTGGTGGAAGAAGTAGATGAGGAGACCGAAGACGAGCACGATCTGGACGATGCCAACGGGTATGCCGAACAGGCTTGCGACGTTCAGGGGAGAGAGAAGCGCCTCTTCCACGATTGCAAGACTCCAGCCGGTCTGTTCTCCCGGGAGGGTGATGAACCCGGAGAGGGTAAGGGCAGCAACGCCGCAGCCAAACAGGAAGACTTCGAGGTTGTGCTCGACGCACTTCACGCGGAACGGGAGGACGAGGACGAGGACGAAGATTATGAGCAGCCCGATGTTTGCCAGTACGTCCATATCCTGTCCCCGATATACCGGTATGGCAAGAGCACCGGTTCCTGCAGGAATATGGGTTTTCAGAGGATTAATGGGTTACTTTCCATCCCATTTTCCGGCCCGGGTAACAAAGTATTTAACCTACATCGACGGTACAGGCAATTGATCATCTCTGAGGTGATGGGGGATGACGCAGGATCTTTTGGAAACGATCAGTGCACTGCAGAGCGCAGCGGTCGGCAACTGCAGGAAGCGGATTGCCGATGCGGCACTGAGAGCAAAGGGTATTATCCGGAGCGATCCTTCGGGTGCCGGTGATCCCGGTCCCTGCCGGAAACCTTCGTGCGGGATGACCTCGATCCTGAAACGGAAGCACGGGCTCTTATGAGGATGGACCATGGATGCGGAAAGAACACTCTTGCAGCAGATCCGGGACAGGGAACTGGATCTGGCACGGGACGTTGAGACGGCCCGGGCAGAGGCGGAGGCCCTGGTTGCAGCAGCACGGGCAGAGGCCGGGGACCTGCTCTGCACCGCGGACAAGCTCGGGAAGACAGATGCCGGACAGGTGTACTGGAAGGAACGGGGGAGGACGGAGATCGAGATAGAAGATTTGAAAAAGGCGGCTGAAGCGGAGAGGGAGATTGCCCGCCTGCAGGGGGAACGGAATGTCCCTGCCGCGGCAGATCAGATCGTCAGGTATGTAACGGGGGAATGAGGCCGGGGACGCCCGGTACGGTGTCGCATGCTCCAGGCAATGAAACGTATCCAGGTGATCGGGCCAAAAGAGGACCTGGGCCGGGCAGTCGACCTGCTGTACCGGGCAGGGACGGTCCATCTCGAGAACGCACCGGACCTTATCCCCCGGGACGAGATCTGCCTGGCGCGTGTCAGGCAGGAGGAGGACGAAGCGGTCTCGGAGGTCCTGGGAAAGATCAATGCGATCTTTTCCACCCTGCCCCTCACGGCAGACGAACCTGGCCTCCAGGATCAGCTTGCCCGGACCCTTGAGAGAAAGACCCACGCGGAACTGGTTGCACGCGCCCGCGAGATCATCCACACCCTCGAGACAACGACCCGGGAGCTGGCTGCAAAGAAGAGCGATCTTGTGCTCTCGATCACGGCACTGAACCGGTACGAGAAGGTCCTGGATATCATTCAGCCGATGGAGAAGGAACTGCCGGTGCTGGAAGGGTTCGAGGTCACCATCCTCCTGATCCAGGAAGAGCACCGGGACGTGCTCGACCTGATCAGAAAAGAGCTCGAGGATATCACCGGCGATCGGTTCGAGATGACCGCAACAACGGTCGATGCGGAGACCCTGGCTGCCATCATGGTCTTTCCCAAGAAATTTTCGGGGGAGGTCCATTCTTTCATCTATTCCGTGAACGTGAACGAGGTCCGGCTCCCGACGGAATATACCGGCAGGCCGTTCTACGAGATGTACGCCCTGCTCGAAGACAACCGGCTCCGTGCGCAGGACGAGATCGCCCGGATCGATGCCGATCTCACCCGGCTGTCCGGCACCTGGTACCAGGAGCTCGTGGTCCTGAAAAAGGAGCTTGAAACTATCCACGAAGAGCTTGGCGCGTACCGGAACTTCGGGCTCTCGGAATACACCTTCGTCATCATGGGTTGGATCCCGAAGAAGTACCTCAAAAAGACGGAACAGGCCCTGCACGGTGCGTTTGGCGGCCGCGTGGTTGTCTGCGAGCTCCCGACAACGGGAGAGGACATGGAGAACGCCCCGGTCTTCTACGACAATCCCTTCTGGGTGAGGCCTTTCGAGATCATCATGCAGCTGATCTCCCCGCCCCGCCACCGTGAGATCGACCCCTCCCCCGTCCTTGCCTTCTTCTTTCCGCTCTTCTTTGGGATCATGGTCGGCGATATCGGGTACGGTCTCATCATCCTTGCCTTTGCGCTCATCATCCGGTACCGGTTCCAGGACACTGCGTTTCTCAAAAGCCTTGCCGATATTTTGATCATCTCGTCCATCCCGACCATCATCTTCGGGTACCTGTTCGGGGAATTCTTCGGGGACCTGGGGGAGCAGATGGGCTGGATCGAGCCGGTGCATCTTCTCGGTATCAGCTGGAACCGCGTGGACGCGATGATCCCGATGCTCATTGTCGCCATCACCCTCGGGGTCATCCACGTGGTCCTGGGCCTTGCAATCGGGATCCGGAACTCCGTTATTACGAAGAACCGGAAACACCTTTTCGAGAAGTCCGGCATGCTGATGATGATCGTCTCGCTCGTTATCCTGGTGGCGATGTTCGGCGGCATCCTGCCGGATAACGCGATCTACCTGGCGGCGGCCCTCATCGTCGTTGCCCTCCCCCTTATCCTGATGGGGGCGGGGGTTTTCGGCACGATCGAGATCATGGGCACGGTCGGCAACATCCTCTCGTATGCACGGCTGATGGCGATCGGCATGGCCTCGGTGATCCTTGCGATGGTGGCGAACCGGCTCGGGGGCGCGTTCGAGTTCGCCATCATCGGGATCATCGTTGCCATCCTGCTGCACGCGCTCAACATCGTGCTCGCGATGTTCTCCCCCTCGATCCACTCGATGCGTCTCCATATCGTGGAGTTCTTTTCCAAGTTCTACGAAGGGGGCGGAAAGCCGTACCGGCCGTTTGCCCGGGCGGAAGGCGAAGGGGAGAAGACAGGGGAGTGAATGCGCGGGCGTTTACATTTTTAAGCAGAGTCTAATTGATACATATACAATTCCATCACGATCAGGATCGCGATGAGATAATCACCCCCCTTTGCGCCAGCCCTGCTCCCCAAGGGGCAGGGGGCGCATGCGATGCCTCGGTATTACCCGTTATCATTAACACAATTCGTTTTCAGGTAATACGACATCATCGTAACCGAGGCGTCACAGCAGCGGGGCGAAGCCCTTGGAGCGTCATCATCAGGATTCCAATTTTTACCGGGCCATCTTCTTTAATTCAATCGGTTTTGCTCCACGATATTTTAGTAATTTTTCTTCAACCATGATTGCCGCAATTGCTGAAGCATGTCTAGGTGTTAACGAATTATACCGTGTTTGAATATATCTGCCTAAACCATTTGAAGGCGGTTCGGTCATACTTGCACCTAATGGATACCACATGTTTGGATTTTTGAAATAATTTTCAAGTATATCAGTAATAAGCGAATCGGGCACATTGAATGAAGTATCACCCCATGTGACGAATTTGCCATTTTCATAATCTCTTATAATAATTTGTTTTCCTCTCCCACTCAACGGATAAATGATTTTTTGTCTCATAATATCAGTAAAATTTTACTCAGTAATATCTCTATTTAACAATTTTTATCACATATCATCAATAGTCACGAACATAACTTAGAACATAATCGAGGGGTGCCACCTGCCTGGCAAGCCTGTTGTCTGAGGACATTAAGGTGTCCCTTATACGGGTCACCTGACCCGTGACAGGTCAGATACCCGTGACAGGTATTTTTGAAGAGTCCGGATCTGAGGATTCTTAGTATGGCCCGGAGAGGGATTCTCCGTCGGTAGGCGACGGACTCCTTACGATACCGCAGCGGGCATCTGGTCCCAGGTCCTGCCGTCGAGTATCCGACCAGCACGTTTCTTGAACACGCCACCCCATTGTTTGAAGAAGAACGGCACACCCGATCTGAGGCAGGTATCGCGGATCTCCATAACCCATTCTTCCTTCATCGGCCGTGCTCCGGGTCCGGACTCGCCACCGACAATGACCCAGTCAATACCTTCGAGATCCAGACCCGGAAGCGGACCGATCAATGGTTCGAGCGAGAGGAATTTCACTGGTGCATTTGTCGCTCGGAGATCATCGATGCGATAGAGATAATCCTCGCATTCAACGCTGACACCCAGCCAGACATTTTTTGGTATTGTAATCGTTTGCTCGATCTCCCGGAAACGATCAGAGCGTTTGGTGAGGACCTGAAATGTATGCCACGATGCCTTTCGTATAATATCAAAAGTTTTTTTGATAAAAGGAGTCGGGACATCCTTGTGAAAGAGATCGCTCATCGAATTGACAAAGATCATCCGGGGCTTTCTCCAATCAAGAGGAAGCGAGAGCATGCGCTCATGCAGGGTCACTTGAAATCCGTTCTGATAATTCGGCTGGCCCATTGCCTGGAGCCGCAGGGCCATCCGCTCTGCGTAGCAGTGCTTGCAACCAGGGCTAATTTTGCTGCACCCGGTAACCGGGTTCCATGTGGTCTCTGTCCATTCGATGCCGGAATTCACTGCCATAATGGATTTACTCTCTTTCTGGAAATGTTACAATAACATCATCTGCAAAGGTTGGAATACCTTTTCGTTGCCGCCGTTGATTTGCAGGAGGATTTACGATGATTTTTCCTTCATGCTCAAGAGTAATTAGGGCTTCTTTATAGTTTGGACGGATGAAGCGCCTTCCAACATTATGCTGCTCAAAAACCTCATTCATTGATAGTGTTTTACCTGCGAATTCAGCAAGTAATAAATTTTCCAAATCCTCGATTGGACGAGAATATTCGTACAATATTGTTTGCCTTATTGTAGCCGGATTATATTCAAAAGAGGGGACACCCTGCACATCACTTGAGCTTTCTCTTGCCATTATATCTTTCATTATCTGATAACCGCGAGGATGTTTTGTCGCGAGAATTAGATGATGGCTTGTGCAGTGCCGGTGACTATCTTTGAAACAAAAAGGTAGGACATATGTTGCACCTGCATCATGAAGAGCTTCTGTCACCGCCTCAATAATTGTAGGTTCTTTTTCTTCAGCAGGAACTGTTTCCAGTTGAGTCCTAAGTCTCTCTGCACGCTCTTTTCCGAAAAGTGCATCCATGTGTTCGATTACTTTCGGGTTTGCGAGACTTACCTGTATTCGATTGTAATTAAAGAAAAGAATACAATCGCATCCCCAGTTTTTAAGAACAGATCCGATAAGGTCTATCGATAACCCCTTGTAACCCCAAGGATCGAGAAATAGAAGTGTTGGAACGAGGTTCTTATTGGAAAATACTTTTTCAAACCCAATATCTACTTCATCATTGTATACCAGCGGCTGAAATTTCAGAGATTCGATTTCCGGGATGGAATCGATAGCTCGTTTCAATGACGCTGCATGTTCGGGATTCGCATCATTGAACAGAGCGACGAGCATATTTCTCAAGTCTGATTCTTGAATTGCTCTTTCTAAAATAAGAATCGGCGTGGATTTCGATCCATCACCATAGATTCCGGGACCAGCAAATAGATCGATATACGCAATTTTTCCACTGGATTTTTTTGCGAAGGGTATGATTACCTTTGACCATGCCCAAAAATATTTTCTGACTATCTCAGATTTTATTAAGGATTGTTCTCGTCGCTCTTCGAAAAAATCAGTTAATTCCATGCCATTCCCTCAGTTTCTGATCATTATCAGAAATTTTTATACTTCTCGGTTTCTCAGTAACAAATCATAATTCTCATGAATATAAAATTGACAGTGCACGGTATGAAAGTGTGATTCAAGATACATTACTGGATTCAACTTTCCCCATCTTCCTCTCCCTCGCCTTCTTTTTCTTCCGCTCCAGAATCGATTTCACTTTCTTCAGCCGGAACAGGTCCTCACGCTCCCGCTCCTCGATGGCGTTCTTGATGTACTTCGCCTGGCTCTTCAGTTCCGGGATCAGGATCTGTTCGAGCGCATTGACCCGCCGGCGGTTCATCTGGATCTCGGCCCCCAGCCGCCGCATCGCAGTCTCGGTCTCGGCGAGCTTGATCAAAAGGTCGAGCTCCACCTCGTACCGCTCGGCGGTCTCATCGATCCGTGCGCTCGTGGCAATGATCCCGTAGCCCCGCTCCATCATACCCTTCGAGACCCGTTTCTTCTCGATCAGGGGGACAGGCACCCCCATGATGTTCCGGCCGGTGATGCCGACCGTGATCGCCCGGCGGGTGGCAAACGCGGCGGACTTCAGGGTGACCGGGTCGTCGACTGCTGCTGCGATCATCAGCGCCTGGTCGGCAGCCTGCGAGACCTGTTCCAGCTCGTCGCGGGAGTCCGAGACGGAAGAGAGGATCTTGAAGAACTCCTGGATCAGGGCGTCCATCTTCTCCCGCAGGAGGTCCCGGCCCTGCTCCGCGAGCCGGATCTGCGCCTTCTTCTTCATCAACTCCATTCGGGTTGGTTTGACCTGTTCCATTGCGCTCAGCTCCCGCTTGTCCCGCCGGCCTTTTCCGCGGCCTCCCGTGCGAGCGGGTGGTATTTCGTTATGAATTCCCGCTTGATCCGCTTGAGCTCGTCAACCGGCAGGGTGGCAAAGAGGTCCCAGGCAATCGAGAGCGTGGTCTCGATGGGCCGGTCCTCATCGCCCTGGGTGATGAACTGGCGCTCGAACCCGTCCGCGAACTTCAGGTACTTCCGGTCCAGGTCCGTGAGCGCTTCTTCGCCAACGATTGCCACGAGCCGGCGCAGGTCGCGGCCGTACGCATAGCTGGCATAGAGCTGGTCCGCAACGCCCCGGTGGTCCTCCCGGGTCTTGCCCGGGCCGATACCGAGGTTCATCAGCCGCGAGAGGCAGGGCAGGGCATCGACCGGGGGATCTCCCCCGCGCCGGAAGATGTCCCGCGAGAGCACGATCTGGCCTTCCGTAATGTAGCCCGTGAGGTCGGGCACCGGGTGGGTGATGTCGTCATCCGGCATGGTCAGGATCGGGATCTGGGTAATCGATCCCTTCTTTCCTTTCAGCCGCCCGGCCCGCTCGTAAATGGAGGCAAGGTCGGTGTACATGTAGCCCGGGTACCCGCGCCGGCCCGGCACCTCCTCGCGGGCGGTCGAGATCTCGCGGAGCGCCTCGCAGTAATTGATCATGTCCGTCAAGATCACGAGCACGTGGAGGTTATGGGTGAACGCAAGGAACTCAGCAACCGTGAGACCGCAGCGCGGGGCCGCGAGCCGCTCGACCGTGGGGTCGTCGGCAAGGTTCATGAAGAAGACCACCCGGTCGAGCGCTCCCGTCCGCTCGAAGTCCTGCATGAAGAACGAGGCCTCCTTGTGGGTGATCCCCATGGCAACGAAGACCACGGCGAACTCCTCTCCCTCGCCCCGGACCCTTGCCTGCCGGGCGATCTGGGCAGCGAGCTTTGACGCGGGCAGGCCCGAACCGGAGAAGATCGGCAGCTTCTGGCCCCGCACCAGCGTGTTGAGGCCGTCGATTGCCGACATGCCAGTCTGGATGAAATCGGCGGGCTTGTCCCGGGCCGACGGGTTGATGGGAGTTCCGGCAATGTCCAGTACTGCCTCCGGGATGACTTCCGGCCCTCCGTCCCGGGCTGTCCCGACACCGGTAAAGATGCGGCCGAGCATGTCCTTTGCCACACTGATCCGTGCAGGTTCCCCGATAAACCGTGCCGTGGTCCCCACAAGGTCGATCCCCCGGGTACCCTCGTACACCTGGACAACCGCGTGCTCCTCCGAGATGTCGAGCACCTGGCCGGTCCGCACCTCCCCGTCCTTTAAGGTGATCTTCACGATCTCCCCGTACGATGCTCCCTGGACCCCGGACACGAGGATGAGCGGGCCCGAGACATAATCGATCGTCCGGTACTCCCGGGTCAGGAGCGATGTATCCTTCATTTCTCGACCTCCAGCCCCGAGATTGCCGCCGTGATCTCGTCGATCATCTTCCGGAGCTCCTCAATATCCCCGACATCCTTCATCCGCCCGATCACGGCCCTGAGCGGGAGCGCCTGGACCTGCCGGAGGCCGACCCCCCGGTTCATCGCCATGTCTGCCTGCTCGTAATACGTCATGATAACCTTGAGCATCAGGTACTGCTTGTCGACCGGGCAGAACGAATCGGTGTCGCTGTACGCGCTCTGCTGGAGGAAGTCCTCGCGGATCATCCGGGTCACGTCCAGGATCGCCTTCTCGCTGTCCGGAAGGGCGTCCGGGCCCACCAGCTGGACAATCTCCTGCAGTTCGACTTCCTTCTGGAGCAGGTACATTGCCTTCTCCCGGAGCTCCCGCCAATCGCGGGCAATGGTCCGGTCGTACCACTCTGCTATGCAGTCAAGGTAGAGGCTGTAGCTCTTGATCCAGTTCACGGACGGGAAATGTCTCCGGTAGGCAAGGTTCGTGTCCAGCGCCCAGAACGTCCCGACGACACGGAGGGTGTTCTGCGTGATCGGCTCCGAGAAGTCGCCACCGGGCGGGGAGACCGCGCCCACGACCGTGACCGACCCGTTCCGTTCACCGGAACCCAGGCAGATGACCCGCCCGGCCCGCTCGTAGAAGGCCGAGAGCCGGGTAGCAAGATAGGCGGGATACCCCTCCTCGCCCGGCATCTCTTCGAGCCGGCCGGAGACTTCGCGGAGCGCCTCGCCCCACCGGGAGGTCGAATCCGCCATCAGTGCCACGTCATACCCCATGTCCCGGAAGTATTCCGCGATCGTGATCCCCGTGTAGATCGAGGCCTCGCGGGCTGCCACCGGCATGTTCGAGGTGTTGGCGATCAGGATCGTCCGTTCGATGAGCGGGAGTTTTGTCCGGGGGTCCACGAGCTCGGGGAACTCCGCGAGCACGTCCGTCATCTCGTTGCCCCGCTCGCCGCAGCCGATATAGACCACCACCTGCGTATCCGACCATTTTGCAAGCGTCTGTTCGGAAACGGTCTTTCCCGTGCCGAACCCGCCCGGGATCATCGCGGTCCCCCCCTTCGTGACCGGGAACATGCAGTCAAAGACCCGCTGCCCGGTGATGAGGGGCAGCAGCGGGTCGAGTTTC
>Ga0265297_10010697_pt1 | contig 11443 bp, 10 predicted proteins | sample Munlanlwell13791_FD_192502 | JGI IMG/M metagenome (GOLD analysis project Ga0265297, IMG submission 192502) | Leachate microbial communities from a municipal landfill in Southern Ontario, Canada - Leachate well 137-91 | ecosystem: Engineered > Solid waste > Landfill > Unclassified | place...
ATTGTTTATAGTTCTCGCTTGCTTGCCCCAGCTCCCTGAAATCCCGGGCGGCTTTGACATAGGGGCCGACGTTATTGAGACCTCTGAGGGTCAGGAGGATGCCGTCCACCCAATCTTCGATACTGCCCTCCGCCGGGGCCACCGAGTGCGCTTCGACAAAGGCTTTTTGCAGGAAATACCTGAACCACACCGCGGTATTGCCGCCGAAGCCCGGCTTAAGATCGCACCAGGCATTGGGCCGTTCATCCAACAGATCTTTGCCCCCGCTCACTTCTTGGTAAATCACCACATCCTGATAGACTTCGCACTCACGATGGCGTTCCCGGTGGTCACCGCCTTTGTAGTACGGGCCCGCAATTTGATTGACCCAGGGATGGATGATTTGGTCTGCGGCGATATGGGTGAGGAAGCCGCAGATGAAGGCGAATTTTTGATCATCATCCTCTTCCCATGCTTCGATGTCGAGGTTCGATTCCCGCCAGGCAATCTTAATCATCTTGAGGGGAAAGACATTGGGATTCCTGGAATGAAGCTGATAGGACCATTGATCCACCCCCATGGGCTTGTCCGACCGGTCCAGCAACAGGTTGAGGGTGGCTTTGGCGGCATTTTCGTAGTACGGCAAGTCCGGCCCCAGGGAACCTAATTCCATGTAGGTTTTATGCTTTTCCAATATCCCGGTAAATTCTTTATAGCGCTCTCTGCTTGACAGGCTCTTACGGCAGAGTTGCGAAATGAGCATGTGGGCAATGCTGGCAGGCATAAATCCTCCTTAGTCGCGGAGTTTTCCATTAATTATTTATAACGAAAAAGATTCTCAGGGCCGCATCCACGGTGATGACCGGGCGCGCCTGCGTGTGCGCCCCCATCCAAGGGCTGACATATAGGTCCGCCTCTGAAAAAAATTGTAGTTTGTTTGCAACTCCGTTTCAAAGCATAATAAGACAACACTCAGACTTTCAGTGCCACCAGTTCTGCCTGGATGGAGTCGTGGTTTACTTTGAGGCGCGCCAAACTCACCGGCAGGGTAAACCGCCGGGGGCCGGCCGCGCCCGGGTTGAGGGAGAACACGCCGTCTTTGCGTTGCAGGTGGGGAAAATGGGAGTGGCCATGGGATGACCGCGGCCACCCCGCCATCCCCTTGCTATCTATTAAACCGCTCGCCCCCCAAAGCCTCATTGTCCCGCACATCACGGTTAATGCGCTCCACCAGGCGGGATTCCCGGGCCGCCTCAAGGTCGTAGTGCATCTGGAGATTGAGCCAAAATTGCGGGGTGGTGTGGAAATATCGCGCTAATCTCAGGGCCGTGTCCACGGTGATGGAACGCTGTTGGCGGATGATGTCGTTGATACGCTGGGCCGGCACCCCCAGGTCCCGGGCCAACCGGTTTTGGCTAATCCCAAGAGGTTTGAGGTATTCCTCCAGCAAAACTTCCCCGGGATGTACCGGGGGCAAGCTCTCGGCATTCATGACGGCCTCCTCAGTGGTAATCGATAATCTCGACGTCGCCGGCGTCAGTCCCTTGCCAGACAAAGCAGATGCGGAACTGATCGTTGATCCTGATGCTGTATCGGCCCTGGCGGTCCCCCTTCAAGGCTTCCAGCCGGTTCCCCGGCGGACTGTGCAAGTCTTGGAGCGAAGCCGCGGCGTCCAGCATCCACAGCTTCCGCAAGGCCGTCTTCTGCACCGGCCCCGGGATTTTTTTGACCGGCTGCCGGTTAAACAACCTCTCAGTCTCTTTACACTTGAATGATCGTATCATGCCAAAGATGATATGTCAAACATGATAAATAGAACTCAAACTTTCAGTGCCACCAGTTCTGCCTGGATAGAGTCGTGGTTTACTTTCAGGCGCGCCAAGGTAACCGGCAAGGTAAACCGCCGGGGGCCGGCCGCGCCGGGGTTGAGGTAGAGCACGCCGTCCTTGCGTTCCAGGTGGGGGGAATGGGAGTGGCCGTAGATCACCGCGGCAAGGCCCGCCGCGGCCGGGTCCAGGTCCAGAGTGAAGAGTTCATGGAGGACGTAGATGAGGAGGCCCCCCACCTCCACCACCCGGGTAAGGGGGAGGTCCGCGGCCCAGTCGCCCCGGTCGGTGTTGCCCCGCACCGCGTGCACCGGGGCAATCCGGGAAAGATTCGCCAGGACCTCGGGGTTGCCGATGTCGCCGGCGTGGATGATGAGTTCCACGCCCTTCAGGGCCTTGACGGCCTCAGGGCGCAGCAGGCCGTGGGTGTCGGAAATGACGCCGATCAGATGTTCAGCCATGGAAGAGGGTAGGGGGGACACAGGATGATCAGGGCTAGACTCACGGCCAAAAGATAGTATTCCGCTCTCACCTGACCCTCACCCCTCCAAAAAGGGCAGGACAGGCGGGAGCTTAGGCAATCGCGCTCCGCGCCGCAGCCTCGCCGCGGCCGCGGCTGGCCGGCTACTCCTGGCTGTAAATCAGCTTGACCAGGCGGCCCAGGTCGGTGAGGCCCATGCGTTCCTGGGCGTACATCTCGGTCACCTTCACCAGGGAAGAGAGCAGTTGGAGACTGCCGACCTTTTCCTCCAGTTCTTTGCGCAGCTTCTGTTCATGACCCTGAAGATATTTCCCCTTCTTGGTCTGCTCTCCGCAACCGCAGGCGCACTCGGGCATGGGATCCTCCTCCCCGGCTAACTACCGTAAAGTTCATGGCAATTGCGCCCATCATACTAAACCGGCGGCAAATTTCAAGTTTTTAGATGCCGGTAGAGCAGGGTAGGGGGCCGGCCTGGCAGGCGGACAGAAGCGAATACACCGGATATCATCCCCCTCTTCGCCTTTTCGCCCCTGCCTTTAAGGCCGGCCGCAGACCGGCGGCTGGAGGGTCTCGTTGTGGGACGGAGAACAGATGTCGTTTTCGAAGCAGGTCTTGGAGAAGTCTGACTCCAGGGACACGGGGTAGTCGCCGGAAAAGCAGGACAGGCAGAAGTTGCGGTGGTCCATGAGGGTGGCTTCGACCATGCCCTCCATGCTCAAGTAGCCCAGGTAATCCAGGCCCAGGAAGTCCCGGATTTGATCGATTTCCTGCTGGGAGGCGATGAGTTCGCCTTTGCTGGAAAAGTCGATGCCGTAGTAGCAGGGGAAGCGGTGGGGCGGGCAGCTCACCAACATGCTGATTTCTTTGGCGCCGGCCTCCCGCAGGGATTTGACCCGGGAGCGGGTGGTGGTGCCCCGGATGATGGAGTCCTCGATGACTATTACCCGTTGGCCCTTGAGGATGTCCCGCACCGGGTTGAGTTTGATGCGCACCGAGAAATCCCGCATGGTCTGGGAAGGCTGAATAAAGGTGCGGCCCACGTAGTGGTTGCGGATTACGCCCATTTCGAAGGGCAGGCCGGTGGCCGCGGTGTAACCCAATGCGGCGTAGGTGCCGGAGTCGGGAAAGGGCATCACCAGGTCGCCCTTCAGGGGGTGTTCCCGGGCCAGGGCCGCGCCCAGGCGCTTGCGCACCAGGTAAACGCTCTGGCCGTAAACCAGGCTGTCCGGCCGGGCGAAATAGATGTATTCGAAGATGCAGTGACGGGGCGGCGCCGGCGGCAAGGGCTTGTGGGAATGCAGGCCCCTAGCGTCCATGACCACGATTTCCCCGGGTTCGACCTCGCGCCAGTAATCGGCCTGGACCAGGTCCAGGGCGCAGCTCTCGGAGGCCACCACCCAGGAGCCGTTGAGGCGGCCCAGGCACAGGGGCCGGAAGCCGTGGGGGTCCCGGGCGGCGATGAGTTGGTCGGCCGTGGAAATCACCAGAGAATAGGAACCCCGCACCTGGCCCAAGGCCGCGGTGAGGGATTCCACCAGGTCGCCTTTGTGGCGGGCCATGAGGTGGACGATAACCTCAGTGTCCATGGTGGACTGGAAGATGGAGCCGGCCTCTTCCAGGCGGCAGCGCACCTCCCGGTAGTTGGTCAGGGTGCCGTTGTGGCCGATGGCGATCATCTGGCCGCCGTGCTGCACCACGAAGGGCTGCGCGTTAATCAGCAGGGTGGATCCGGTGGTGGAATAGCGCACGTGGCCGATGGCCAGATGCCCCGGCATTTGATCCAGGATGGCGGGGTTGAAGACCTCGGGCACCAGCCCCAGGCCGCGGTGCATGGTGACCCGGGAGCCGTCGCCGGCGACGATGCCGCAGGACTCCTGGCCCCGGTGCTGCAAGGCGTAGAGGCCGAAGTAGGTAAGGCGGGCGGCCTCGGGATGGCCGTAAATGCCGAACACGCCGCAGTGTTCGCGGGGATGGTCGGAGTCGTCCAGACAAACGGCCGGGGTCTCGGAGTTTATTTTTGGGTTTTCGGTGGAATTCATGGGATAATCGGGTCAGTCAAGGCGATGGCTTTATCTGGTCCTAGCATGTTCTAGGTTAAATTATTTCGGCGTAAAAGTCTAATATAACCTGAATGAGAAAAAAGTGGGAGGGGATAGTGGCACCGGCCTCCGGCCGGTGGGTGGTGGGCAGTGCCCACCCCACATGCCGCAGGCTGAAGCCTGCGGCTACCTTATTATATGCTCTATTTGGCGGTTGGCCTCCTTGATCATGCGGTTTTTTTGATCTTGGCATGATACTCTTGTAAACTCTTTGCTTCCAGTTTGTCGCGTTTCCGTGCCCTGATGACGGCCAGGGTGGCCGGGTCTATAAAGATTGCCCCGCCCGTTCTTCTAACCACTTTTTAAATGAAGTCTGGCTCTCGCCCGAAGGTTTGCCGATTAGTAATCCTTCGACGCTGATGTCTTCATCCAGGTCTTTCCAGTGAATGCCGTGTCCTTTGCCGATTAGCCGCCAGTTGGCGCGCTCTTGTGAACTTGCATGTAACAGTCTGGGGAACCAGGCCAACGGCACTGAGAGAGTGCGACCATCACTGAATTCTACCGTCAGGGCATCCTCAGTTATGGTGACATTTTCTACATTCGGCAAATTCAAATCAACCGCTAAAGTAGGCATTCCACGCCTCCAATAGTTGTACCAGCTGTTCTCGAATTATTCTCTCAATACGCCTGATTTCGATTTCAGTGGCATAGAAGAAGAATCGATACGGCGGTCCGGAGTATTGTTGGCATTAATCAGCCCTATATTAACGAGGGGAACGGATAGAGTCAATTTAGGTTAGAGAAAGCATATTATTGGTGCGCAGGGCGCGCATATCTTATTTGGCGCTGGCTCTCTTTATGGTCTTATCCACCATCCCATGATACTCCTGCAAGCTCTTCACTTCCAGTTTGCCGCGTTTCCGGGCTCGGATGGAGGCCAGGGTGGCATTCGCGGCGGCCAGGGTGGTGGTATAGGGGATGTTGTATTCCAGGGCGGCCCGGCGGATGGAGTAGGAATCCGCCGGGGTGTAGCGGCCCTCGGGGGTATTGAGCAGCAGGTGGATCTCCTGGCTCTTGATGTGGTCGATAATATTGGGGCGGCCTTCCCGGATTTTATGCACCTCGGTGACGTTCAGGCCCTGCTCCCGGAAAAAGGCCGCGGTGCCCGCGGTGGCAAAGAGGCGGAACCCTTCGGCCCGGTAGCCCCGGGCCAGGTCCACGGCCTGGGCTTTATCGGCCTTTTTGACGCTGAAGAGCACGCCGCCGCTCTCGGGAATGATCTGGCCGGCGGCCAACTGGGACTTGGCATAGGCCAGGCCGAAATCTTCATCGATGCCCATGACTTCGCCGGTGGAGCGCATTTCCGGGCCCAACAGGGGGTCCACGCCGGGAAAGCGCCGGAAGGGGAACACGGACTCTTTCACCGCGAAGTAGGGCGGCTCGATCTCCTGGGTGAAGCCCAGTTCGGCCAGGCTGCGCCCCAGCATCACCTTGGTGGCCAATTTCGCCAGGGAGACCCCGGTGGCCTTGGACACAAAAGGCACGGTGCGGGAGGCCCGGGGGTTGACTTCCAGGACGTAGATCTGTTTGTCTTTGACCGCGAACTGGATGTTGAGCAGCCCGATGACGCCCAGTTCCGCGGCCAGGGCCCGGGTCTGGGTCTTAATGTCTTCCTGGATGCTCTTGGTCAAGGAGTAGGGCGGCAAGACGCAGGCGGAGTCGCCGGAGTGGATACCCGCCTCTTCGATGTGCTCCATAATGCCGCCGATGACGGTGATCCGGCCGTCGCAAATGGCGTCCACGTCCACTTCGATGGCGTCTTCCAGGAACTTGTCGATGAGGATGGGATGGTCCGGCGAGGCCTCCAGGGCCCAATTCATGAAGTTGGTGAGCCCGGTGTCATCGGAGACGATCTGCATGGCCCGGCCCCCCAGGACGTAAGAGGGCCGCACCAGCACGGGGTAAGTGATGGCCCGGGCGATCTCCAGGGCCTGCTCCACGCTGGTGGCGGTGTCGTTGGGCGGCTGCTTGAGGCCCAACTTATTCAGCATCTGCTTGAAGAGCTTGCGATCTTCGGCCCGATCGATGGCGGAGGCGGAGGTGCCCATGATGCGCACCCCGGCCTGCCCCAGAGGCACCGCCAGATTTAACGGCGTCTGGCCGCCGAACTGGAGGATCAGGCCCAGGGGTTTTTCCGTGGCCACAATGTTAAGCACGTCCTCCCGGGTCAGGGGCTCGAAGTAGAGCTTGTCCGAGGTGTCGTAGTCGGTGGACACGGTTTCGGGGTTGGAGTTGACCATGATGGACTCCACCCCCAGCTCTTTCAAGGCGAAGGAGGCCTGGCAGCAGCAGTAATCGAACTCGATGCCCTGGCCGATGCGGTTGGGGCCGCCGCCCAGGATCATGACCTTGTCCCGGTCGTCCGGGCGGGATTCGTCTTCCCACTCATAGGTGGAATAGTAATACGGGGTGTAGGCCTCGAACTCGGCGGCGCAGGTGTCCACCAGCTTATAGACCGGGGTGATGCCGTGCTCCCGGCGCATTTGGGCCATCTGCTCTTCGTCGCCGCCCCAGAGGTTGGCCAGTTGCCGGTCGGAGAAGCCGTACTCCTTGGCCCGGCGCAGCATATCCTCAAGCTGGTCCTGGCCCCGCCCCTGGAGACGAAGGATCCCGAAGGTGGCCAGTTCTTCGGTGAAATCCACCAGGTCTCGAATCTGGTAGAGAAACCAGGGGTCGATGCCGGTGAGTTCATAGACTTCGTCCACCGAGAGGCCGTCCCGGAAGGCCTGGCGCAGATAGAACAGGCGCTGGGAATTGGGCACCCGGAGCTTGGTGCGCAGTTCCGCCGGGGGCAGGTCCGGCAGGTCCTTGCCGTCGGCCCCCAGGCCGAAGCGGGAGATTTCCAGCGACCGGATGCCCTTTTGCAGGGACTCTTTGAAGGTGCGGCCGATGGCCATCACTTCCCCCACGGACTTCATGGAGGTGGTGAGCAAATCCTCGGCCCCGGGGAATTTTTCAAAGGTCCAGCGGGGAATCTTGACCACGCAGTAATCGATGGTGGGTTCAAAGGAGGCGTAGGTCTCCCGGGTGATGTCGTTGTGGATTTCGTCCAGGGTGAAGCCCACGGCCAGCTTGGCCGCAATCTTGGCGATGGGAAAGCCGGTGGCCTTGGAGGCCAGGGCCGAGGAGCGGGACACCCGGGGGTTCATTTCGATGATCACCATCTCGCCGGTCGTCGGGGAAATGGCGAACTGGATGTTGGAGCCCCCGGTTTCCACCCCGATTTCCCGGATGATGGCGATGGCCGCATCCCGCATGGCCTGGTATTCCCGGTCGGTGAGGGTTTGGGCCGGGGCCACGGTGATGGAGTCGCCGGTGTGCACCCCCATGGGGTCCAGGTTTTCGATGGAGCAGATGATCACCACGTTGTCCTGGAAGTCCCGCATGACTTCCAGTTCGAATTCCTTCCAGCCCACCACGGATTCTTCCAGCATGACCTCGGTGATCATGCTGGCATCCAGGCCCTCCGCGGACAGGGACTTCAAGTCCTCCAGGTTGTAGGCGATGCCGCCGCCGGTACCTCCCAGGGTGAAGCTGGGACGCACGATCACGGGGTAGCCGATCTCCGGGGCTGCGGCCACGGCTTCCTCCAGGGTGCGGACGATAACGCTCTTGGGCACCCTGAGATTGATGTTGGCCATGGCGTCCCGGAAGAGTTCGCGATCTTCGGCCTTCTTGATGACCTGGGTGTTGGCCCCGATCATTTCGACCCCGTATTTTTCGAGGATGCCGGTCTCAGCCACCGCGATGGCGCAGTTGAGGCCGGTCTGGCCCCCCAGGGTGGGCAGCAGGGCGTCGGGACGCTCGCGCTCGATCACCTGGCAAACCATCTCCGGGGTGATGGGCTCGATATAGGTGCGGTCGGCCATCTCCGGGTCGGTCATGATAGTGGCCGGATTGGAGTTGATCAGGACCACTTCGTAGCCTTCCTCCCGGAGGGCCTTACAGGCCTGGGTGCCGGAATAATCAAATTCGCAGGCCTGGCTGATGATAATGGGGCCTGAGCCGATGATGAGAATTTTCTTGATGTCGGTGCGTTTGGGCATTTTGGGTTGCTACCTTGGGCCGGGGCAGAGGGATGAATTCTGTCCGCGCCAACGTTCCTTTCCGTCACCCTTAACCGTTAAAACGCCTGAGAAGGCGTGGTTATGCGGGTTGGTTATCGAGATGGCCGGCTGAGGCCGGCATGTTTAAGTTTTTAAGGATATCATATAACTATAATGCTTTTGCAGGGGACAAGGCCAGTATTTTCGCATGGACGGGGCGCGCTAACCGGGAGACGTCCGGCCCGGCGCGGCCAGACGTTCTCCCGGCGATTAAACCTGAATAAATTTTCCTCCTCAAGGCCGGAATTACCGGCCCCCCGGCATCAGCCCCAGGCTAGCCCGCCACCAGGGTTGCCGCTAGCCTCCCGGTGTAAAAGGGGTTGGCTGCGCGGGACCCGGAGCCGAACCCGGACCCGGATGCGGCGTCTGGGGTTGCGGGATGAGCGTCGGGGGGATGGTTTGCATCTGGATGACCTGATCCGGACTGGTTGGTAGTTTAAAGGGCAATTCACCCCCCACTACTTGAGGACCGGGGCCGATATACAAGGCGCCGGTGGTTAATCCCGTGTCCATCAAGCCCTCCAGGCTGCGCAGCATCTCCGGGGTCATGGGTCGGGCCAGATATGGTTGCTTGCCCATGGGAATCTGGGTGAATTGCATGGACTCGAGCAGGAGCAGGGCGGGAATGGCGCGATTATTGGAACTGACCCCCAAGACCCCCTGAGCCAGATAGAGCGAAGTAAACCCGGGCATCAGGAGGGTGTACCAGTCGGTGCCGCGCACGCCGATGATCGCGGTATGCGTCTCCATGATAAAATCCGGCTCTTCCGTCTGGACGACGCGCTTGACCACGGTGTGGGCCAGGCCGCGGAACAGGCGCACCACCGCCCGGCGTTCGCCCGAGGCGGGTTTATAAACATAATCCGCCACGGCCAGGCGGGACTCCGGCGCCAGGGTGATGACGGAGTCGTCCACCATGGTGAGCTGGGCCTTGGCTTTGTTCTTGGTGCGGATCACGTCCCCGGGCTCCACGCCGTCGTTGCGCTTGACGGGGATGGCGGGAATTTTCCCTTGCTTGAGCACGTCCACTTCGCCCCTTACCTCGGTGAAGCGGCCCACCACCGCCGCATGGGCCGCCAGCGGCGCAGCCATCGCCATTAGCACGAGAATAATCAACGCGAACCGAAATACTTTCTGCATAAGATGCGCTCCTTCCGGTGGCCTGGGGATATCGCCGCTATGTAAAACGGCAATCAGGGTGGGCGGGGCCCAACCCAAACGGTGAACACTTTCCTCTTTAAAATTAGATAGTAATCATTTAAGGGAGATTTAACAGGTAGCTATGAAAATTTATCAAAAAAGCTCTCATAGAATTATTTTTCTATCTCGCCATGGGGTTATAGACCACCCGGTACACCACCCCGGCCTTGTCGTCCGAAATATACATCTCCCCGTTATCCTTAATCAAAATGTCCACCGGGCGGCCCAGGGCGCCTTCAGGCGTCAGCCAGCCGGTGATGAAGTCCTCCGCGCCCAGGTAATTGCCCGCGGCATCCAGCTTATAGCGCACCACCTTGTAGCCCGTGGGCATGGTGCGGTTCCAGGAGCCGTGCAAGGCCACCAGGAGGTGATAACGGAATTCTTTGGGCCACGCGGCCGGGAAGAAGGCCAGGCCCAGGGGCGCGGAGTGGGCCGGGATATCGATAAACGACGGGATGGTTTCTTTGCAAGACTCCCGGTGGGTCCCGCCGGGATCGAACTGCTCGTCGTGGACGCGTTTGCCGTAGCACCAGGGCCAGCCGTAGTCGGCCCCTGGCATGATGAGGTTGATCTCATCCGGAGGCAGGTTATCCCCCAAAAAATCCCGGCCCATCTCGGTGGCCCAAACGTGCCGGGTGAGGGGATGGCGCGCCAGGAACACCGCGTTGCGCAGACCCGAGGCATGGGTTTCCAGCTTGCCGCCGCCCACGTCCACGGCCAGGATCTTGGCGTAGCGCCAGTCTTTCTCCACGCACACATCACACTCGGAACCCACCGAGATCAACAGGCGCTGCTCCCGGGGCGGCGGCAGAAACAGCAGGGTCCGGGTGAAATGGCGCCCGCCGGGCGGCAGGTCCGCGATTTTCTGAGGATTGCCGGCCTTTAGCTGCGCCGCGTCATAATCATAGGCCGACACCTGGCCGGTCTCCGCCACATAGAGCCGCGGGGGCTCTTCCGGCCCGAAGGCCAGGCCGTGGGGGCGGTTGAGGCCCGAGAGCACCGTCACCGCGGCATCGGCCACGCCGTTATTGTCCTTATCCGGCAGGGCCGCCACCTGGCCCTGGGAGGTGAGGCTGACCAGGAGGTTGCCTTCCGGGTCCAGGGCCAGGACCCGGGCGCCTTTGACGTGCCGGGCGAAAATATTGATGGCAAAGCCTGGAGGCAAGTGCAGGGGGATGGTGGCGGGATTAATCAGGGGCTCGACCCCGGGGCCTTTGGCCGCCGGGGGCTTAACGGCAATATCCTGGGGCGGAGGGAGAAGTGCGGGTCCCGCGCCCCGCAGATAGTGCCAAAAGAAATACCCGGCCCACAGCCCGAAGGCCGCCAGAATAACGGCGACAATGACCAGGGGTTTTCTCATCGCGATGTTGGACTCGCCGCCGGCTAAAGGCGGGCACGCGGGTTAAACTGTGGCACTCAGGACCGGTGGGGCGGGCCTCCGTGCCCGCCAGAGCCTCGGTTAACGGTGCATAATCCGCACCCTAAAGAAACTTTGCGCCTTGGTTTTAAATCTGGTTCCCAAGTTGAACTTGGGAACCAGATTTAAGGTGCGCGCTGCGCATCCCGCATGAGTGACGTCAGCTTCAGGATTGCTCTACCATCTGCAAGAATTCCTCAAACAAATAATCCGCGTCATGCGGACCCGGAGAGGCCTCGGGATGGTACTGCACCGAAAAGGCCCGCAGCCCCGGATGGCGCAGGCCCTCCAGGGTATTGTCGTTCAGATTGACGTGGGTCAGTTCCACCGCGGGG
>Ga0265297_10010698_pt1 | contig 11442 bp, 9 predicted proteins | sample Munlanlwell13791_FD_192502 | JGI IMG/M metagenome (GOLD analysis project Ga0265297, IMG submission 192502) | Leachate microbial communities from a municipal landfill in Southern Ontario, Canada - Leachate well 137-91 | ecosystem: Engineered > Solid waste > Landfill > Unclassified | place...
TAGACTATCTCCGCACCGCAGCCAGCGGCCGCAGCAGCTTCATTCCCATGGAAGTCCGCAGCATGGCCGAGGAGGGCGCCCGTCCCGAGGGCGAGGGCGTGATAGGCCCCATCTCCCAGTTCGTGCGCATGAACGACGACTACCGCAACATCGCCGGCTATCTCATGAACGACGTGGTCCTGGTGGAGGACCTCGAACGCGCGCTGGGGCTCTGGCGCACGGGCCGCTACAACAAGACCTTCGTGACGCGCGACGGCTGCGTGGTCGATCCCTCCGGCGTCATCAGCGGCGGGTCGAGCGCCGGCGTCGAGGAGCAGCTCGTGGCCCAGAAACGCAGGGCGAAGGAGCTCGCGGAAGAGGTCGGCCGTCTCTCGGGCGAGTTCACCCGCGCCGAGGGCGAGGCCGCGAAATTGCGCGATCGCGTGAAGTCGATAGAGGAGCACCTGGAGGGACTGCGCCGCGATTCGCACGGCGAGGACATAAAGTTCGTCAGCCAGGAGCGCGATTGCGAGAGACTCGATGAGGAGAAGAAGAGGCTCGAGGCCGAGCGCGATTCACTCACGGTCGAGAGCGCGGCTCTGGCCGAGGAGCTGCGCAGGATAGAGAACGAGAGCATCGAGGCGGAGCTGGCGCTCGAAGCGCACCGGACTGATCGCAGGGAGGCTGAGGCCCGTCTCGCCGAGTCGCAGGAGACGCTCTCGACGGTGACCACGGAGTTGGGCGGCCGCGACCAGAAGCTCACCGATTTCAAAGTGGAGTTGGCTCAGGCCGAGGAGAGGCAGGGATCGGCGGCCAGGGAGCTGGAGGGGCTGATACTCCAGAAGAAGATATCGCTGCTCGCCGCGGGCCGGCGTTCCGCGGAGTTCTCTCAGTCGGAGCAGCGCGACAAGGTGCTCGAACGCGAGCTGGAGTCGCTCAGGGTCGACATGGATCTCGCCGTAAGGGCGGTGGCGAAGCTCTCCGAGTCGCAGCATGTCTGCCAGGAGCGCTACGACCAGGGCCAGTCAGCTCTGCGCGAGAAGGAGCTGTCGATACGCGACGTCCGCCGCCGCCACGACGACGCCCTCGCTAAGGTCCACGGGCTCGAGCTCAAGCTGACGGAGATGAGGGCCGGCGAACGATACCTCGTGGACGGCATCCGCGAACGCTATCATCTGGACCTTCCGTCGATCGAGTCGGAGTATTACACAGAAGGGCTCGATCTCGAAGCCGAGGAACAGGCGGTCGCGGAACTCAAGGACAAGCTCGACAATATAGGGCCGGTGAACGTCGACGCCATCAAGGAATTCGACGAGCTCTCCGAGAGGCAGGTGTTCCTCTCCAAGCAGCACGAGGACCTCTCCCTCTCGCTCGAGAACCTCTCCAAGGCGATCAACAAGATCAACCGCACCAGCCGCCAGCGCTTCGGAAGGGCCTTCGAGGCGGTGAACGAGCAGTTTTCCGCGCTCTTCCCCAAGCTCTTCCGCGGAGGCAGGGCGAGCCTCGTGCTCACCGACGAGGAGAACCTGCTCGAGACCGGCATCGAGATCGTCGCTCAGCCCCCGGGCAAGAAGCTGCAGTCGATAACCCTGCTCTCCGGCGGAGAGAAGGCGCTCACCGCTGTGGCGCTCATCTTCTCCATATTCCTCATCAAGCCGTCGCCTTTCTGCCTGCTCGACGAGGTGGATGCGCCCCTTGACGACGCGAACATCGACCGCTTCAACGACCTCATACGCTCCATGACTCCGCACTCGCAGTTCATACTCATCACGCACAACAAGCGGACCATGGAGCTCGCGGACCTGCTCTACGGCGTCACTATGGAGGAGGCCGGCGTCTCCAAACTCGTCTCTGTGCGTCTGGCCAAGGACAGGGACGAGGAGAACAAGGTCGCCTGAATTCCGTGAATCGAATCTATATCATCGCAGGGTTTCTAGGTCTGGCCGCAATGTTCTGTGCCTTCATCGCCGCCAGGAAGAGGAGGGCCGGTTCCGCCCCTCTGACGGTGAGCGCCCCCATGCGCCTCGGTTTCAGCGGTGGGCTGGCCGCGCTGCTCGGCCGCGGGTCGCTGAACGACGGTTTCTGGTCCGAGCTGGAGTCCGCGCTCATCTCCGCAGACGCAGGACTTCCCGTCACCCAGCACCTGATGGCCAGCGTGAAATCCCAGAGCACGCCTGCGGAGGTAAGGCGGAAACTCGCCGATGAGATGATCGGCATGCTGCGCAAAGGCCGGGCGCTTGAGCAGGGCAGGCCGCACGTCGTGGTGGTGCTGGGTGTGAACGGCGTCGGCAAGACCACCACGATCGCCAAACTGGCACGCGCGCATATCGACGAGGGGAGACGGGTGCTGCTGGTCGCGTGCGACACGTTCCGCGCCGCTGCGACGGAGCAGCTCGCGGAGTGGGCGAAGAGGCTCGGCTGCGAGATCGTTTCGCAGCAGCCGGGCGCGGACCCTGCCTCGGTCGCGTACGACGGCGTCGCCAGGGCCGCGGCCAGGGGCCATGAGGTGGTCATCATAGACACAGCGGGCAGGCTGCACACGAAGCAGAATCTGATGGAGGAGCTCAAAAAAATATCGCGCGTTACGGGTAAGGCGTGCCTTGGCGCGCCTCACGAGAAGATCGTGGTGATCGACGGCACGGTAGGGGGAAATGGGCTCGCGCAGGCCCGCGAATTCCACGCCGCGGTCGGGCTCACGGGGGCCGTGGTGACCAAGCTCGACGGGACCGCCAAGGGCGGGGTCCTGCTCGCGATCTCGCGCGAGCTGGGTATCCCCATCACCCACGTCGGCGTGGGCGAGGGGATTCGCGATCTCAAACCGTTCGACGCGAGGGAGTTCGTCGACTCCATCATCGCATGAGGATATCCATAGAAAAGATGGTCCACGGCGGCATGGGGCTGGGCAGCGCGGACGGCCTCAAGGTCTTCGTTCCTTTCTCCGCGCCAGGGGATCTCCTGGAGGTCGAGGCCACGGCGGAGCGCCACGGCTTCGTCGAGGCCAAGATCATCTCGATAGAGAAGCCCGCACCCTGCAGGGTCGAACCCCGATGCCCGGTCTTCGGCCGATGCGGAGGCTGCCAGTGGCAGCACATGGAATACGCCGAGCAGCTCAAGTGGAAGCGGCTCATCCTCGTCGAGCAACTCGAGCGGATAGGTAAGGTGCGCGATCCCAACGTGTTGTCCCCGATCCCTTCGCCTGCGCAATGGCACTATCGGAATCGCATGCAGCTTCACGTGGATTCGAAGGGCCGCGTGGGTTTCTACAGGCCGAAGTCCAAGGAGGTCGTGGAGTTCTCGGAGTGCGCGATTGCGGCGGAGGATCTGAACCGCGAGCTCAACCTTCGCAGGGAGGAATTCTCCAGGCGCGACCGAGGGATCGCGCTCAGGCTGAGCCCGGGCGGCGCTTTTTCGCAGATCAACAGCGGCCAGAACGAGAACCTGAAGAGGCTCGTCTGCGAATGGCTCATGGATGTCCCGCACGAGAGCGTGCTGGAGCTGCATGCCGGCTCGGGAAACTTCTCTTTCGCCCTCGCGGGCGTGGCGGGCGAGGTCGTTGCGACCGAGATCGACGGCCGCGCGGTGGAGGCGGCGGAGAAGGCGCAGGCCGAGCTGGGCCTCTGCAACCTGGAGTTTCGAAGGATGAGCGCCGAGCGCGCGGTCCGGCGCTTCGCCGGCGGCAGGGACGCGCTCCTGCTCGATCCGCCACGGAAGGGGTGCCCCGAGGCGATCGACGCCATCGTCCGCGCCGCCCCCAGGACCGTGCTGTACATATCGTGCGATCCAGCCACGCTTTCCCGCGACGTTCACGCGCTCGTGAGCTCGGGCTATGATCTCGTCCGAGCGGCGCCGGTGGACATGTTCCCCCAGACCTTCCACATCGAGGCCCTTGCCATGCTGGCGCGCAGATGACCGCGCTTGACAATCAAGTCACTTTTGATAGAAGTATCCAACTTTTTTATTGATTCAGGATACTTAGGATCGTCTCTGCGGGAGTTCATCGAAAGGGGTGATTTCAGATGCCGGGAATCAGAGTCCGCGACGGAGAGACCTTTGAACAGGCCCTTCGCCGTTTCAAGAAGCAGTGCGAGAAGGCGGGGATACTCTCGGAGGTGCGCAAGCGCGAGTACTATGAGAAGCCCTCTGTGAAGGAAAAGCGCAAGCGCGAGGCTGCGAAGAAGAAGAAAGTCCGTCGTTTCTGATGTCGCCCTGTGAAGGGCTTCTAACATGGGGGCGAGGCGTGTCTCTGAAGCAGAAGATCAACGAGCAGACGAAGGCGGCGATGAAGTCGAGGGAGCCACTCAAGGTGGACTGTCTCAGGTTCATCTCTTCCGCCATCAAGAACAAGGAGATCGAGAAGCGCGGGGAGCTCGACGACGTCGAGATCTCCAAGGTGCTTGCAACCCTCGCGAAACAGCGCGGCGAGTCGATCGAATTGTACAAAAAAGGCGGCCGCCTGGAGCTCGTTGAAAAGGAAGAGGCCGAGCTCGCAATTATTCAATCTTTTCTTCCCAAGCCCCTATCCGACGAGGAGCTGGCAAAGGCGGTGGCAGAGACCATCGCCGAGGTCGGCGCCGCGGGTCCGGCAGACATGGGCAAGGTCATGAAGGCGATCGGGCCCAAGACCGCCGGCCGCGTCGACGGCAAAAAGGTGAGCGAAGCGGTCAAGGCCATGCTCTCGGGGAAATAGGGCTGCGTTCAAAGGCGATCGATGTTCACGAAATCGACCCTTGATGAGATAAGGGAGCGCGTTTCAATCGCCTCGCTCATCGGCGAGCGTATCCCTCTGAAGAGGGCGGGCCGCAATCATACGGGCCTGTGTCCCTTTCACAAGGAGAAGACTCCTTCTTTTTCCGTCAGCGACGAGAAGGGAATATATCACTGCTTCGGCTGCGGCGCAGGCGGGGATTGCTTCCAGTTCCTCATGCAGTTCGACGGGGTTTCGTTCGCTGAGGCGGTCGAGCAGCTCGCGAAGAAGACGGGCGTCACCGTGGAGCGCGATCTCGCCCCCGGCCAGATCGCCCAAGAAGACGCAAGACAGAAGAAGAGGCGGCAGCTGTTGCGCGTGAACGACATCGCGCGGGACTTCTTTGCAGAGCAGCTCTTTGACGACAAAAAAGGGGGGGGTGCGAGGAAGTATCTGCAAGACCGCGGAATCAATGAAGATATTTCAAAGCAACATTTTCTGGGACTTGCCGACAACTGCTGGGACTCGCTGGCCTCGCACCTGAAGGCAAAGGGAGTCCCTGATGCGCTGGCGATCGAGCTCGGTCTCATCAGGCCGCGAGACGGAGGAGGCCACTACGACTTCTTCCGCAGCCGCGTCATGTTTCCGATCATGTCGCCGCGCGGCGACGTGATCGGATTCGGCGGCCGCGCGCTGGGCACGGACGAACGCGGAGAGGCTCAGGCTAAGTATCTCAATTCGCCGGATTCGACGATCTATCACAAGTCGAGCATAGTCTACGGGCTCGACAGATCGGCTCAGCCGATCCGCTCTCTGGATCAGGCTATACTGGTGGAGGGCTATATGGATTTCATCGGCCTCCATCAACACGGGTTTGAAAATGTGGCCGCGCCTCTGGGCACCGCCCTCACCGAAGGCCATGTCGCGACGCTTGCCCGTTACACGCGCAACATGGTCGTCATCTTCGACGGCGACGAGGCGGGCAAGAGGGCTGCGCTCAGGGCGCTCGGTGTTTTCCTGGAGTCGGGGATAATGCCGCGCGTGGTGATATTGCCGTCGGGCGAAGATCCCGATTCCCTGGTCAGAAAAGAGGGGGCCGATGCGTTTCGCGCCAGAGTCGAAAGGGCGGCCCCGCTGTTCGAGCACTTCGTCGATCTGACGGTCGGCGAGACCGGGAGCGATTCCGCAGGCAAGCTTGCGGCGTTGCAGAGGATAGCGCCGATGCTCCGCAGGGTCGAAGGCGAGATCGAGTCCTCGGTGCTCAGGCAACACGTGGCGCGCAGGCTCGACATGACGGAATCGATCGTCGTCCGCGCCGTGGGCAAAGGCCGCGGCGTCGCTGCCGATGAGAAGTCGCACGGAACCGTGCAGGAGGTCCGGGGAAGCGACAGTTCCCTGGAGAGGCTGCTCATAAGGACGATGCTTGCGCATCCGGCTACGGCGCCGCAGGTGTTCACGAAGGTGGCGGCCGCGGACTTCGTCGACGAATGGTGCCGCACGGTGGCTGGGATCCTGGCCGAATCGTCGGCGGGCGGAAAGACGCCCGACGTGAACTCGATGATCGGAGGCATCTCCGACGACGAACTGGCCTCCGCAGTCCGCGCGTTGGCCATGGAACAGCACGGCCTCACGGACGAGGAGGCGGAGGACGTGGCCGGAGATTGCGCGAGGAAAATAGCGGATCGGCCGGCGCAGGCGAGAATAGAGGCGATAAACGAAGACATCATCCGTGCGCAGAGCGAAGCGGACGAGGGAAAAATAACGAAGCTGCTCGCAGAGAAGAGCGAGCTCGTATGCCGGATTCACAGGCGCACGGGAACAGGAGGACGATGAACACCGCGATGCCGAACAACCCGCAACAGAAGGCTGCCCCGGTCTCGGCCGATATCGAGGAGGTGAAGAACCTCATCTCCGCCGGCAAGTCCAAGGGATATCTCACCGTCGAGGAGGTGAACGACGCGCTGCCAGCCGACATGGTCACGTCGGCGCAGCTCGACGACGTGCTCACCATTTTCGACGATATGGACATCGAGATCGTGGACAACGAGGAAGAGGGCAAGAACCTCAAGGACCGCGCCCCTATCAAGGACAAGATAGGGGAGAAGGTTGCGGCCCTTGAGCCTGGTCCCGACTACGGCGTGCGCAGCATCGACCCGGTGCGCATGTACCTGCGCAAGATGGGCCAGGTCGCGCTGCTCACGCGCGAGGGCGAAGTCGAGATCGCGAAACGCATCGAGCGCGGTCAGAACGAGATGATCGGCATACTGCTCTCAAGCCCTCTGGGCGTCTCGCGGATCGTCGCCCTTGGCGAAGACCTGCAGCGCAATCGCATACGCGTGGTCTCTGTGGTCAGGGACGCCGAAGACCTCGACGAGGCGGATATCGAGGAGTTCGACGAGACAGGCCACCGCACCCGCATCCTAAAATTGATGAGCAAGGTTCGCGCCCTGGACAGGACGAGGAGGGACTCCTTAAAGAAGATCGGCCGCGCCAGCTCCTCCAAGAAGCTCAAGGACGGATGCAAGGAGAAGGTGACCACGCTCCAGGACAACATGCTCGAGTGTTTCAAGGAGATGCAGCTCTCCACCAGGACGGTCAACGGCATCGTCGAGGCGTTCCACCAGGTGATCGAGCAGGCCGAAAAATACCAGCGCATGATACACAACTTCGCAAAGCAGCTGCGCTGCAAGGATGAGGAGCTGCGCGAGCGCATGAAGGAGTTCAAGCGGACCGATTATCAGCGCCGCAAGATCGTGAAGGAGACGGGCCTTTCGCGCGAGGCGGTGGCCGAGATCATAAAAGAGTTCGAGAGCGTGCAGTCCGAGAAGAACCAGCTAGAGAAGAGCGCCGGCCAGAGCATCGAGGAGCTGCGCACGACCTACCGCGAGATCAAGCGCGCGGAACAGTTCGCGGAGCGCGGCAAGAGCGAGATGATCGAAGCCAACTTGAGGCTCGTCGTCTCCATAGCGAAGAAGTACACGAACAGGGGGCTCCAGTTCCTGGATCTGATCCAGGAGGGGAATATCGGCCTCATGAAGGCGGTCGACAAGTTCGAATACCGCCGCGGCTACAAGTTCTCCACGTACGCGACGTGGTGGATCAGGCAGGCCATAACGCGCGCGATCGCGGACCAGGCGCGCACGATCCGCATACCGGTGCACATGATTGAGACCATCAACAAGCTCGTGCGCACCTCAAGGTATCTGGTGCAGGAGCTGGGCCGCGAGCCCCTGCCCGAGGAGATAGCGCTCAAGATGGAGCTGCCGATAGAGAAGGTCCGCAAGGTGCTCAAGATCGCGAAGGAGCCGATATCGCTCGAGACGCCGATCGGCGAGGAGGAGGACAGCCATCTGGGCGATTTCATCGAGGATAAGTCGGTGGTCTCGCCGACCGATTCGGTCGTCAACATGAGCCTCTCCGACCAGACGAGGCAGGTGCTCGCGACGCTGACGCCGAGGGAGGAGAAGGTCCTCAGGATGAGATTCGGCATCGGGGAAAAATCCGACCACACGCTCGAAGAGGTGGGCCGCGACTTCTCGGTCACCCGCGAACGCATAAGGCAGATAGAGGCTAAGGCGCTGAGGAAGCTCAGGCACCCGAGCAGGGCCAAGAAGCTCCGCAGCTTTATCGAGTGGTGATATACGGGAAATGAGGGGAGGAGAGATGCAGGTATCGCGGGAGCTGGATTACGGCATCAGAGCGATGGTGGTCTTGTCCGCTCACGAGAGGGAGGTCCTCTCCAAGAGGACGATCGCCGGCGAGTTTCGTATCCCTGTCAATTTTCTCGCCCTGATATTGCCCAAGCTCGTGCGCTCCGGGCTCGTGGAATCGCTTCCCGGGCCGAAGGGGGGCTACAGGATCGCGAAGCCAGCTTCGAAGATATCGATGTACGACGTGGTGATCGCCATCGAGAACGAGGTGGCGTTCAACCGTTGCCTCGCCGTCAAACCCAGCTGCGAGTCCAAGGGAAACTGCCCCGTGTCGCTGGTCTGGAAAAAACTCCAATGCGACGCGATGGATTATCTCAAGGGCGTGACGTTCGAAAGTCTGGCGACTAATTTTGAGAAGTCTTTATAGTTCGTCCGAACCGGGGGATCATATGAAAAAATGGGCTCTCTGGGCGGCGATCGCCGCCGCTGTCCTTGGCCTCGTCTCCGCAGCTCTCGCCACCTTCCAGCGCTTCAGGATCTATCGGGAGGGGCTCGAGAAACCCAGCTTTTGCGCGTTCAGTGAGACGGTAAACTGCGACACTGTGAACGCCAGCTCCTACTCGGAATTCCTGGGCGTACCGATCGCCTGGTGGGGTGTCTGCTTCTATGCGGCGATCGCTGGGCTGGCGCTCTTCGCCGCCCTCTCCAGGAAAGACAAGCGGGCCACGGTCTCGGCCGCCTGGTTCATGTCCTGCGGCGGCATCGCATACAGCGCATTCCTCGCCTACATATCCTTCTTCGTGCTCCGCGTCCTCTGCGTCGAATGCATGGCCATGTACCTGGCAAACATCCTGCTGTTCTTATTTCTGTTCGCAGCACTGGGCATCCCGGTCGGATCGGCCGCAAGATTCGTAAAGGATTACGCGCTGGCCGTCTTCGGCAGGCGCTCGAATCTCGGGTTCAGCCCGGCGGTCGTCCGACACGCCGTAGCGGTCGGCGCCGTGTTCTTCGTGGGCTGGATCGCCATCTCGCAGGTGCAGGCAAAGGGCGGGGCCGGGATGTCCAAGACCGGACTCGACGAGAAGGTGAAGGCCTTCTCGATGCAGTCGCTGAGCGAGATCGAGATCGATCCCGAATGGCCGGTGTGGGGGAATCCCGACGCAGCGGTCACGTTGGTCGAGTTCAGCGAGTATCAATGTCCGTTCTGCAGGATGGCGGCTTTCAACGTGAAGCCGTATCTGAACGAGTTCAAGGGTGACATCCGCTATTATTTCGTCAATTTTCCGCTGGACAACAGCTGCAACGACGACATGGAAAGGCCCATGCATCCCTACGCCTGCTATGCGGCCAGGGCTGCGTACTGCGCTGAAAAGCGAGGGGACTTCTGGGCCTTCCACGACGACCTCTTCAGGTCGCAGGCCGGCATGAACGAGGAGAAGATCCTGGGGCTCGCCGAGAAGCGCGGCTGGGACAGGGAGGATTTCCTGGGCTGCGTCAACTCGCCAGAGGCGGACGAGAGCGTGAGGAGGGATATAGAGGCCGGCAGAAAGATCTATATCACGGGCACGCCGACGCTCTATCTCAACGGGCGAAAGCTCAAGTATTGGCGCGATTCGAAATATCTGCAGGCGCTGGTCAAACAGGAAATCAGGAAAGCGAAGAAACAGGGTCGCTGAGCGTCATTTCCTGTTGCTCTTGATCCCGAATTTCGCTTCGATCTTCTCGTAGTAATCTATGATGCTCCGCACGTACGTCCTCTTGTTCCTGTAGTCGGCCGGGTAGAAGCTGCGTTTGAATCCGTAGATGATGAGGTCTTTCAAATTCTTGGGCGCTATCTCGAAGTTGGAGGCCGCGAGTTCGATCTCATCGGTCACCGTGGTGTTGGATATGAGCCGGTTGTCCGTGCAGAAACTGACGGAGAGCTGCTTTGCCAACATCTCCTTGAGCGGATGCTTGTCGATGGACTTTATCCGAGGCATGGTCTGCAGGTTCGAGGTGAGGCAGACCTCTACGGTGATGCGGCGGTCCGCGATGTATTCCCACAGTTTGCGCACGTAGGTCTCTTTCTCTTCCTTAGTGGGCAGATCGACCATCTCCGCGTCGAAGAGATGGGTGCCGTGGCCTATGCGGTCCGCATGGCAATCGGTTATTGCCTGGAAGATGGAGGCCGGACCGTACGCTTCGCCGGCATGGACCGTCTTCTTCATGAAGTTTTTGTGCGCCAGGTCGTAGGACTCGCTGTGCTTCTCGGCCGGATACCCGTGTTCAGCCCCCGCAAGATCGAAGCCCGCGATCGGTATTCCCAGATCGTCGCGTGCGTGTATGAGCGTGCGTACGAGGTCCTGCGATGCGAGCGCCTGGAGCTCGTCCATCGGCATGTAGGGATGTATCTCCACGAGCCTCCTGTAGTACGAGGCCGACTGCGCGTCGAACATGCGCATGGCGCAGCCGATGATGCCGTAGTGGAATTGCGGCTCTCCGCCCGATCTTATCTCCGGCTTCGAGTTTATCTCTTCCTCGGCGCGCTGCATCCCCCGGTTTACGAATTTGAGCACGTCGTCCGCGTTCATCGAGGGGTTCGCGTGCAGCTGCGGCGCGAAGCGCACCTCGAGGTATCGCACCCCCTCTGCGAAGTTGTCCAAGCACAGCTCGTAAGCCGCGCGTTCCAGCGCCTCGGGCGTCTGCAGCACTGCCGTGGTGTACTGGAACCCCTGGAGGTAGTCGACGAGGTCGCGATAGCGGTTTTTGAAGACGCTCTTGCGGAGCCCTTCCTCCGTGTACGAGGGCAGCGCGATCTGCTGGTTCTTCGCGAGCTCTATCAGCGTATCGAGTCTGAGGCTCCCGTCCAGGTGAACGTGGAGGTCGGTCTTGGGTATTGCGAGCAGAAACTCCCGAGGGTATTTTGTCATTTAAGATGTCTCCTCATTCGTCTGTTTTTATCGGCATGCTGCTTTTGCTTTCGGCCTCGTATATTGCGAATTCGCCGGAGAGGGCGGCGTCGCGCATGATCTCCACCGACTTCGACGGGTCGCAGCCGTGCCTTGCGGGGCAGGCGGCGATCACGTGTATGAATCTGAATCCCCGGAGCGATCGCGCCTTCTTGAATTTGCCGTCGAGATCCATGGGAAG
>Ga0265297_10010699_pt1 | contig 11442 bp, 12 predicted proteins | sample Munlanlwell13791_FD_192502 | JGI IMG/M metagenome (GOLD analysis project Ga0265297, IMG submission 192502) | Leachate microbial communities from a municipal landfill in Southern Ontario, Canada - Leachate well 137-91 | ecosystem: Engineered > Solid waste > Landfill > Unclassified | place...
GCTCGAGCAATCGCGGTAAAACCAGAAGTTGTTCTGTGTGATGAACCAACCTCCGCGTTAGATCCGCTCGCGGCCAAACAGATAGAAAATCTGTTGTTAAAACTAAAAAAGGAGTATACCGTCATCCTTGTGACCCATACCCTTCGTCAGGCGAAACGTGTCGCTGATTATATCATCTTTCTGTATTTTGGTGAAGTCATTGAACAAGGCCCTGCAGCTGAGTTTTTTAACAATCCTAAAAATGCTGAGACAAAAGCATATCTCAGCGGTGAAATCAGTTAAATATAGAATAGAAGAATGATAATATCAGGTGAATCAAAAGGAATGAGGCATCATGAAAGTTGACCTGGAGAACGTCAAATGCATCAGAGAAACGGCAATCACGATACGTGGATCACGCAGACGCATCACGGTTCCTTCTGAAGTTACCGAACTTTTCAACTTAAAAGATGGAGATCGACTCAAATGGGTCGTGCTTAAGAACCACACGATCTTCCTGACGAAAGTAAAATAAAAATAAAGTCGATTTTTCTCTTTTATCTTGCATCGACTTCATGTGCGTAGGGCTGTTTTGGGGTAATACCACTTGCTATTCCCGCAGCAATCGCTATCTTGATCGTGTCACCAATGACAAACGGGAAAAGACCCATGAGCAACAGGCTCCAAAGGTCGACGGATGCACCGTTTAATGCGAACCAGCCAAACAACTGTAACAAGCCAAGCCCAAAGACGATACCGAAATTGGCGCACAACATCAAGGCAAACATCGACCAAAATCTCCGTGAGCGGACATACTTATCGACGCAAAATCCAAGGAAGAACGCAGCAAGAACAAACCCTATAAGGTATCCGCCGGTCGGTCCAGCAAGATACGCAATTCCTCCGTTCATCCCAGCAAACCAGGGGACGCCAGCCATGCCCACACCAAGGTAGATACTCTGGCTAATCCCGCCCCACGATTTTCCCAGCACCACGGCACTGAGGACCACCGCAAAGGTTTGTGCGGTAAGCGGAACAGGGGAACCTGGTAAATAAAACCGGATTTGAGCTAATAATCCTGTTAAACAAGCAAAACTCACAGCAAGGATCACTTTATTATACAGTTCAAGCTGGTAGCGCCATTTGAAAAACGCGTAGCGAGCATGTTTGTATTTATTCACATACAGGTTTAGTTCCATGTACATCAACCTCTTTAAGGAAGAAATTCAAGAGGTGTAACAGATACTGCTAAAAGAAGTTTTTGCCTCTTTTCATCGCCTTTTTCAAAGAGTTCAAGGCTCTGAGCGGAAAGAAACCTCCTCCCCCGATTTCTTTCTTCCATTGGTCCTGCATCTCCTTCAATCTTTAAGAGAAACATAATTAAAGAAATCCTACTATACGACTGTCCATGTTTCAGGTGCCACGAGGAACCAGAGATTTCACTCCAGATGAAATGCAAAAACGTCGTTATCTAGAACAGAACATGGCTGCGACATTTACCACATTTGGCTACGGGGAAATCCAGACGCCAACCTTCGAAAGCATGGAACTCTTCACTGCGAAATCTGGGGATTCCATCATCAACGAACTCTACGCGTTCACCGATAAGGGGGGACGGGCATTGGCGTTACGACCAGAACTCACCGCTCCGGTTATCCGATGTTACGTCGAACGATTACAAATGGAGCCAAAACCACTCAAGTTATTCTATTTTGGGAACTGTTACCGCTATGACCGACCACAGAAAGGCAGATACCGGGAGTTTCAACAAGCAGGGTGCGAAATCATTGGAACAGATACCTGCGAAGCAACCGCTGAACTCCTCTCCCTTGCCTATACCTTGCTGAAAAACACAGGATTGAAACACATTCGACTCAACATTGGTAATCTCACCATCATCAATGCTATTTTCAAAAAATTACATCTCCTCAAAGATGATCAAAAACTACTCCTCCCCTTCATCGACAAATCGCAATTTGATGATGTAAAGATTGCGCTCAGGGATTGCAACGTCTCAGAACAGATGACAGGCGAGGTCATTGAGGTGTTACAAACATCAGATATCAACACCATCCGCTCCTTCATCGCTGACGATCCCGATGCGATCACTGAGTTAACGACCATGGAAACGGTACTTGATCTGTTAAAAAACGCTTTTCACATCACTGAATACGAAATAAAATTAAGTATCGTACGAGGTCTTGACTATTACAAGGGGATCGTCTTTGAAATTGATGCACCGATCCTTGGAGCAGAAAAACAGCTCTGCGGAGGAGGCTCCTATGAGTTAGTCTCTCTGTTCGGTGGCTCCAACGTCCCCACCTCAGGTTTTGCCATCGGTTTTGACCGCACCATCCTTGCGCTTGAAGAAGAAGGATTCATCTTCCCCACCCCGAAACTCGAGGTATTCATCATCCCTGTCAATCATACCATGAATACGACTGCCATCCAGATTGCCCAAGAGTTACGGAGCCATGGAATCTCAGCTGATTTTGATCAGCTCAGACGAGGCATCGGAAAATCCTTAAAATACGCGGATGCCAAACACGCTGAAAAGGTCATCATCATAGGACCGAAAGAACTGGAGAACAAAACAGTAACAGTTCGAGACATGAAAACAGGTGACCAACAAATAGTCGCGTTACCGGACATTTACACAAAATTAAAAAAAATCTAACTGGCGAAAGATAGTGCATGAAAAAAAAAGTGTTCATCATCGATACCTCGGCGATTCTCTCGGGAAAACCCATTACGATTCACGATGCAGCACTGGTCACACCACCTGGAGTTTCTAATGAGTTGAACCCAGGTGGCCGAGATTTCCGCATGTTTGAAATCCTCAAAGAAACGGGGTTGACGGTTCAAGCACCTTCGAAAGAAGCGATACAATCTGTCCTAACAACAGCTCAGGAAACCGGTGATGATCGGAGACTTTCAAAAGCGGATATTGAAATTGTGGCCTTAGCGCTTGATATCAATAAAAAACATGACCATGAAGCAATCATTCTGAGTGATGATTATTCAATTCAGAATGTCGCTTCTACCCTAGGTCTTCAGTTTCAAGGATTCTTACAAAAAGAAATAACAAAAAAGTTTAAATGGGTCTCTCGTTGTCCAGGGTGCGGAAAACAATTCAGTGAAATAAAAAAAATCTGTCCTATCTGTGGAACCACGACGAAAAACTCTTGGTCGCAGAAAAAACATCTTTGATTGCGTGAGTACATGAACCTAAAAGAAATGTTTATGAAATTTTGGAAAAGCGAGGATAATAAAATTTCAATAATCCGCGATGTTCTTGTTGCTCTTTTTGCTGTCTTTATTATTCTCATGATATTATGGGGATATACCGGGCAGTGGTTCGCTGCACCAATGGTAGCAATTGAATCTGGCAGCATGGAACATCCTAATCCCCCATTTGGTCGATTAGGAACTATCGATGCAGGTGATATGGTCCTTGTTCAGAAAGTGACGAAGCGAAGTGATATTGTCCCCCATGGTGGTTCGGTCATGGGTGCACAAGCAGAGAATGGTTGGCAGACCTACGGTGATTACGGTGATGTCATTATCTATAAACCCCTGGGACGTACTGATGTGTCGCAGATTATTCATCGATCGATGTGCTGGGTTGATGTCTATCGCATGAACGGGGTAACCACCTACACCATCGCTGATTATGGTATCTATAATGAAACTAGTCTCAGTATTGCTCCGTTAGGACTGTATAATCGGGACCCGGGATGGACCCATTCAGGTTTTCTTACGAAAGGGGATAATAATGAGATTATTGATCAGATTACCGATATCTGCCCTGAGCCTGTTCAACTGGATTGGATATCTGGGAAAGCCCGACTCGAGATACCTTGGCTTGGAGCCATTAATCTTTTTTTTGAGGATATCCTTCATGGAAAAAATACGATTAGCAATGTTCATCAGGATAGTTTAATTTGTCTTGGTATTGTGATTGCAGTCCTTGTTTCCATACCAGTGCTTCTTGATGTCTATGAGTATATGAAAAAACGCAAAAAAACACCCTAAATAGAGACAATAATCTTCTAAAAATGGTCGATGGAGTCAAACACTTGCCATTCAACAAATTCTCCACATTCAGCTATTATTCTTTGAGCTGTTTTTTTCTTTAATCCGGTTTTCAATAAATCTTTAACGGTTGCTTGGCGTAACTTCTCAACAGAGCTATATCCATAATGATCTAAAACATTCGCGGTCTCCTGATCAATGCTGTCAAAAGCAACAAATGGGTCGTTCCGCTCTAGTTGATTGTTTGTTAGTTTTTCCTTCATGATTTCTTCTTGCATATGCAGGTTCATTTTTTTTCTTGCGTTATCTTCTTCTTTCATTTTGTATTTCTGTTCTACTTTTTCATTTTTTCTTTGTTCTTTTTTCATCTTACGTTCCAGTGCTCTGGTTTTCCGTAGGTCTTTTTCTTCGGCTGCGATTCGAACCAAATCCATTGTTTGTTTCTGTTGTTCTGCTTGTTTCTGTTCATCGATTACTTCCGTATCGTTTCCTTTTCCGAAGGACAGCATGCTTATCTGTCGTCTCTCTTTTTTCTGATCAAAATCTTTTAGTTTTTTTTCGTTCTTTTCCTTTTTCTTTTGTTCCACTTCCTCTATAGCAGACGCTCGCTCTTTTCTCCTCTGTTCCTCTTTTAATCGTCTCTTTTCGTCCCGCTCTTTTGCTGCCGCTTCTCGTTTTGAGAACGTCTCTTCTTCGTTTTTCCCTTGCCACATTTCTTTGTTTTCCTTGCTGAATCCAAAGAGATGGCTGCGTTGTTTTTCCTCTATCTTTCTTTGTTTCTTTTCCTCTTTTTCTTTCTTTTTTACTTCTAATCGTTCTTGTTGTGCTTGTTTCTTCTGTTCTCGTTCAAGTTGTTTCTGCTGTCGTTTTTTCTCCTTTAACAACTGTTTTTGTGTCTCTGGTGATGTTGGTTCCTCTGTCTGTAAGGAATCCTGGTGGTCTGGTTCTCTTTCGGGGTCCTCTTGAAATGATTCCCAGGGAACACCATCGGTTTGTTCTTCAGCAGGTTTCTTTTTCTCAAATAAAGGTAAGACAAACGTCTTTTTTTCTTTTTTAGCGAAGATACTTCTCTGTTCTTCTTTTTCCGTTTTCTGTTGTTCGCTGAGGCCGAATCGTGACTTCTCTTCGATTTCTGTGAGAGGACGTTGTTCTTCCAATGTTTGTTCTTCTTCATGGGTGGTCGGTTGTCTCTGCTGTAAAGCATTTTGTGGCTGTGCTTCTTCTGTTTCTAGTTGTACTTTTGGTTTTTGACCTTTCACGAGTCGTTTCGCTTCTTTTTCTTTTTTCATCAACTGGATTTGTTCTACCCGTAATTTTTCTTCACGTTCTTTTAAAAGATGTCGTTCCTCTTGCTCTTGTTGTTTTGCCTCAACAGCTGCTTTTCTCTTCTCCAACTCCTCTTGTTTCTTTTTTTGTCGCTGCTGACTTTGGAACTCTATCCACTCTAATTTTAATTTCGTATCATGTTCTTTTGCGAGTCGTTTCGTTTCTCGTTTTTTTTCTTTTAGTTCGAGTTTTACTTGCTTTTCTTCTCTCTTTTTTTGTTTGCGTTGTTCCTTTTCTTTTTGTTGTCTCTCTATTATCTCTAGTCGTGATTTTTTTTCTTGTTCTTTTAACAAGCGTTGCTCTTCCCGCTCTTGTTCCTCTGCTTGGGCGAATGCTTGTCTCAGTTCCCAATTTTTTCTTTGTTGTTCTTCCTGTTTTTTTTGATGGGATTTCAACGTCTCTATTTTTAATCTCTTTTTCTGTTCCTTTGCGAGGTGTTTTGCTTCTCGTTCTTTTAGTTTTTCGTGCTGTTTTTCTTTGATCTTTTTTTGTTTGTAACTGTCAAGTTCCTTGTTTTGCATCTCAAATCGCATTGGTTCCTTTCTCTCTTCGGCCAATGGTTGGAATTCACCGGGTTCGAAGGACGGACTTTGGCGTTCTTCTTCTTGGAACGATATCGGTGAGCTTGTCTCTTCATCGTTCATGTCTTGAGATCGCTGGTAAAACGCTTTTGGCTTCTTCCATTTCATCCTCCTGGATGTTTCTGGGAAGAGAGCGCCTTCAGGTACTGGTTGGAACTCAGGAAGATGTTCTTGTATTTCTTTTCGTACCGGTGTCCCGGGGAATGGTGCGAGATGATCCTCTGATTCTTTCAGGGATGTTCCAGCACGTATTTCTGTAAATTCCTGCATCGGGACTTCAACCTTCTCAATTTCAAACAGAGGTTCCTGAGCAAAAACATCTTCTTGGATAGGGATAAATTTGATAGCAGCAGGTTCTTCCTCTTTTATTATTTTACGTGGCCCAAGGTCGATTTGGATAACTTTTTCCTCTTTTTTTTTGGTTTCTTGCTTGTTACGGACAACGACTTGGGGTGTGAGGTTCTCTGAAGTCGTATGAGGTTTTTCAAAGGGGGTGACTTGCTTCTGGTTTTTTAATGATTCATTCGCTAAGTGTTTTCTTATGAGTTGAAGTTGTTCTTCCTTAGTTAGAGAGGTTGTTTTCCGTTTTTGTACCGAAGCGCTATCAATTAATTCATGTATTTTTTCAATGTCTTTCCCTCGTGTTTTCCGCTCTCTCACCATCGTGCTTGAAAAGTGTTGTCCCGTATTAATAAATTTTCCTCCATCGGACTGAAAAGGGAACGAGAGACATACCCTGATGTATCTCTTGAATGGTGAAGAAACATAAGGAGATAATGCATATCAGTTTGATATTCTCTGTAGGTTTCCTGAAAAATCATTATCTGTCCTTGTTCCACTACACGGTGGTTCCTTTGGTCGCATAGGGGAGCGGGTCTTTGATGTTTGCCTCTTGAAACCCTTTGAGGCGGAGCAGGCAAGAGTCGCAGCGACCGCATGCTTTGTTTTCTCCGCGATAACATGACCAGGTTTTTGAAAAAGGGACCGTCAGTGAGATTCCTGTTTTGATGATTTGAGCTTTCGTGAGATGCAGCAGGGGTGCCTTGATATGCACAGGTTTCCCTTCGACCCCTTGTCGTGTCGCTAGAGTGGCGAGTTGCTGGAACTTTCGGATGTACTCTGGTCTGCAATCCGGATATGATGAATAATCGACGGCGTTGACGCCCAGAAAAATCGCCTCAGCGTCTATGGTTTCTGCGTACGCAAGTGCAAAGGAAAGAAAAATCGTATTTCGCGCTGGAACATAGGTTGAGGGAATCGTTTTCCCGATATCCTTCAGATGATGAGTTTTTATCGTTTCAGTTGAGTTTTTCAGAAGGGAAGATCCCCCGAATTTTTGAAGATCAACTGTAAGAATGATGTGGTGTTTCGCTCCGACTGCTTTTGTTATTTTTTTTGCACAGGACAGTTCTTTTGCATGACGTTGACCATAACGAAACGTTAATGCGTAAATGTCGTATCCTTGTTTTTTTGCGATAAACGCGGTTACCGCAGAATCAAGACCACCAGAAATCAAACATACTGCTTTTTTGGTCATAACTCATCGGTTCCACAGGGGTGACATCATACGAAGCCGTTCAACAACCTGCGGAAGTATCTTTGAAACAGAGGTTATCTCTTCTTTGGTGCTTTCTCGTCCGAGGGTGATTCGCAATGATCCATGCGCCTGAACTGGGTCTAAACCGATGGCAAGCAACACGTGAGACGCTTGGAGTTTCTGAGATGAGCACGCTGAACCGGTCGAGGTCGCAATCCCCTGCTCGTCTAACCCGAGGAGGAGAGATTCTCCCTCGATTCCTGTGAAACGGAAATGAGCGTTGTTCACCAAGCGTTTCTCTGGATGACCATTGAGGTAGCTTTCTTCAATCTGCAAGGTGTTTTTTATGAGGAAATCCCGTAATGTTCTCATCCTGTTAATATCCTGTGTCATACGTTTTTTTGCTAGTTCACAGGCTTTCCCTAAGCCGACGATACCAGGGGTGTTGAGGGTGCTGCTTCGCATCCCTTTTTCATGTCCCCCACCATGGATGATCGGTTGAATCTTAATCCCATTGCGAAGATAGAGAGCTCCGATTCCTTTGGGCCCGTAGATCTTATGCGATGATAATGCGAGCAGATCGATGTGTTGTTTTTTGACGTCAACCGGAACCTTGGTGACCGCTTGTACCGCATCGGTATGGAAAGCGATATTGTGCTCCTGAGCTATCTTCCCGATTTCCTCGATTGGTTGAATAGTACCAATTTCATTGTTTGCAAACATGAACGAGAGCAGGAAGGTGTTTTTTGAAAGCGAATTACGAAGTGCCTCAAGGTCAACAATGCCTTGGTTATCCACTGGGACGTATTTGACCTGGAATCCTTGTGTTTCCAGATGTCGACAGACCTCAAGGACCCCAGGATGTTCAATCGTCGACGTGATGATATGTGGTCCTTTCAACGTTCGTTTCTCTTTGTTTAAATACGCGAGGCCTTTTATCGCAAGGTTGTCCGATTCAGTCCCTCCCGCAGTAAAGATGATTTCATCATCACGAGCCCCAAGGAGATCACCAACCTGGGCTCGTGCGTCGTCCACTGCTTCTCGAGCCTCCCGTCCGAATGCATGAATCGACGACGGATTCCCAAACGATTCTGAGAAGTAGGGAAGCATCGCTTGTAGTACTTCCTCATCAACTTTCGTTGTGGATGCATGATCTAGGAAAATACGTTTCATCATCTGTCACCTTACCTCAGTTCAATCATGCGTTGTAACGGGATTCTTGCGTTTCTCATGATTGATTTTGATAGTTGGATCTTGGGTTCCAGAGTCTCCAGACTTTTTAATACTTTTTCCAAGGTGGTTTTTTTCATGTTCGGACATACCGCAGAGGGAATCGGGTAGAACTTCTTCCCAGGGTTTTCCTTTTCCAGTCGATAACACAACCCTTTTTCCGTTCCAATGATGAATTCCTTTTTTGGTGATGTCTTTACGTGCTCCACCATGCCATTTGTTGAGAACGCGAAATCCGCTAGCTCGATGATTTCCGGTTGACATTCCGGGTGAACAAGAAACTCTGCCACAGGGTGTTTCTGTTTCAACAAGAGAACGTCTTCTTTTTTGATATCGTGATGGGTGCGACAGACCCCTGGCCAGAGGATCATTTCTTTTTCTGGGATCTGCTTTTGGATATACAATCCTAGATTGCGATCAGGGACAAAAATGATTTTTTTTGCAGTCCTACTTTTGACGATTTTCACCCCATTTGCTGAGGTACAGCAGATATCGGCGAGTGCTTTTACGTCTGCGGTGGTGTTGATGTATGCGACGACATCAGCATCAGGATGTTCCTTTATCAGCCATCGAAGGCTTTCTGCATCGACCATGGCAGCCATCGGGCAGCTCGCGGTTCTATCAGGAAGGATGACGATTTTTTTAGGATTTAATAATTTGGCGGACTCTGCCATGAAATCCACACCGCAGAAGACAATGACGTTCGCAGTGGTCTTTGTCGCCGTCAAGGATAAATCCAGGGAATCCCCCACAAAATCTGCGATGTCTTGGATTTCAGGGTTCTGGTAATTATGTGCCAGGATTACCGCGTTGTGTTTTTTCTTTAGTTGTTTAATCTGTTGTTGTATGGATTTCCGCATAGGGATATAACTCGCGATTTTTGACCAGAATACCGCTCTGGGGCATAAAGCTTCCTCTTCTCCATATTTTTATTCAACAAAGGAAAATCTATTTATCCTTGATGTTGTTTTCCTTGTTGTAGGAGATGGATCATCGATGGATGTCGTAGCATTTGTTATTGGGTTAATCGTCGGTATCATTGGCATAGGCATCGCCATTGAGATAGGGATGCGCCGCGTCAATAGAGGGCAACCAGCGACCAGACCGACCCATAAGTGGAGTATCGAGGAGATTGCCAACCCTCGCATCATCGCGGAAAATATGGGGGCAATCGAACTGCCGAAAAACGCAAAAATCGTGGTGAACGAATACGAAGATGCCGTGGCCTTAAAAGGGATGGATGTAAAACAACATTCCGGTATCCGCGGAAATTTCATCCTTGGTGATGACCGAGCATTGATTCTTTCCGGTCCGATCAAACCGGAGGAGTTAGGGATCTGGACTGTCGAGAAGGAGATGCTTGAGAAACTGAATCGGTATTTTAACGAGAGCTGGGAGAAAGCCTCACCCTTAGAAGACGACGAGCACGACGATGAGCATTCTCATTAAGAATTCAACGATCCTCACCCAGAACGCTTCTCGACGACAGTTCCATGGTGATGTCTATATTGACAATCATGTGATTGTTGAATGCTCAGAACAACCTCTTTCTCTCGAAGCAGAATACAAGATAGATGGAACAAACAAGCTGGTTCTTCCTGGTTTAATGAATACCCATACCCATATCCCCATGACCTTGTTTCGCGGTTACGGGGACGATATGGTCCTGGGAGACTGGCTGACGCAGAGGATCTGGCCAGTTGAGGCAAAACTCGATAAAAACGCTGTCGAGATTGGTACAACCCTTGGTCTTCTTGAGATGATCTCCTCAGGGACGACCTCCTACCTTGACATGTATTTTTTTGAGGAAACCATCGCCACAGTCACCGAAAAAGTTGGGATGCGCGGGTTCCTTGGGTTTGCACTGATTGATTTTGATACCCCCGAATTCGAAGCAACAGAACTTTTTTCTCAATGTGAACAGTTCATTCGACGGTGGAAGAACAATCCCTTGATTTCCCCAATTGTTGCACCGCATAGCACATATTCCTGTAAATCCGAGACCCTTCAGAAAGCCCATGAGATTGCGACTCGATACCAAGTCCCCTTGCACACCCATTGCTCTGAGACTCGTGATGAGGTATATGACGTCGAAAAAAAATATGGGGTACGACCCGTAGGACAATTGAAAAAACTCGGGCTACTCCAAAAACATACCAGTCTTGCTCATTGTGGGTGGATTACAAAAAATGAGATATTGGAGATAAAGAACGCGGGGGCGTCCGTCTCTCATTGCCCGGTGAGTAATATGAAGATTGCAACGGGTGGGTTTACACCTCTTCCTGAGCTTCTCGAAGCACAGGTTCCCGTTGGTCTTGGGACGGATGGTGCGGCAAGCAACAACACCCTCGATATGTTCGAAACCATGAAGTTCTGTGCACTTATTCATAAGAATCACCGGTGGGACCCCACTATTCTGCCTGCGCAGACTGTTTTTGATCTTGCGACTCTTGGTGGTGCTGCAACTCTTGGAGTACAGAATACTTTGGGCTCTCTTGAAGAAGGAAAAACCGCTGATCTCATCATGATTGACATGAAAAAACCACATCTCACTCCCCTGCACGACCCTGTTTCTCACCTGGTCTATGCAGTGAGAGGAACAGATGTGTGTACAACGATTGTGCATGGCTCACCACTCATGCTTGAGAAAAAATTCCTGACCATTGATGTGGAAAAAACATTAGAACACGCACAGAAAATCGCTTTGCAGTTAACTAGTTAAATCCAACGATTATTTCTGGTGGACCATGCTGA
>Ga0265297_10010700_pt1 | contig 11441 bp, 13 predicted proteins | sample Munlanlwell13791_FD_192502 | JGI IMG/M metagenome (GOLD analysis project Ga0265297, IMG submission 192502) | Leachate microbial communities from a municipal landfill in Southern Ontario, Canada - Leachate well 137-91 | ecosystem: Engineered > Solid waste > Landfill > Unclassified | place...
TATATTTATCCACTCTCCCTCCTTAAAAAAAATGAAGTTAGCGTTTCATTTCAGGCATCTTGCCTTTATCCATCATCGTCTGCCCATCCATCATATTCTTATCCATCATACCAGCGCAAGACATCGCGCGTCTATGCATCATCTTCTTCATCGGGCATCTACCGGTAGCTAGGGTATACACCCCGTCTGACAAGAGCAATAAAGCACTCGCCCAAAGAAGGGCTGCCAGAATATAACCAAAGACCTTTAGAGATTTTCCATCTACCTTACGCAACGCAAACAAAACAAAGAAACTTACCGTCAGTATCAGGGTTGTTGGAACTATCGCAAATAAACCCACCAGTCTTGCCAACATATCGCCCTCCTTCTTACTCTATCCTTTTGCCTAACCCCTTATTCAACTTCTATATCCTTAGTATTCTTCCATACGCCGTGTATATTACAGTAAGAAATAGCGAGAACAGCCCCAGACCTCTCTGTCCTAAAAAAAGTTACCGCTTCCGGTTCAGAATAAACCGTGCTGGTATTAGGCCCTTTTACAGATTCGCCGTGAGTGTTAAACTCAAAACGCGCAACCTGTATTGGAAACTTTTCTCCCGGAACCAAAAAATACACCTCAATAGACTTAATGTGATGCTCAGCAGTATTAGGATGGGGAATCTCTTTGCCGACTTTAATTTCGCCCTTCTTTATCTTATCCGGCGCATCAATTACCGGCACATGCTTCTCTGCCTTCCAGTCTGCTGTTTGTAAAATCAAATCTGCCATATTATTTCTCCTTATTTTTTAATATCGTCTTTAGGTCTTCTTCCGGGACAGTTATAATCCTTAAATCAAACTTCTCCTGAAGTACGCCAAATACATTCTTGGAGATAAACGCAGGAGGAGTCGGGCCTATATACATTCCTTTGACATTAAGATACAACAAAGTAAGCAATATCGCAACTGCTTTTTGCTCAAACCAGGAGAGAACCAAAGTAAGCGGAAGATCATTTACCCCGCAACTAAATGCCTTGGACAAAGCTACCGCCACCTGGATTGCAGAATAAGCATTATTGCACTGGCCTACATCAATGAGCCTTGGAATTCCTTCTATGTCTCCAAAATCAAGTTTGTTAAAGCGGTATTTCCCGCAGGCAAGGGTCAAAATTATACAGTCTTTAGGGACACTCTCGGCGAACTCGGTATAATAATTTCTTCCCGGTTTTGCGCCGTCGCATCCTCCGATTAGAAAGAAATGTTTTATCTTGCCAAGTTTAACCGCAGCAACAATCTTATCGGCTAACCCGAGAATAGCTGTGTGGTGAAAACCAGTCATAATCTTTTTGGATGGGGCTTCCGGCAAAGGAGGAAGCGCTTTAGCCTTCTCAATCAAAGGCGTAAAATCTCTGTTTTTTAAATGACTTGCCCCGGGGATACCCGTAATTCCTACGGTAAATAGCCTGTCTAAATAGGTATTCTCCGGAGGAATCAGAACGCAGTTAGTTGTCGCTAATAAAGCGCCGCTAAAGGCACTGAACTCCTTTTTCTGCTCCTGCCAGGCACCTCCGTAATTGCCTGCAAGATGGGGAAACTTCTTTAATTCAGGATAACCATGGGCAGGAAGCATCTCGCTATGCGTATAAATATTTATTCCTGTCCCTGATGTCTGTTTTAATAGTTCATAAAGATCCGATAAATCGTGGCCGGTAACCAGAATCCCCGGGCCGGATTTTGTCCCCGTGGCAACCTCCGTAGGCGTAGGGTTGCCGAATCTCTCTGTGTGAGCTTTATCTAAAGTTTCCATGACTTTTAAGTTGATCTCCCCGCACCTTAAAACTAATCCTAGGTATTGATTCAAGTCAAAACTAACGTTGGTAACTGTCTTAAATAACGCTTCGTGCATAAAGCTATCCACTTCTTCGCTCCTTGCGCCTAATTCTCTGGCATGATAGGCGTAAGCTGCTATCCCCTTTAATCCGAATAATAAGATATCCTGCAGGCTTTGGATATCTTCATTTTTACCGCATACTCCTGACTTTGTGCAACCTGTCCCGCCTGCTGTCTGTTCGCATTGATAACAAAACATTTTAACCTCCCTTATCTTCTATCTTTTTTTAATAAACACAGTAAAGTTATATCTTTAAGCTCTTTTATAACATACTCCTCTATCCGGGAAATTTTTTTACGTAAAAGGCAGCTCTTAATATTCGGGCACGGGTATTTTCTTAAGAAACACTCATTCAGGCAAAACGATCCCTGAAATATGCGCATAATATCCGTAATAAATATGCTTTTAGGGTCCTTTGCCAGCAAGAATCCTCCGCCACGCCCCTTAAAAGATTTAAGAACCTTTTTATTCTGTAAAGTCTGTAAAAGTTTCCTAAGGAAAGGCCCAGGGACATTTAATTCTTTGGCTAAAAATGAAACCGGCGTTATCTCTTTTTTTTTCTTAGAGATAGAGCAAAGGGCCCTTAAAGCGTAGTCGGTATCGCGAGTAATTAATTTCATTATTTTAAAAGATAAGGCAGTTTATCGTCATGCCCAGGACACTATACTGCAACCCTCTTTGCAGTGAGCAACGGGGCGCAGCATATATTTAACGGTTATATCCATACGCCCTCCTTTCCAAGGTAATGATACTATAATAGTATCATTTGTCAAGAAAAAAATAAGTTATTTTACAAAAGTATTGATCAAATAACCTAAAGCAATAACCTGCGGGACAGTAATTACCGGAAGCCATAAAGCAACGCGCCTGCCCACATTTTGCCAAAGAAGCCCAATTTCAGTATAATCAGTTGCCACCCCTGCCATAAGAAAAACAAAACTGTTGCCCAATGCCCCTGTCTGCCTGTATATCTCGAACGCCAAGGGGCTGGAGCCTTCGGAGCATACTTCAATTACCGTAGCCAAACCTAAAGTAACCAATAGACCAAATAAAGTCGGGCCCATAAATTTATGGAAGAAATAAGTTGGTATGTAAGCTCCGGCTAATGAAGCAATAAATATCCCCAATATGATCCACCATAAAACCATATTGGAAAGGATCATCGCGCCATTTACTACGCCCCTAAAATCATTAGCTATATTTCTGAAGTTAAATGTATAATTTTTAACCCGGGCACACCAGTCTTTTGCAATCGAAAAATCATCTCTAACCTCAACGCTATTCTTATTCTTCTCTATTAAACCCCTTTCCTCCAAGAACATAAAAATGAAACCAGTATTAATGGCAATAATTACCGCGGACACTATTATCAATAATCCTTTTATCCCAAAGAAACCTACGAGCATAACAGTCAGAGTAAAATTAGCCCAAGGGCTGGCAAGCAAAAAACTCACTACCGCGGGATTTGACGCTCCTTTCTTATGCAGTTGTATGGAGAGCGCTAATATGCCGTGGCTACAGGCGCTCATCAAAAAACCTAAGAGCACAGCATTAAATATCGTCGCGGGCTTTCCTCGGGAAAGAACTTTTGAGATATATTCTCGAGGAATATAATGCTCAATAATCCCGCCTAAAAGCAAACCTAAAACTACCGCCCACCAGATTTTCTGAGCATAACTTATAAAATTTATCTGAAATGGCTTTAATACGGGTAAAAATACTGAAATAAAAAGCAGCACTCCGACAGAAGCAGAAGTAATAAATAATTTACTTTTGAAAATACCGCCTCTTTTTTTATGCGCGCAGCATTCTTGCATTATCTACCCCAGATAAACCAGATAAACAAATAGGCTATAAATACCGCGACAAAAGTAAACGGTATGCCGACCTTCATAAAATCTTTGAAGCTTACTTTATACCCTTCTTTTTTTAACAAACCGCAGGCAACAATATTCGCAGAAGCTCCAATAGGGGTAATGTTGCCTCCTAAGCTTACGCCAATGAGCAAGCCAAAAAGAAACAACGTCGGGTTTATCTCTAGCTTCGCGGACATAGATATAGCTACCGGAAGCATGGCGGCCAAAAAAGGAACATTATCTACAAAGGCAGAAATAATTACGGACATAATTACAATAGTAGTGTAACCTAAAAATATATTCTGGCCAATTAATCCTGAAAGAAAGGTAGAAAATAAATCGACCCATCCAGTAATAGCTACGGCCCCGATAATAACAAATATCCCGATTAAGAAAAAAGTAGTCTCCCAGTCAAGGTTTTTAAATCCCCTAATAATTGAGCCTTTGCTGGCTATCTTCTGCCAGATAAGCGAGATAACCCCAAAAAGAACGCACAAAGACCCTGCGGTATAGGAAAAACTTAGGTCGATAAACGAAGCAGCCGCTAAAGTAACTATTAAAACAACTAATATCACCGTAGGAACCCATGACTTTACTTTTTCAACCGGCATAAGTTTAACCTTTTCCTTATGGCCTTTAAATATGAAATATAGGACAAAGAAGGATGCCAGCGCCCCAAGCTCTACCGCAAAGAACATACTCGGCCTTCCCTGATAAAAGAAAAAGTCTACAAAATTCATTTTGGCAAAACCTCCTAAAAGCATACTCGGAGGGTCTCCGATTAATGTAGCAGCTCCTTGAAGATTGCTGGAGATTGCGATAGCAATCATCATATTCAAAGGATTAATTTTTAATTTTTTGGCTAAGGATATCGCTATTGGCGCAACGATTAAAACCGTAGCTACGTTTTCCACAAAGGCAGAGATAAAACTGGATAAGACGCATATGAACAATACAGACCAAGCCGTATTTTTGGCCCGGTTAACAATAATTTCAGCAAGGTATGCCGGGACGCGGCTTAACATAAAAACATCCGCTACGGCGAGCATGCCTACGAATATCCCTATAACATTCCAGTCAATTGAAAGAAATGCCTCCCGAGGAGAAATGACTTTTAGGACAACTATCAAAACTCCTCCCAAGAGCGCAAAGTGAGCTCTTTTATTGGGGGAAAAAATAAAGGAAATATAAGCGAATATAAAAATAGCTAAAGCTATTATGTGATTATACAATACCTCACCTCGTTACTATCATTTTATTACAAAAACAAATTACCTATCAGGATTAATTATCTTAAATGGCGCTTAATAGTTTAAAAATACGCCCGGTATATTATTATGGCAAAAAATACAGCACTCTTCTTTTATATTATACTCCAAAACCCTAAACGCATCGCGTTTAATTAGCAGCTTTTGGCAAACAGGACAAAAGGTATCATTACCCCAGCCAAACACATTCCCTGCATAGACAAACTTAAGCCCGATTCCGGTTCCGATTGCCTGTGCCTTCTTTAAAGTTACTTCTGGAGTAGGAGGGCAACTATTGAACTTATAATCGGGATGAAAGCGTAAGACATGCCACGGAATATTTTTATCCACGCTTAAGATAAAATGCGCTATATCGCTTAACTCATCTTCGGAATCATTTACCCCGGGGATAATTAAGGTAGTGACTTCAACCCATATGCCTAGATCTTTCATTAGCTTTATTGAATTCAATACTGGCGCCAAAGAAGCAGAGCAGAATTTTTTATAAGAAGCCTCTTTGAAAAACTTCAAATCTACATTCGCCGCATCTAAATACGGAGAGATCTCCTTAAGGCAATCTTTAGTCATGTACCCATTAGTTACAAAAATATTGCGTAAATTGCAAGCCTTAGCTAATTTTGCGGTATCATAGGCGTATTCAAAGAAAATAGTCGGTTCAGTATAGGTGTAAGATAGACTCCCGCAGCCGTTACTTAACGCCTCATCTACCAACTCCTGCGGTGAATACTCATCCTCTTTCAGGGAACTACTACTGCCAAATTGTTTTTGCGAAATCTCCCAATTCTGGCAAAATACGCACTTGAAATTACAGCCTGCGGCGGCTATAGAAAAACTTTTTGATCCGGGTAGAAAATGATACAGGGGTTTTTTCTCGATAGGATCAACATTCACCGCAACCGCATTTCCGTAAGCATAGGTATAAAGTATTCCGCCTGAATTCTCTCTTACCCCGCAGAAGCCAAATTTGTTCTCCTTGATTGTGCACTCATGGGCGCATAGATAACAATGGACTAATTTACCATTTAACTTCTCGTACAAAAAAGCTTCTCTCATAATATTCCACCGTATCAGAACAAAGACGTTTTATATACGCAAACCCGCCAGTTTATCTTCCTTAATAGGCAAAACGTTTAAAGATAAACTGCCCTGGTCAGGGATACGCCTATAAGCTATCTGTGCCTCGTGCCCATATGAATCACAATAACGGCAGGCTATCTGGGCGCAGAGAACTATTTGCTTCTGGCTAAAATCCCCTAAACCTAAACAAGTAGGCCCGGCCATTTTTTCTTCAGGCATAAATAAATAATCGCCTGCCTTAGCCTCCTCTTCTAAATCTCTATTCTCTCTCTCGTTGCGGCCGACAATTAGTTTTGTATGCGTACCAATCCTAAAATGCCTGCCGGTTTTTAATAACTCTATGCTTCTTAAATCCGGCTTTTTATCCTGGAAAAGATCTTTAAGCCTTCCGGAGAACTGCCGGTCAGTCAACAAACATCCTCCGGAGGCGTTAGGATAACCTGATATACCAAACTTTCGGGCAAGGTTAATTTGCGGCCTGCGCGAACGGCCGGAAAAATCTAATAATTTTTCCCGGTTGACCCAACCTTTCTCTTCCGGTATTGTGGGAATAAGGTTCTTGGCGCAAAGCGGCCTAAGCAATAACCCTTTTAGCCCGCTATCTAGCTCAATAACCTTAAGCGCCTGCTTATGCTGCGACATAGGCCTCTGGCCTAAAACCTCTCCGGTTACGATAAATTCCGCTTTTAATTCAGGCATCAGTTCTTTCGATTTAACGAGCATAAGTATTTTGCAATCTATGCAGGGATTCATATTCGCCCCAAAACCGTATCTGGGTTTTAAGAGCAGCTCTAAAAATTCTTCATTTATATCCACTGTCCTTAGTTTTTTTCCTAAATTAATTTTCACAAAATCAGCTAAAACCTTTCCCTGATAGGCGTGCGCATTAATATGGCAAAAAGGGATTCTAAAGTTTAAAGGGATAATATCTATCCCCTGTTCTATAATTATTTTTGCGGCGAGTATGCTATCTAATCCACCGGAAATCAAAACAATCGCTTTCATAAGTTTTATAATGCGGCGGGGTAAATGCGGTAAACTTATAGGGACCCTCCCGTTAACCTAAGTTGGGTTTCCTACCTTTATTCGCTCTTTTAGAACGCCAGTTAAGTTTCCCCCTGCGCTTGCGCTTTCCCATCTTCATCGCCTCCTTTATAATACTGCGCTGGAACTTTTTGGATAATATATTGCACCGCCTCCAGAATACATTTATTTATCGCCTCTTCCATAGAAGTACCCGCGTATATATTGAGCCCTTGGCCTATTTTCTCTTCTTTCTGATTATCTTCTTCCGGGTTATAATCTCCGGCTGCCTGCCCGCTTATACGCTCCGAAAACAATACTTTAGAAGTCGCGGCATCGACAATGCGTATATCCAAAGCTATATATGACCTATTAACGCTTGAACCTAAAAGGCTGTATAATGCCCCGCTAGCTGCGCTGCCGGCACCTCCAATGCCAGATTTTCCACCTGAACCATAAGGCTCAAAATCTAAAAGCCTAGTCGCGATAATTAAACCCAAGGGCTTACTATCGCCATTTTTAGGCAGGCTTATTAGAGCAAACCGCTGGCTTTTTAACAACCCGAATATCAAAAGGTCGCGCAAGTTCGAACTTACATCGGTTGTCGCCTTCGCGGTCATTACCTCAAAATCGGCAATTATTATTTTGGCCTTTGGCCCGGAATAAGGGGGAAAAAGCGTAGTATTTATAAATTCATCTACGAACTCTATGGGCTTATTTAATAAAGCGCAGCCTAATACCCCTAGAACCAAAACCCCAAAAATAAAAATCGATAAAAATTTAAGCTTCATCTTACTCTCTGTAAAATTCAATTTACCCGCTTCCTTACCTATAAAAAGGTATAAATGTAAGCGCGGCCCAAACGATACAGGTAGTGACTAACCCGATACTCAAGCCTACCCAGAACCAGTTAAAGAAAGTTATCCGGATATTTCGTTCTTTCTCTAATATCCCTAAGGCTACGATATTGGCGGTTGATCCTATTAAAGTTATGTTGCCCCCTAAACAGCCGCCAAAAAGGAGTGCCCACCACAAGGAATGCGTGGTAATATTCAATGCCTGAAAACCCTGTAAAACCGGGATAAAAGAAGCTACTAAAACTACATTATCAAACATACTGGAACCCAGCGCGCTTATCCAAAGGATTACGCTAGTCAACACGCTGATATTATCTCCGGTCAATTTGATAAGCTTGTCTGCGATAAAAACAGTAGTGCCGGTATATTTAAGCGTCCCGGCCTGGACAAATAATAAAAGGAAAAAAATCAAAGTCCACCACTCCACGTCTTTTTCGATATATTTTCTCGCCTTATTCCTTTTCCAGACCATAATTAACCCGCTTGATATAAGCGGGATTGCCAGAAGAACGGTATTAGGGGCCAAACCCAAGGCTACTTCTATACGATGATGCAAAGAGATAAAAATTAAGGTTATAAAAAATATGAGCATATTAATCTTTAATCTTTTATCCGCAGGCACAGAGATAAGCTTGGTAAGTATTTCATTTGCCCCAAGCTCCTTAACATGCTTATTCAACAGGGCAATTGGTTTTCTATACCAGAACATGAGCATAGCCCCGGTAATTAAAAGACAAAGGAGAGAGAGGGGCATGGCCTTAACGATAAAATCCTCAAAAGTGAGCCCTGATTTACTGGCAATAAGTATCCCGATGGGGTTACCTAATACTGTTGCCGCCGAACCAATATTAGTGCTTAAGACGGAAATGATAATAAAAGGGGTGGGATTAACTTCAAAGTAGTCGCATACCTCTAATATCGCAGCTACCATAAATATTATAGAAGTAACTTCGTCAACCGCCCCGGCGAAAATTCCTGATAAAACTGCGATAATAAAAACAAACCTTTTCCCGGTCAAACGCGGAATCCTTAAAATAATGCTCACTATCCAGGCAAAAACACCGGAATCTTTCAACCTTCCCATAATTACCATCATCCCAACAAGAAATAATATTACGTCGAGAGAAGAAAATTCCAACAGGTGTTCTATATCTATGGTTTTGGTCATTAAAAGGACGGCGGTACCGACAAAAGCGAAACTAAGCCGGAAGTCCCAGAAGAATAAAGTTCCTAGCACCGATACGGAGAATATCGCAATAGATAAAGCCTGCTTGGAGTCCATGCCAATCTCATTGGCAAAAAACCACAAAGAAAATGATATTAATAAGAGTGCGGTGAGTTTTAATGCAATACTTTTCATTTATCGTTTTATTTTATCCTAGAGATTGGCTATCTATAGGATTGATTTTATCCGCGGCTTCAGCTTCCAAAATAAAAAGGCAGCCAAAGTTGCCTTAAGCGTATCACCGGGAAGAAAAGGGATAAAACCGATGAAAAATGATTCAATCCAATTGAGGCGTAACGACATTTTAAGCCAGATAACGCCGCATAACAAAAGCAGTAAATTAGCGAAGCAAAATATGCCTATAATCAAAAGAATATTTTCTCTGGCATATTTAATAAAACTAGCGATAAAGATGGCGGCAAGAATAAAGCCTAAAAGATATCCCGCAGTCGGACCGATGAGATAAACTAAACCGGCGGATACCCCGGTAAAAACAGGCACGCCGATAAATCCTAAAAATATGTAAGTTAACTGCGTAAATAATCCTAACCTTATACCAAGGACGGCGGCAGAAAGCAGGACAAAAAAAGTCTGGAACGTCAAGGGCACGGGGGTAAAAGGCAAGGGGATGCGCACAAAAGCCCCTAGGGTTATTGAAATAATGAAAAACACCGCTGCTAAAGCCCTTAAAACAGCCTTATCCAGCACTATCTCTTTTCTTAATATAGAGTCCATTTGCTCTCCTTAGCCTTTAAGATTAATAATGTAACAATTATACCTCAAAATAGCAAAATGTAAATAAAAAGGGGGCGAGTATTATTTTCTAGCCCCCTCTTTTCTTCACTTTAAAATTACTATTATGTTATTCTTTTGCGATAGCTAAGGTAATTATACCCGCTAAAATCAAGAATAAACCAATGCAACCCTTGATGAGAGACAAAAGTAAATCCCACCATACTAAGATTGCCATAGCCCCAAAGCCTAAAAAGACCAGGCCTAAAACAACCTTTAAGATTGTAGAAAAGACTTTCTTCCCCTGGCTGCAGCAGCACTTTTCCTCTTTCTTGACTTCTTCTGCCATATTACACCTCCTCTTTAATTTGGTTGGCTCTTCCACCTGCGGTGAATCCAGCCCCATTCCGCAGGATATTTACGTATATAAGACTCAATGATATCGGTTAATTTCTGTATATTAATAAGGACGGTCTCTTCCGAATTCCTGCCCTCTTCTAAATCTAAAGCCGGCTCGAAGATTATCCTGTGCTGGTCATCTTTCTGCCTTAGGATAAAACAGGGGATAAGCGCTGCCCCGGTTCGCTGCGCGAATATTACCGGCCCGGTTGCCGTAGCTGCCTTTTTGCCGAAAAAATTAACAAAGACTCCAGCAGTACCAAAATTCTGGTCTATCGGGATAAAGACTAACTCATTATTACGCAGCGAATGTATAGTATTATTAACGCAGGCATCGCGCGGCTGGCTATAAATAGTCTTAACCCCATACTTGTTGCGTTTTTCTAGGAAAATTTTTTCTACTCTTTGATCCCTCATCGGCCGCATAATTCCTGCGATTTTATACTCTTCTACCGCAAGCCTACCAAGTAAAAGCGGGAAATTACCGAAATGGGCGCTTACTAAGATTACGCCCTTTTTACGGGATAATGCTTTTTCCAGGTTTTCCCTGCCGCTTATATCCACCCTTTTTTTCAGAAGATGGGGATTGTACATAAGGAACATAAGCTCCACTGCCGACTTCGCTATATAATCAAAACATTCTCTGACTATCCTATCCAGTTCTTTTCTGTCTTTCTCCTGCCCAAAGGCAATCTTTAAACTATCAAAAGCAATTTTCTTCTGTTTACCGGCGAAATGGTAGGCCATGGTACTTACTAACTTAGCAAAACCATAGAGAAACCCCGCGGGCATAATTTTAACTATCAAAGAACACATCTTTAAACCTAGCCACCCCAAAAAGCGGCTAAAACTTTTTCTGACTTTTTTAAAATCCATTTATGGAAAAAATTATAGCAGAATTAGGCCTAACTTACAATAATAATTATAATTTATATCCAATCTTGCGCAAAAAGCTTTTTCGCCAAGAAATATCCGCCTCATCCTCAACGCCCTTAGGCATCAACCCGTCAATAACGCCCAATATTCCGCGTCCGTCTTCGGTTGCGGCGATAATAACTTTAACCGGGTTAGCGGTCGCGCAATATATATTACATACCTCCGGCACGCTTTTAATCGCGTTTAGGACATTGACCG
>Ga0265297_10010701_pt1 | contig 11441 bp, 13 predicted proteins | sample Munlanlwell13791_FD_192502 | JGI IMG/M metagenome (GOLD analysis project Ga0265297, IMG submission 192502) | Leachate microbial communities from a municipal landfill in Southern Ontario, Canada - Leachate well 137-91 | ecosystem: Engineered > Solid waste > Landfill > Unclassified | place...
GCAGAAGCTGACAGCCATGGGGCAGATTTCCACCTGACCTGCCGTCCGGCGTCCGGCATGAATTCCTAATCCGGTCGCAGCCGCTTGATCGCAGCAAACTGTTTGGACGAAAGCAGGCGCCGGGGCACGCGCCGTTCCGCCTCGGCCATCAGGGTGTCCCAGTCGGCATCGGTGGGCGGGCCGTAGGGTTCCCACGGCTGATGGTGCCCTTGCTTGCGCGTCCAGGCGACATTGCCGCCGAAAATTGTGACCCGGATCTGAAACCGGCGGCCCCCGGCATCACGGCTCCACCAGCCGAATTCCATGCTCATGGTGCGAAAATGCTTCCGGCCGGGCGAAAGCAGGCGCCGCGATCGGGGGCACGCAACTCGCGGAATCGCCGCAAGGCGCCTGAGACGACGGACGGGTGATTTTTGACGGCCACAGTCGATCAGCACAGACCAAGTTTCGCCGCACAACAATGTTTTAGAGCGATTTAAACTGAAGTGTAGCCACGAGCGAGACATAGATCACACAGGAAAAAGTCTTAATGAATTGGCTATGTGCTCCTTGAGTTCTTTGGTGGCTAAAGATCGAGTTCAGAATTTGGCCACGACTTTACTTAAGACGTTCTCGCTTCGTCCGGATTCCCGGCCAGGGCCGGCGCCGCCGCAATCCTCGAGGAAAGACGCGGCCGCTATTGTCTTGCTGGCCGCCCCGGCCGCTTCTCAACTGGCCCCATGGCCTGCTTCGGAGCTCTCGCCCAGGTGCGCGCCCGGTGCGCCCGGCTTCCGGAATTTCACATGGCGTTCGCCTACGCCACGGAAGCGCTGATACCGGGCTCGATTGCCCATCGACGCATCACCGCCCTCGCGGAGGGCTCGACCCATCGCCAGGAACTCGCCGGCGGCGCCTATGCGGTGGAAATGGCCTATCAGTCGAAGCTCCGGCCGGAGGGTTTTTTCGAAACACACCGCAAATATATCGACGTGCAGGTGATCGTCGCGGGCGAGGAATTGATGGAAGTGACCGCCGCCGCCGGGCTCGCTGTCACCCAGGGGTACGATGAGAAAAAGGATTTCATCAAGTACGCCGACACCGGGATGGCCTCGGTTTTGCGGATGAAGTCCGGCGATGCGGCCGTGTTCTGGCCGGAGGATGCCCACATGCCCGCGCTGGCGGTGCAGCAGCCCGTGCTCATTCGCAAAACCGTCATCAAGGTGCCGGTGAATCCTTGAGGCCGGCTCCCTCCCGCGAAGCCGCGCCGGGGCATCAGGACTTCAGCAGTTGCCGCGCGAGAAACGCCGTCTGCAGCGCCGTCAATTCCTGGAGGCCCTTCTGGGCGAGCACGAGCAGACTCTGGAGTTGTTCGTGGGAGAACGTCGCCTCCTCGCCCGTACCCTGCACCTCAACAAACTGTCCGCCGCCGGTCATGACCACGTTGAAATCAACCTCGGCATCGCGGTCCTCGACGTAGGCGAGGTCGAGCAGCCCTTCCCCCTCGATCAGACCCACGCTGACGGCCGCGACGGAGTCGGCCAGGGGACTCTCCGCGATTTTCCTTTCATCGAGCAGCTTCTGGATCGCGAGGCGGGCGGCGAGGTAGGCGCCGGTGATGGAGGCGGTGCGGGTGCCGCCGTCGGCCTGCAGCACGTCGCAGTCGATCCACAGCGTATTTTCCCCGAGTTTGCGCAGATCAAGCACGGCACGGAGCGAGCGGCCGATCAGGCGCTGGATCTCGACGGTGCGGCCGTCGATCTTCCCCCGGGTGATGTCGCGCGGCTTCCGGTCGAGCGTGCTGTAGGGGAGCATCGAGTATTCGGCGGTCAGCCAGCCGCCGGGCACGCCCTGCTGCTTCATCCAGGTGGGCACCTTGGACTCGATCGTCGCGGCGCAGATGACCTGCGTGCAGCCAAAGCGGACCAGCACGGAACCGGCGGCATAGGGCGCGGGACCGGCTTCAAAGATTACGGAACGCAGCTGGTCGGCGCGGCGGCCATCGGCACGGGGGAGAGACATGAGGAGAAATTCGTCGGGTGAAAAGGGTGGATCGGCGCCATCAGGCGGATGTGCCGCGATGCGGTTCCTCGCGGGGATAGGGGGAGACAACGAGCTTGAGCGGTTTTTTGCTTTCCCCGTCCGGCGATTCGGCCATGTGGGCGATGAGGCGTTCGTTGAAATCCTTCGCCGGATCGTGGCCCATGCGTTTGAGCGCCTGCACCATGGCCGCCACCTCGACCAGGCGCGCGATGTCGCGGCCCGGCCGCACGAACAGTTCGATGTGCGTCAACTTGATGCCGAGGATCTCGTAATGGTTTTCCTCAAGGCCGGTGCGCTCCTCGGAGGCCTCGGGGGTCCATTCCCGCAGGCTGACCACCATGTCGATGCGCTTCTCCAGCCGGACGCTCTTGATGCCGAACATTTCGGCGATGTTGATGATGCCGATGCCGCGGCACTCCATGTAGCCGCGGGTGAGGGGGCGGCTGCTGGCCATGAGTTCGCGCTCGTCGAGCAGCTTGATCACCGTGATGTCGTCGGACACGAGGCTGTGTCCCCGTTCGATCAGGGCGAGCGCACACTCGGATTTGCCCACGCCGCTGTCGCCGCGGATGATCACGCCCACGCCCTTGATGTCGACGGTGGTGCCGTGTTCGATGGTGGAGGGGGCAAACTCGTTGTCGACGAAGAGCGTGGCCGTGTTCACGAAATTCATCGTGATCATCGGGGTGCGAAACACGGGCAGATGCCGCTCCTGCGCCACCTCCAGCATCGACTTCGGAAAGTTGTAGTTCCGGGTGAGAATGAGGCAGGGGATGTGACGGTCAGCCATGCCGTTCAGGACGTCGCGCTGGGCCTTGCTGCTGAGCGTGCGCAGAAACGTCATTTCGGCGGCGCCGAGCACCTGGATCCGCTTGTTGGCAAAATACTTGAAGAAACCGGTCAAGGCGAGGGCCGGGCGGTTGATGGCGGGCTCGCGAATCAGGCGGTGCAGGCCGTCGCGGCCGCAGACGAGCTCCAGCTTGAGCCGGGAGCCGTAGGTTTCAAAGAAATGGGCGACGGAGATGCCGTGGATGGCTTTGGGCATGGGACGGGAGGAGCCGGAGGGCATGCGGTGACGGATGGCTGATAGCGGATGGCGGGGCCCGGCGCCAGCCTAGAGGTTGAAGTCCTTGCCGAGGTAGAACTCCCGGGCCTTGGCGTCGTTGATCAGGTACTCCCGCGGACCCTCGGCGATGACCCGGCCTTCGTGGATGATGTAGCCGCGATCCACGATGTTGAGGGTCTCGCGGACATTGTGGTCGGTGATGAGCACGCCGATGCCGCGCTCCTTGAGCTGGAGGACGATCTTCTGCACGTCGGCCACGGCGATCGGATCGATGCCGCTGAACGGCTCGTCCATGAGGAGAAAGCGCGGAGTGGTGACCAGCGCGCGGGCGATCTCGAGCCGGCGCCGCTCGCCGCCGGAGAGCGTGTAGGCCCGCTGTTTCGCCAGATGGAAGAGCCCGAGCTCGTCGAGATGGCGGCGGACGCAGGCGGGGCGGTCGCGGCGGGCGACGGGCAGCGTCTCGACGATCGCGAGGATGTTTTCCTCGACGGTGAGCTTGCGGAAGACCGAGGCCTCCTGCGGCAGGTAGCCGACGCCCAGGCGCGCCCGCTGGTGCATGCGCAGGCGGGTGGCCTCGGCCCCGTTGATGAACACCCGGCCGCGCGTCACCGGCACGAGGCCGACGATCATGTAGAAGGTGGTGGTCTTGCCGGCGCCGTTGCGGCCGAGCAGCCCGACCACCTCGCCGGCCTTGACGCGGAGATTGATGCCGTTGACCACCGCGCGCTGGCCGAAGACCTTCACCAGGCCTTCCGTGCGGATGAAAGCGCCGTTTTCCGGCGGGGCGGCGGGCCCGGGACTGGATGCGGTGCCCATGCTCAGGGTTGTTTGGCCGGTTCGGCCGGCGGCTGGTTTTTGTCGAAACCCAGGTCCTTGAGCGGCGGCAGGGTGAGGCGGACGTTGGTGCCATGGACCCGGCGGTCGCCCCGATAGAGGATCAGCGGCTCGCCCGTGGCCGTCGAATTGTTGCCCCGGTCGACCACCATGGGCCGGCCGGAAAGGGTGATCCGGTCCTCGCCCGGCAGCACCTCGGCGCGCTCGCAGGTGGCCTCGCGGTCACCCTGGACAATGCGCACCTTGCCGGTGGCGATGAGCGACTTGAACCGGTCCTGCCGCCCGACGGTATCCTGCCGGTCTCCGCTGCGCAGGGAGACGACGTCGAGGCGGTCGCAGGTGATGCGGATGTTGTTGCCGGTGACGGTGACGTTGCCGGTGAAAACCGAGACGGTCTGGGTGTCGGAGCTCTGGATTTCGCAGGCGGCGGCTTCGATGACCGTCGCCGGCGCAGCCTCCTCGCCGGCGCGCACGGGCAGCCAGAGGGCGGCGATCAGCAGACAGGGCAGGGCGGCACGGCGGCAGGGTGTCATCGGAGAATATCCCGCAACGGGGAATGGAAAACTACGCGCACGCTTTTGCGGATGGAAACCTTTTTCTGCCGGTGGTCGTACAACCAGTCCTCGCCGGTGGCCTCGAAATCCTCGCAGATGAGCCGGACCAGGCCGGGACCGCGCACCTGGCTGTCGTTGATGAGCGCGGTGGCCGCCGGGCTGAGGAAGACCGACTCCACGCGGTTGGTGGCATCGCCGGTGAAGACTGTGAGATTGAGGTTCTTCACTTCAAGCTGGTTCGCGTTGACGTAAAGCCCTTCGGAGCCGCGCAGGAGCCAGGAGCGGTTGCCCTCCCTGGTGAAGGTGGGCACGCTGAAGTTGATCACCGGGGCGGCGGGGCTGAGCGCGGTCGCGCGTTCGTCGTCCCCGGAAAGACGGCCAGCCCCGGCCGCCAGGCCGAGGATGCAGAACACCGGGAGCGCGTGGCGCAGGAAAGACACGGCAGGGGTTAGATCGGCCGGCGGAGGATCTGTTCACACACTTCGCGCACCGCGCCGTGGCCCGCGGCCCGCGCTGTGACATAATCCGCCGCGGCCACGGCGGCGGGCATGGCCTCCGGCACGGTGGCGCCGATGCCGGCCCAGGCCAGCGCCGGCGCATCGATGTCGTCGTCGCCCATGTAGCACACCGCTCCGGCCTGGAGGCCGAGCCGGCCGGTCAGTTCCTGAAGCGCGGCGAGCTTGTCGGTGCGGCCCTGGATGAGATGGGGGATCCTCAGTTCGGCAGCGCGGACGGCCGTGGCCGGAGACGGCCGGCCGGAAATCCAGGCGAGCGCGATGCCGGCCTCGCGGCAGCGCACGAGCCCCATGCCGTCGAGGATGGAGAAGATCTTTGCCTCGCTGCCATCGGAGTGGATCGTCACGGTCCCGTCGGTGAGAATGCCGTCGACGTCCATGGCGAAGAGCCGGATCCGCGCCCAGGCGGCACGGGGGACGCCGGATCGCGCCGGCCGGCGACCGGAAGGGGATGACTGCGGGCGGAGGCGTTTTGATTTCAAGCGGAGCCAAGCAAACAGAGGTCGGACGGAAATCGCCAATCCGAAATCCGCCCCCGGTTCAGCCCAGCCAGCGGGCGATGGCGTCGATCACCTTCTCCCGGGTGGGGCGGAAGGCGGTTTCCAGCTCGGGGGCGAAGGGCACCGGCAGGTCGAGCGCGCCCAGGCGCAGCGGCGGCGCTTCGAGCGAAAAGAAGAGCTCCTCGGTGAGCCGGGCCACAAGCTCGGCGCCGAAGCCGTGAGTGCGCCGGCCCTCGTGGAGCACGATGAGCCGGTGGGTGCGCGCCAGCGATTCCCGGATGGCGTCGAGCCGGAGCGGCGACAGGCCCCGCAGGTCCCAGAGTTCGAACCCGCGTTCGTATTCGGTGGCGAAATAGTCGCAGACCTCGCCGGCGAGGTGCACCATCTCGCCGTAGGTCACCAAGGTGGCAAAGTCCCCCGGCCGGACGCAGCGGGGGTTCCAGACGTCGCGGTAGTGCGGGTCCCATGCGACCGGCTGCTTGCCGCGCCGGTAGAGGCCCTTGTGCTCAAACAGCAGGACGGGATTGTCGTCTTCGAAGGCGGCCAGCAGGGCGTTGAAGGCGTCCTGCGGGTTGCTGGGGTAGAGCGCCTTGAGGCCGGGCATGGAGAGATAGAGTGACTCCAGCTCCTCCGAGTGGAATGAGCCGAAGGTCAGGCCGCCGCCGCACGGCAGGCGCAGCACCAGCGGCACCTTTGCCCCCGAACGGAAATGGTAGGTGGCGGCGTTGAGCACGATCTGGGTCATGGCCTCGGTGGAGAAGTCGGCGAACTGGAACTCCTCGATCGGCCGGTGGCCGTTGAGCGCGAGGCCGATGGCGTAGCCGGTGCAGCCGCTTTCGGCGAGGGGCAGGTTCATCACCCGCGGGCGGCCGAAGTCCTTGAGCAGGTCCTCGGTGACCTTGAACGCGCCGCCGTAGGTGGCGATGTCCTGGCCGAGCACGAGGGATTCGGGGCGTTCGGCGAGGATCTTGCGCAACGCGCGGTTGAGCGCCTGCGCCTGGGTGAGCACTTCGGTTTTTGGTTTTGCGTTTTGGGTTTTGGGCTTTGAGTCCAGCGCCGGCACCCAGGGCCGCGGCGGCGCGGGCGGCGCGAACAGATCGGCCTCCATGCCCGCGGGGTCGGGACGCGGCTGGGCGATCGCCACCTTGAGACACTCCTCGACAAACGCAGCGATCCCGGCGTCGATCGCCCCGAGTTTGGCGCCATGGCCCTCCGTGGCGAGGCGGGCGCGCAGCTTCGGCAGCGGATCGGCCGCAAACATGGCTTCGGCCTCGCCCGGCTTCAGGTAATCGCAGGTGTCGTAGGCCGCGTGGCCGCGCAGGCGCAGCGTGTTCGCCTCGATCAGCAGCGGCCGGCCGGTCCGGTGGACCTGGTCGATCGCGGCGGCAAACGCACGAAGCGTGGCGGCGACGTCCGCGGTGCAGTCGAGGGCGCGGCCCTCGATGCCGTAGCCGGCGGCCCGGCGCCAGAGTTCAACCCCCGCGCCGTACTGCTCGCTGACCGGCGTCGAGTAGGCGTAGCGGTTGTTCTCGATGACGAACAGCACCGGCAGGTTGAGCAGCGAGGCGAGATTGAGCGACTCGTGCACGTCGCCCGTGCTGCTGGAACCGTCGCCGATGAACGCGAAGCCCATCGCCGGCCGGCCGAGGCGGCGCTGCGAGTCGGTGGCGCCGACGACGTTCGACACCATGGCCCCGAGATGGCTGATCATCGGCAGCGAACGGTTTTTCGGGTCGCCGTGGTGGACGTTGCCTTCGCGCGCCCGGGTGGGGCTGGCGGCGTTGGCGAAATACTGGTTGAGATGATCGACGAGGTGGCCGCTCCAGAGGAGATGCCCACCGAGGCCGCGATGCGTGAGGGAGATGACGTCGACCGCCTTGTCGGCCAGGAGGACGAGCGGGACGATCAGCCCCTCGTTGCCCTGGCCGCCGGTGACCGTGCCGCGGATGAGTCCCTGCCGGAAGAGCTCAAGGATGCGATTGTCCGCCGTGCGGGCGAGCTGCATCCACGCGTAAGTGCGGAGGAGGGCACCGGGCAAGTCGCGGTCAAGATCCGCGGGCCGCAAATCGTGTTCCGCCAGAATCGCGGGAGGTTTGGGATAAACCATGCTGGGCCCCGACGGTGGCAACCGGCCGGGCCGCGTGCAAGCCCACACCTGCGGCAGGCTTTGACTCTTCCGACCTTTTTCTTTTTCCTGCAGGGCGTCATCCCGGTCGTGCGCCAGGGTCCCGCTTCATCCGGGCGGCCGCCGGCCGGAGACCGCCTCCCGTGCCCGCCAAGCCCCGCAAACTCCCGCCCCAGCCGCTTACCCCGGAAGATTGGCCCCGGCTCGTCCGGGCCGGCAGCCGCGTGTTCATCGGTTCCTACGCCGCCGTCCCGACGGCGCTCATCAACGGCCTGCTCGCCCAGGCGCCGCAGCTCTCCGACCTGGAATTCGTCCATGTCCTCACGCTCGGCGACGCGCCCTGGGTCGCCGAGCGGTACGCCGCCAGCCTCAACGCCACGTCCTTTTTTCTCGGTCCGGGCATGCGCGAGGCGGTCGAGGCCGGACGCGCGGATTACACGCCGTCGTTCTTCTTCGAAATCCCGTCGCTCTTTCGCGATCGCGTCATCCCGCTCGACGTGGCGCTCGTGCAGGTGACCCCGCCCGACCGGGGCGGTTTCTGCTCGCTCGGCGTCTCCTGCGATGTCACCCGCGCCGCGGTCGACGCCGCCCACGTGGTCATCGCCCAGGTCAATCCCCGGCTGCCGCGGACGCGGGGTGACACGAAGCTCGCATGGAAGCGGGTGGACGCGTTTCTCGAGGCCGACACCCCGCTGCCCGAGATCCCGCCGGCCGCCGTCGACGAGACCAGCGCTCGCATCGCCGGCTACGTGGCCTTGCTGGTCGAGGACGAATGCACCCTGCGCATCGGCTCGACCGTGTGCACGGAAGCCGTGGCCGGCGCGCTGAAGGAGCGCAAGAATCTCGGCATCCACACCGACCGCTTGGGTGACGGCCTGTTCGAGCTCGTCGAGGCCGGCGCCGTGACCAACCGGAAAAAAGGGCTGCACGACGGTAAAATCGTCGCTTCGTATGCCGTCGGCACCCGCCGGCTCTACGACTGGCTGCACGGCAACCGGCAGGTGCAGTTTCTTCCCTTCGACTATGTGAACCATCCGGCGGTGATTGCCAAAAACCGCCGCATGGTCGCGATCGCGGGTGCGCAGCAGGTCGACCTCACCGGCCAGGTTGCCAACGATTCGGTTGGCCCCCATTTCGCCAGCGGGTTCGGCGGGCAGACGGACTTTCTCCGCGGAGCGGCCCTCTGTCCCGGCGGCCGGCCGATCGTCGCCCTGCCCAGCACCACGCCCGACGGGGCCTCGCGGATCGTCGCCCACCTCGTGCCGGGCTCGGGCGTCGTGGCCTCGCGGGGCGACGTGCACTACGTGGTCACCGAGTACGGCATCGCGACGCTGCGCGGACGCAGCATTCGCGAACGCGCCCTCGAGCTGGTGCAGATCGCGCACCCCGACCACCGGGCCGACCTCCTCGCGATTGCGAAGGCGCGCCAGTGGGTGCCCGTTTACGAAAAACTGCCGCCGACGGTGGTGGCCGGGGTGAGCGGGATCGCCGCGGAGCGGATCACCCTGCACGGCGAGCCGTTCGTCCTTTGCCCCCTACAGTCCTCTGACGAGCGCCGCCTGCAGGAATTTTTCTATTCGCATACCGCCGAGACCATCCAGTCGCGCTACGGCTACATGATCAGCCGGATGAGCCGGGAGCGCGCGTACGACCTCGTCAACGTCGACCAGACGAAGGATCTCGCCCTCGCGATCTTCGAGGTGCAGGGACCGCGCCGGGTCATCCACGCCGTCGGCCGCTACTATCTTGATGCCGGCGGCAAAAGCGCCGAGGTCGCGTTCGTGACCCGGGAGACGAAGCGTCACTACGGCATGGCGCGCACCTTGTTCGAGCGGATGCGGGCCATCGCGAAGAAACGCGGACTCGCCTCGTTGCACGCCCAGGTCCTGCCGGCGAATGTGGCGATGCTCGACCTCTTCCGGAGTTATCCGCATAAGATCGCCGCCATTCCCGACGGCAACGCCGTCAAGGTCACGATGCCGCTCTGACCCGCGGCGGGCGTCCGCGGGCGTTGGTGGGAGAATCCGCCTCCCGCGCAAAAAAGCTCGTTAAATCGGGCCGGCAGCGGGAGTGATGGGGTGACGGATGACTGACACGACCCAAACCGCAACGCGCGATCTGCATGAGGATTTCCGGCGGCTATATGCGCGCCACGAACCGGAGCTGCGGGCCTTCGTGCGGGCGTGCCTGCCGCGCGCGGGGGATGTGGACGAGGTGCTGCAGGCCGTCAGCCTCGTGGCGTGGAAGAAATTGGCCTCACTGGAGGACGCGGAGCAGTTTCCGCGGTGGGCCTGCCTCATTGCGCGGTATGAGGTGCTGAAGTTCCGCCGGACGAAAGCGCGCGACCGCCTCGTGCTGGACGAGGACATTGTTGCGACGCTGGCGGAGGAGGGGGTGGAGGAAATGCCGGTGCGCAAGCGCCAGCTCGATGCGCTCGAACTCTGCCTGGAAAAACTGCCCTCCGCGCGCCGCCAGCTGGCGGTGACCGCCTATGCGCCGGGGACTTCCATCCGCGAACTGGCGGCGGGTTTGGGCCGCTCGGAAGGCTCCCTTTATCAATTGCTCGCGCGCATCCGGCAGGAACTCCTGCGGTGCGTCGAGCGCACGCTGGCGGAGGAGACATAGTGGCCATGAACCAGGACGAACTCGATCTGCTCCACGGCTATCTCGACGGCACGATTTCCGACGCGGATTTTGCGAGACTGCAGACGCTGCTGCGCGCGAGCGCCGGGACGCGACGGACGCTGCGCGGGCTGGCCACGGTGGACGCGAAGCTGCAGGGTCTCGGGGCGCTGCAACCGGCGGCGGCCGGACGGCGGGTGCGACCGGCCGGGTCCCCCCCGCCGGTGCGGCCGCGTTATGGCTGGCTCGGCTGGGGCTCCCTGGCCGCGGCCGGCGCCGTGCTCGGGTGGTATTGGCTGCTGTCCGTCCCCCGCCACTCCTCGCCGCGGCGGCCCGACCTCGCCGCCGCTTTCACCGCCACGCACGCGGCCATCAGCCGGCTGGCGGTGGAAGTGTCCCCGGCGGTTCCGGCCTGGGCATCGCCCACCGCCCCGCTGCTCGATCAACCGCGTCTGCCGCAGCCGGTCCCGGCTTTCCTCCCTCCGGCTTCACCCTCCCACTCATCATGAAAATCAAACTCCTCGCCTGTCTGGCCGTCTTCATTCCGCTGGGTCAGCTTTTTGCCGCGGACAACCCTCCCCCGGCCGCCGACCCGTTCGCCGGGGCGTTTTTTCCCCCCGAACTGGTGCTGCTCGCGCGGGACCGGATCGGCCTCACCCCGGAGCAGCAGGCGGCTTTTCGGGCCCGCCTGGAGCAGGCGCAACCGCGTTCGGAGGAATTGCGGGCGAAGCTGGAGCACGAGACCGCCGCGCTGGCGGCGCTGGCGAAGCCGGAGCGGGTGGATGAGCGCGCGCTCGCGGCGCAACTCGACCGGGTGCTCGACGCCGAGCGCGAGTTGAAGCAACTGCACGTCGGGCTGCTGGCCGCGATCAAGAACCTGCTGACGCCGGAACAGCAGGGCCGGCTGCGCGAGCTGGCGAAGGATGGCGGCGCGTCGCTGGCGGAGGAAACCCGCCGGCGCATCACCGCGAAGGTCGAGCGGGTGAAGGCGGCCGCCCAAAAACTGGCCGCAGGCGGCGGCGATCCCGCGCCCATCGCCCGGACGATGGAGACGAAGGTCCGGCCGCTGCTCGAGGGCGGCAAGCCCATCGAGGCGGAGGCCGAGCTGGACCGGCTGCTCGAAAGCACCGAGCCGAAGGCGAAATAAGCGTGCTCGCGCCCGGTTGCCATGGTGGGTGGGACTGGATCGCCATGGAGCGCTCTGCA
>Ga0265297_10010702_pt1 | contig 11440 bp, 10 predicted proteins | sample Munlanlwell13791_FD_192502 | JGI IMG/M metagenome (GOLD analysis project Ga0265297, IMG submission 192502) | Leachate microbial communities from a municipal landfill in Southern Ontario, Canada - Leachate well 137-91 | ecosystem: Engineered > Solid waste > Landfill > Unclassified | place...
CAGATCAAGCTGTCGCATATCCGCCTCAAGCACGCCGATGGCAATCTCGGGCTGCCGGAAGCGGCGCCATTTGATACCATCATTTTGGCTGCAGCTGCGGCCGCCGTGCCGCAGACCTTGCTGGGGCAGTTGGCGCCGGGCGGCCGGCTGGTGATGCCGCTGGGCAGTGCGGAACAGGTGATCAGCCTGGTCGAGCGCAGCGAAAGCGGTTTTATGGAAACTCGATTCGATGCGGTGCGCTTCGTGCCGCTGTTGCCGGGGGTGGAATGAGCGCTATGCGTCTGATTCTCGCTTTGCTGCTGCCGATCATCGGCGGCTGCGCCAGCCATGCGCCGGCGCCGGTGGAGGACCGTGGTGCCGCGCCGGCAACGGCAAAGCCAGCGGCAGAGGCGGCCCAAGGAGCGGCGCCGGCAACCGACCACGGCGTCTATCACGCCGTCAAGAAGGGTGAAACGCTCTACAGCATCGCACTCGACAACGGTCAGGACTACAAGGATGTGGCCGCCTGGAACAATCTCGACAACCCGAATCGAATCAGGGTCGGCCAGCAGTTGCGCGTCAGTCCGCCTGACAACGGCGCTCCGGTGGCCGTCGCGAAGCCAGTGGCTTTTGGCGGGCCGGTCGAGGTCAAGCAGGCGCCGACGCAGGCGGCAGCGTCACCAAGTGCGAACACAGAATCCCTCAAACGCGAGCCGAAGGGCGGCAAGCTGGCCTATACGGACGAAGCGTTGGTGAAGGCGCAGCAGGCAGACGTGGTGGAGAAGCCGGCAGAGGTCAAACCCGAGCCCCGGCCCGCGGAACCTGCACCCGCAGAGAAACCGGTGCTTGCCGGCGATGAGCTTGACTGGATATGGCCGGCCAACGGCAAGCTGATCGCGCCGTTTGCAGAGAGCGGCGGCAAGGGCGTCGATATCACCGGCAAGGCCGGAGATCCCGTGCTGGCGGCCGCAAGCGGAGTGGTCTCCTATGCCGGTGCCGGTCTGCGCGGCTACGGCAATCTGGTGGTGCTGCGCCACAACGCGACGTATCTGTCCGTCTACGCCCACAACAGCAAGATTCTGGTCAAGGAAAAGCAGACCGTTACCAAGGGACAGAAGATTGCCGAGATGGGCAGTACCGACACCGAAAGTCCGCGTCTGCATTTCGAGATCCGCCGTCAGGGCAAACCCGCCGACCCGCAGAAGTATCTCCCCGCTCGCTGATCTGCCATGAGCGGTGACGCTTTTCTCCCGGAGCGCGAAGATGCCGACGTCGTTCCTGACTCGCACGAGTCCGGCTTCATCGAAGACATCACCCAGGTCTATCTGCATGAGATCGGCGCGACGCCGCTCCTGACCGCTGCGGAGGAAATCAAGCTGTCGCGTGCGGCGCGAGAGGGCGACTTCGTCGCCCGCCAGCACATGATCGAGGCCAATTTGCGCCTGGTGGTCAGCATCGCGCGGCACTACCAGCATCGCGGCCTGCCGCTCGACGACTTGATCGAGGAGGGCAATCTCGGCCTGATCCATGCGCTGGAAAAGTTCGATCCCGAACGCGGCTTTCGTTTCTCGACCTACGCCACCTGGTGGATTCGCCAGCATGTCGAACGCGCGATCATGAATCAGTCGCGTACCGTGCGCCTGCCGATCTATGTGATCAAGGAACTCAATATCGTGTTGCGCGCGATGCGCCAGCTCGACCGCGAGCGCGGCGCGCAAGACGATCCTCCGGGCGCCATGCTGGAAGATGTCGCGCGCCTGCTCGATCGCCCGGTGGAAGAGATCCGCCAGTTGCTGGTGCTCAACGAGCGCTCCGCCTCGCTCGATTCGCCGCTCGACATCGATCCCGAACTGTCGATGTCCGATTCGCTGGCCGATGACGGGGCGGAAGATCCCGCCAGCCACCTCGCGCAACAGGAAGCCGAAATGCTGGTCGCCGAATGGGTGATGCAGCTCACCGACCGGCAGCGCCTGGTCGTCGAACGCCGCTATGGTCTCGGCGGGCAGGATGCGACCACGCTGGAGGTTATCGCGACCAATCTGGGCCTGACTCGCGAACGGGTGCGGCAGATTCAGATGGAAGCCCTGTCCAAGCTCAGAATGCGCATTGCCCGGGACGGGCTGACGCCCGACGCGCTACTTTGAGGCGCGCAGCTCGGCGGCCAGGTCCATGACCGCCGCTGCATAGAAGCTGCTGCGGTTGTAGCGCGTGATGGCATAGAAGTTGCCATAGCCGAGGCGGTATTCGGTGGCGGCGCCTGGAGTGACCAGGTCGATCAGAGCGGCCGGGCGGTCGGCAATCGCCGTATCGCCAGCGCCGACTTTTGCAAGAGTGACATTGGCTGCCTCCAGTTGCCATGGCCTGCGTTGCGGCGAGATGCCTTCCTCGATCAGCGCCTGCACGCCGTCGCCGGCCACATCGACGCTGACGGCGATCGGGCCATCTTTTTCCCAACCGTGTGCGGCCATGAAATTGGCTACGCTGCCGATCGCATCGGCCGCACTTGTCGTGAGATCGATGCGGCCGTCGTGGTCGAAGTCGATCGCGAAACGCCGGCGCGAGGACGGCAGGAACTGCGGCAAGCCCAAGGCGCCGGCGTAGGAACCGGTATAGGCCAATGGACTGCGATGCTCTTCGCGGGCCAGCAACAGCAATTCCTCCAGTTCCCGGCGAAACAACTCGGCACGCGGCGGATAGTCGAAGGCCAGGGTGGTCAACGCGGCAAAGGTGTCGAAGCGACCCATCTGCCTGCCGTAGATGGTCTCGATGCCGATGATGGCGGCAATGATCTCGCTCGGCACGCCGAAGCGCGCTTCGGCGGATGCAAGTTTAGCGGCATTGCCGTGCATGAAGCGCCGCCCGGCGGCGATCCGTTTCGGTTCGACAAAGCGTCCGCGGTAGGCCTGCCAGGAGCGCACCGCAGGATCCTTGGGCGGCATGATGGCCTTGATCACCGCGGCGATCGGTTTGGTGTGGCGGAAAAGCCCATGCAGATGCTCTGTATCGAAGCCGTGCTTGTCGTGCATTTCCTCGATGAAGGCCTGCACATCATCGCGCTGCGCGTAAGTCTCCGCGCGCGGGCTCGAACCGAGCATGAGCAGTACCGAAAGCAGGAGCAGGCGTCTCATGGATGGAAGGCCGCGATCTTCTGCTTGAGGTTGAGCAGGTCGCTTGTCTGCGGGGTGGCTCCATAGCGCAGGCGGGCATATAGCGCGGCAATTTCACCAATGCTCTGCGCATGATGCGGAGCCTGGCTGGCGGCGCGCTCGGCAAAAGCCAGCGGCCCTTCCCAGGGCTGCCAGACAATGCCGCGCCTGGCCAGCCTGGCAGTAAAGCGCCGCCACGCGGTCAAGGCCGGATCGATGCGCAGGCGATTGCGCAATATCCAGGTGGTGAGGCCGAGCATCACGATGCCGCAGAGAACCGACAGAACCGCAGTCATGCTGCGCCAATCGGGCTCTTTCATGCCGAGGCCGGCCAGCAGATCACGCTGGCGCTGCGGGTTGTAGCCGAGCACCCACTGATTCCAGCCATTGGTCACGGCATCCAGGCGGTGGCGCAATTCCTTGAGCCAGGCCAGATCGCGGCGGGCCAGGAAGGGCAGGCCTTCGCCGGCCGGCACGGCGGCAGCCAGGTTGAGGTTGATCCGGCTGGGCGCAGAAATCGCCGTCGGATCAATACGCACCCAGCCGCGTCCGTCAATCCAGACTTCGGTCCAGGCATGGGCATCGTACTGGCGTACCACCAGATACCCGTCCACCGGATTCACTTCACCGCCCTGGTAGCCTGCCACCACGCGCGCCGGCACACCGGCGGCGCGCAGGGCAAAGACGAAGGCTGCAGCAAAGTGTTCGCAGAATCCGCGCTTGGTGTCGAACAGAAACTCGTCGACGATGTCGGCGCCCAGCAGCGGGGGATTCAGTGTGTACTGCAAAAATTGCTGATTGAAAAAGTTCTCCGCGGCAGCAAGGATCGCAGTCCCGTTGTTGCCATGTTGCGCGCGCCAGCTTGCGGCGACGGCACGCGTGCGCGGGTTGCCATCCCTGGGCAGCGCCAGCGCGTCGCGCAGGTTGCCTTGCCCTTCATTCACGCCGGCGATCGCCTCGGGCCAGGCGCGCTGCGTGTAGCGCATGCGGTTGCGCACGGGCTGGCGGGAGACCGGCTGATAGTCGCTGGTCAATGCGCTGTTTGGCGGCAAGGTGGCAGGCAGTTCCAGCGCAAACAGCCAGAATTTTCCATGCGGTTCCAATGTGACTTCGTATTCCACCGCCGCGCCACGTCCGACGTATGGAACTTCGGGGTAGGCACCGAGAGTCTGTCTCACGCGCCAGCTGCGACCGTCGAACGAGGGCATCACCGGGCCGCGCCAGTAGAGTTGCGATTGTGGCGGAACCTCACCCTTGAACTTCACGCGGAACGCGATTGCGTCGGATTGCGAGAGCAGCGCGATCGAGCCCGGCGACATGGTGTCGGACAATCCCGAAACGGCTGAAAAACGATCCTGCGGAATGCCCCACAGCGGCCCCTGCACCCGGGGAAACAGCAGGAACAGCAGCAACATGAAGGGCAGTGATTGCGCCAGCATCAAGCCGGCGCGGCGCAACTGCAGCAGCGGTTGCGGGCGGTCGTCGCTGGCTGCCAGCAGCGTGGCGGTGGTGATCAGTACGGTCAGGCAGGCCAGCAAGGCGGTGGATATGGTCTGGGTGAACAGGAACTGGCCGAGGACCAGGAAGTAACAGAGCAGTGCCGTCGCGACGGCATCGCGCGCCGCACGCAACTCAAGCAGCTTGAGGGCAAGAAAGACCACCAGCAATGCGATCCCGGGTGTGCGTCCCAGTATGGTCCGGTATTGCAGGAAAACGCCGACCGTGCCGGCGATGACCAGCAGGACCAGCAGCCAGCGTGGCGGCAAGTGCCATTGCCGCCACGTTAGTGCCGCCCGCCAACTGAACACGGCCCCAGCGGCAAGCGAGAGCCAAAGCGGTACTTGCGGAGCAAGCGGCAGGCTGGCAGCCAGAGCAGTCGCGAGCAGCCACCAGGCTTGGCGCCGGCTGACGGGGCGGTTACTGCGCGCCATGACTGTGCAGCGCCAACGCACGCAGGCCGGCGCTTCGCTGTGCCGGCCCGTTGCCAGGAGCAAGGCGAACCGCCGGCAGCCGCAAGCCCCAAGCGAGTCCCGCCGCGTCGGCGTCGAGGATCCAGCGGGCCAGAATGGACAGGCGCTGCTCGGTGTCGATCGTGTCCGGCAGAGCCGTCCAGTCGAGCCATAGCTGTTGTGCAGCCGCTCCGGAGAACAGCTTGGTCAGCAGCGGGCCATCCTGCTGGCGCGCGACGGCCTTCCATGCGATATGGCGCGGCGCATCGGCCACCTGATGCTTGCGCAAACCTGAAAAGTCGTCCGCCCCGCGGCCGTCCTTTGCCGACCCTCGCGCCGATTCGCTGCTCCAGGGCAGGGGCGGCGCTTTGTCCGCAGGTGCCGGATAGACCAGGCAGTTGAGTTCGGGAACGGCATAGCTCCAAGCGCGGACCAGGCCCAGCGGCCAGGTGGTCTCGATGGTGAAGCGCGGCATGGGCAGCCAGCCACGTTTTGTTGCCCGAACATCCAGTGTGGTCGCCGTGCTGGCGTGGGGACCGATGTCGACTTCACGCGGTTCCTCGTCGTCGACGAACAGGCGCAGGCTGGTGCGTCCATCGGGTCGACGGTTCTCCAGCATTAGACCGAATTGCGCCAGGCTACCGGCGAATACGGGCTCGCAGCGGCCCGGGCGAATCGAGAGGAGAACCAGGTTGCGGAAGGTGTGCAGGATGGCGACGATACCCAATCCTGCCAGCAGGAATACCAAGGCGTGCCCCAAGCTCAGGTTGTAGTTCATCGCTCCGAGCAGCATGACGCCGAGCGCGGCGGCGTAAGCCAGCCCCGCGCGTGTCGGCAAGACGTAAACGCGGCGCTGGGTAAGGACGATCGGTGCCCGTTCCGGCGGGCGAACGCGCAGGGCCCAGCGGACGAAAGTCTCGTGCAGCCGGTGGCGCAGTTTTCCGGGCATTGGAGCCTCTTAGGGCAGCGGGACTGCCTCGATCAAGGCGGCGGCGACAGCTTCCGCGTCTCTGCGGGTGGTATCGTCGGTCGGCCTCAGGCGATGCGCGATGACACCGTGAAGGACAGCTTGGACGTCTTCAGGCAATACATGGTCGCGGCCATCGAGCAGGGCCCAGGCGCGTGCGACGGCCAGCAATGCCAGGCAGGCGCGGGGCGACAGGCCTTCCTGCCAGCGAGGTGCGGCGCGCGTATAGGCCGCCAGCGATTGCACGTAGTGGATCAGGGCGGGCGAGGCATGCACCGCGCGCACGGTCTCCTGCAGTTCGATCAAGCGCTGCGGCGTGATTCGCGGAACCAGTTCGGTGACCAGTCGGTGCCGGTCGGTTCCGGCGAGCAGTTCGCGTTCGGCCGCCGGATCGGGATAACCGATTTCGATCTTTAGCAGGAAGCGGTCGAGTTGGGATTCGGGCAGCGGGAAGGTGCCGATTTGATGTGCCGGATTCTGCGTGGCAATGACAAAGAAAGGCTCGGGCAAGGCTCGCGTCTGCCCCTCGGTTGTCACCTGGCGTTCTTCCATCGCTTCCAGCAAGGCGCTTTGTGCCTTTGGCGTGGCGCGGTTGATCTCGTCGGCCAGCACCACTTGGCTGAAAATCGGGCCCGGGTGGAAATGGAAGGTGCCGCTGTCCCGGTCGAAGATCGACACGCCAATGATGTCCGCCGGCAGCATGTCACTGGTGAACTGGATGCGCTGAAAATCCAGGCCGAGCACGCGGGCCAGGACGTGGGCCAAGGTGGTTTTGCCGACCCCGGGCAGATCCTCGATGAGCAGGTGCCCGCGTGCCAGCAGGCAGGCGAGCGAGAGCCGGATCGGACGCTCCTTACCGAGGATGATGCGGTTGATATCCGCCAGAATGGCGTCAAGTTCGGGGAGTCGCATGGGGGCGGGAGTTTTGTTGGGGCTTTGATGGATAATATCGTTTTAGTTACGGCCGCTGCGCTCGACGTCGATGAAGCTGGCGTTAGCCTGCATCGAGACTGCATTTTGGGCTGCATTGTAATTCATCAGGCAAGACACCCGTCATGACAACTACCGCCTTCATTACACACCGCGACTGCTGGCAGCACGACATGGGAACGCATCATCCGGAATGCCCGGACCGGCTTGGGGCAATCAACGACCGCCTGATTGCTTCAGGACTCGATGCGTACCTCCAGTTCCACGATGCGCCGCTGGCCGATGTAGAGCAGTTGCTCCGCGTGCATCCGCGTGTATATATCGACCACTTGCACAGCAGCAGTCCGGCGCACGGCATCGTCCATCTTGATCCCGACACGGCGATGTCGCCGGGGACTCTGCAGGCGGCGTTGCGCTCGGCCGGTGCAGGTTGCTTTGCCACCGATCTCGTGATGCGCGGCGAAGTGCAGAACGCCTTCTGTGCGGTGCGCCCCCCGGGTCATCATGCCGAACGCGCCAAGGCAATGGGTTTCTGCTTCTTCAATAATGTTGCCGTGGCCGCACGGCACGCGCTCGAGGCGTGGGGGCTTTCCCGCGTTGCGATCATCGATTTCGACGTGCATCACGGCAACGGTACCGAGGAGATTTTCGCCGGCGACCCGCGTGTCCTGATGGCCGGTACCTTTCAGCATCCGTTCTACCCCTATTGCGGGACCGAGAATCCGGCGCCCAACATGTGCAATGTTCCGCTGCCCGCGGGAACTCGCGGCGACGAGTTTCGCCAGGTGGTCTATGACATATGGCTTCCAAGGCTGCGGGAGTTCCAGCCGGAAATGATCTTTATTTCGGCCGGCTTCGATGCCCATTACGAGGATGACATGGCCTCGCTGGGCCTCGTGGAATCGGACTATGCATGGGTCACGGAACAGATCAAGCAGGTGGCTGGGGAATCGGCCAAAGGACGCATCGTGTCGCTGCTGGAGGGTGGTTACGCGCTCTCCGCTCTGGCACGCAGTGTCGCCACGCACATCAAGGTGCTGGCTGATTTGTAAGTCAAGATTGCAGGGTGTGCCGTCGCATGGCCATCAGTTAGAATTCAACTTCTTTTGCTCTCACCGGGCTGCCGCTGGCGGCGGCCGGTTTTGGATACGTCAATGAAGACCATACAGGGTTCCATTCCCGCCATACTTACGCCGATGCAGGACGACGGTTCGCTCGACCTGCCCGCACTGCAACGCCTGCTCGACTGGCACATCGCGGAGGGCTCGGACGGCGTGGTGATCGTCGGCACCACAGGTGAGTCGCCGACGGTGAGTTACGAAGAGCATTGCGCGCTGATCGAAACGACAGTGAAGCACGTCGCCGGGCGCATATCGGTGATTGCCGGCACCGGCGCCAACTCCACCGCCGAAGCCATCGAACTGGCGCATTTTGCCAAGCAGGCCGGCGCGGATGCTCACCTCTCGGTCGTGCCTTACTACAACAAGCCGACGCAGGAAGGGCTGTACCGGCATTTCAAGGCGATTGCCGAGGCGGTCGATCTGCCGATGATCCTGTACAACGTGCCGGGACGCACCGTAGCTGACCTGGCGAACGATACGACCCTGCGACTGGCGCAGGTGCCCGGCATCGTCGGCATCAAGGACGCTACCGGCAATATCGAGCGCGGTTCGGATCTGCTGAAGCGTGCGCCGGCAAGTTTCAGCGTGTATAGCGGTGACGATGCCACGGCCATTGCCCTAATGCTGCTGGGCGGCAAAGGTTCCATTTCGGTGACGGCGAATGTCGCGCCACGCCTGATGCACCAGATGTGCGCGGCGGCAATCGGCGGCGATCTGGCGACGGCGCGGGCGACGAATTTCCGGCTGTTGGGCCTGCATCGCAACCTGTTCCACGAAGCCAACCCGATTCCGGTGAAGTGGGCCGTGCAGCAGCTGGGGCTGATTGGTGGCGGCATCCGTTTGCCGATGACAGCCTTGTCGCCGGAGTTCCACGAACGTGTGCGCGTTGCCATGCGCGAAGCCGGCATCGCCCTCTGACAGGAAACTGATATTCAATGAATCGCTTACTCTCGCTGTTGTCGTGGTCCGTTTCCCTGCTTCTGATTGCAATGCTTGCCGGTTGCAGTGGCAACATCCTCCCGGAATCCAAGAAGATCGAATACAAGTCCGCCGGAAAGCTGCCGCCGCTTGAGGTTCCACCTGACTTGACGCAGCAGAGCCGCGATGAGCGCTATGCGGTTCCCGATGTTTCCGCCAGCAAGGGTTCCGCCACCTATTCGGCCTACTCCAGCGAGCGTGCCGGGCAGTCGCGCACCACGACGGCGCAGGACGTGCTGCCCCAGGTCGACAAGATGCGCATCGAGCGTTCCGGAACGCAACGCTGGCTGGTCGTCAGCGGCTCGCCTGACAAGCTCTGGCCCGGCGTCAAGGAGTTTTGGCAGGAACTGGGTTTTCTGGTGAATGTGGAACTGCCTGAAGCCGGAATCATGGAAACCGACTGGGCCGAGAACCGCGCCAAGATTCCGCAGGACATCATTCGCGGCACCATAGGCAAAGTCTTCGACAGCATTTATTCGTCGGCAGAACGCGACAAGTTTCGCACTCGTCTGGAGAAGGGCGCCGAACCCGGTACGGTTGAAATCTATATCAGTCATCGCGGCATGTTCGAGATTTACACGAGCGAGGGCAGAAGCGAGACAAAGTGGCAGCCACGCCCGGCGGACCCGGAGCTTGAAGCCGAGATGCTGCGGCGCCTGATGGTGCGTCTGGGTGTCGAGGAATCCCGAGCCAAGGCGATGGTCGCGGCCGCGCAGCCGCAGGAGCGCGCGAAAATGTCACGTGCGCAGGACGGCGCCGGCGCCCTGTTGCTGGAAGAGGCCTTCGACCGGGCTTGGCGTCGCGTCGGTCTGGCACTGGATCGTGTGGGTTTCACCGTGGAAGACCGCGACCGGTCGCAAGGGCTCTACTTTGTACGCTACGTCGATCCCGAGCTCGACAGCAAGAGAAAGGATGACGAGAAAGGTTTGCTGTCGAAGCTGATGTTCTGGAAGGGCGGAGCGGCTGACAAGCCGACTCAGGCCCAATACCGCATTCACCTCAAGACGACGGGCGACACGACTACGGTTCAGGTGCTTACCCGCGAAGGGGGCATCGATCGGTCGGATGTCTCCAAGCGCATCCTCGGACTGCTGCACGAACAGCTGAAGTAGGCAGCAGACAGGCTACTCAGGTGCGCTTCGCTTCGCTCGGCAGTGGCAGCCGGGGCAATGCCTTGGTGGTCGAGGCCGGCAATACCCGCGTGTTGATCGATGCCGGATTTGGTCCGCGCGAAATTTCGCGGCGGCTGGCGCGGTTGGGTTTGGCTGCGAACGATGTCAATGCGGTGCTGGTCACGCATGAACACTCCGATCACATCGGCGGCGTTTTTGCCTGTGCGCGGCGCTTTGGCTGGACTGTCCTGCTCACCCATGGTACCTTGGCGGCCGGCCGCGACGATGGTGCCGAGGCTTGCAGCACAATCATCGACAGCCACACGCCGCTTTCAGTCGGCGACGTCTGCGTGCATCCTTTTCCGGTTCCGCACGATGCCCGCGAGCCCGTGCAATTTGTCCTTGGCGATGGCGCCAGGCGGCTTGGCGTGTTGACCGACGCGGGCCATGTCACGCCGCATATGGTGGCCATGCTCGACGACTGCGATGCGCTGGTGCTGGAGTGCAATCACGATGCGCAGATGCTGGCGACGGGAAGCTATCCGCAGTCTTTGAAGCGCCGGATCGGCGGTCTCTGGGGCCATCTGGACAATGCGGCGGCTGCCACCTTGCTGTCCCAAGTCAGGCGCTCAAGCCTGCATCATATTGTGGCAGCTCATCTTTCCGAGGAGAACAACAGTCCGGCGCTTGCGCAGGATGCCTTGTCGGCTGTGCTGGATTGCGACCCCGAGTGGATCGGCATCGCGACCCAGAATGAGGGGTTTGCCTGGCGCGATCTCTGAACCGGACGGACAGCAACCAAAAACAAAAAAGCCAGCCCGAAGGCTGGCTTTTTCTTGCCCGAAGGCGGGTGAAAATTTACTTCTTCGCGGCAGCAGCGGCAGCCGGGGCAGCAGCAGCGGCGGCAGCCGGAGCAGCAGCGGCGGCAGCAGCCGGAGCAGCAGCAGCGGCGGCAGCCGGAGCAGCAGCGGCAGCGGCAGCCGGAGCAGCAGCGGCGGCAGCAGCCGGAGCAGCAGCAGCGGCGGCAGCCGGAGCAGCAGCGGCAGCGGCAGCGGTGTCAGCGGGCTTCGGGGCTTCAGCAGCGGGCTTCGGAGCTTCGACCTTGGGGGCTTCAGCGGGCTTCGGGGCTTCGGTTTTGCCGCAAGCGGAGACAGCCAGGGCGAGGAGGGCAGCGACGAGGAGAGATAGTTTCATTTTAGGAGATCCTTAACGTTATGGAGTTGCGTGGCCAATTGGTTGATCGGAATGTTTCCATTTC
>Ga0265297_10010703_pt1 | contig 11439 bp, 10 predicted proteins | sample Munlanlwell13791_FD_192502 | JGI IMG/M metagenome (GOLD analysis project Ga0265297, IMG submission 192502) | Leachate microbial communities from a municipal landfill in Southern Ontario, Canada - Leachate well 137-91 | ecosystem: Engineered > Solid waste > Landfill > Unclassified | place...
CGCCAAAGACGGCAAAAGCGCCGCCGCCACTTATCTTTTGCCCGATGCCGCGTATCATTACAAAAAATTCGTCAAAGACAAATTCGATAAAGTCATCAATGTTTGGGGCGCGGATCATCACGGCTATGTTTTGCGTTTGCAAGCAATCAAAAAGGCCTTGGATATGCCGGGGGAGCTGGAGATTGTGATAATGCAATTGGTGCGGTTGATGGTTAAGGGCGAGGAAGTCAAAATGTCCAAACGGGCGGGAACATATATCACCCTGGATGAATTGCTGGAAGAAATTCCGCTGGATGTGGCGCGGTTTTTCTTTTTGATGCGCGCGCCCAACACCCATATGGATTTTGACCTGGACCTGGCCAAAGAACAATCGCAAAAAAATCCCGTTTATTATGTCCAATACGCCTACGCGCGGATCTGCAGTATTTTGCGAAAAGCTACCCCCTCTACTTTTGAAGGAGAGGGCGGGGGTGAGGTTAAATCACTTAATCACTTAGCCATTCAATCACTATCTCACCCTTCCGAGCTCGCCCTCATCAAGCAACTCATCCGCCTGCCCGAAATCATCGCCGACACCGCCGCCGACTACGGCGTCCACCGCCTGCCCCAATACTCCCTGGACCTCGTTCGCAGTTTTCATAAATTCTATGAGGACTGCAAAGTCATAGATGAAACAAACAAAGACCTAACATCCGCGCGTTTGGCGTTATGTGAAGCTACTCGGATTACTCTTAAAAACACCCTAGACCTGATGGGTATTTCGGCACCAGAGAAGATGTAATGATTTTCTCCTTTCCGCAACGGAGAGTTAGGGGGATTTAAAAATACGAATATTAAATTTGATATTTAGTTTACATTCACCGGTACAATATAAACTATCTCGCAATATAGTATATATTCATAAACATAAATATGCTGGGAAGAAGATGTAATTTTCACTTCTTTTCGTGATACAATTTAGATATAAAGGGGATATTAATTGAAAATAAATGCGACTAAAAGAGCTGCCAAAATTTGATCGTCCCAGGGAGAAATTTTTAGAAAAAGGCCCGGATGCTTTAGCTGACGGCGAGCTTTTGGCTATTTTACTCGGAAGCGGCATAAAGGGAACCAATGTCAAGGTATTATCGCAAAAAATTCTAAAAAAGTTCGGCAATAATTTATTGAATACCAAAGTTGAAGATTTAACGCAGATCCAGGGCATAGGAGAAGCAAAGGCGTTGCAAATTGCATCTATGCTTGCATTGGCGGGGCGGCTATACGACAAACAAAATGCGCCGGATAATCTTGTTCTGACCGCACAAGACGCGATAGCGTTGGTATCGGATTTGAAAGAAAAAAAACAGGAGCATATAGTTTGCTTGTATTTAAACGCCCGTAATGCTTTATTGAAAAAAGAAATTATATCGATTGGAACGCTGGATAAAAGTATTATTCATCCTCGTGAAATTTTTGCCCCGGGATTGGAAATGCGCGCTTCCGGCGTGATATTGGCGCATAATCATCCGTCCGGAGACCCTAAGCCGAGCGAGCAAGACAAGCAAGTTGCCAAAAGAATTATAGAGGCGGGGAAACTTATGGGGGTGAATGTCGTGGATTTTCTTATTATTGCAAAAAACGGAGCTCACAGCATACTTGGTGATATAAAAGATACTAAATTGACCGACACTGAGTATGTGGCTGAAGGAGAGCAGTCATCATTGTTTGACTTGTTGGTTGACGCAAACCAAGCATATTTTTCCGGTAATGGCATAAATACTATCGCGCCATCTATAAAAAAGGGCGCATTGCGATTTATAGATTTATTTGCGGGTATAGGCGGTTTTCATATGGCGTTTCATAATATTGGAGCGGAATGTGTCTTCGTTTCGGAATGGGATAGCGCTGCCCAAAAAACATACAGGCATAATTTTTACGATACTTCCCCCGGGGTTTTTGATTTGGGCAATTTTGTCGGCGACATTACAAAGATCGACTCAAAAAATATTCCAGATTTCGACATTTTGACTGCCGGGTTCCCTTGTCAGCCGTTTTCAATAGCGGGCTATAAAAAAGGATTCAACGACGAGGGTCGCGGAAATTTATTTTTTGATATAGTTAGAATCTTAAAAGATAAAAAGCCCAAAGCTTTTTTATTAGAAAATGTAAAGAATCTAAAAACCCATGACAGCGGCCGGACAATAAAAATTATTCGCGAAGAGTTGAAAAAAATCGGCTATGCGGTAGACGACAAAGTGCTTAATACCATGGAATACGGAAATATTCCTCAGAATAGAGAGAGGATTTATATTGTTGGATTTTTGGACAAAAAGATGTTTGATAAATTTTCATTTCCCGAAAAAACACCGCTTAAAAAAACAATATATGATTGTTTGGAAAAAAATGTTGGCGGAGAATACTATTATAACGGTAAAAACCTCTACAGCGAATTAAGAAATGAGGTTAAAAATAAGGGGACTGTCTATCAATGGAGGAGAAAATATGTCAGAGAGAATAAAAGCGGGGCGTGCCCCACATTAACGGCTAATATGGGAATGGGGGGGCATAATGTTCCAATTGTCTTAGACGATAAAGGCATAAGAAAAATAACGCCAAGGGAGTGCGCTAATTTTCAGGGATTTCCTAAGGATTTTAAACTTCCAGATCTTGCAGATTCCCACCTGTATAAGCAGTTTGGTAATTCTGTTTCTGTTCCCGTGGTTGAGCGGATTGCATTAAATATAAAGAAGGCGTTAACTTAGAATATGATATTTTTTTCAAAGCAACAAAAACAGCAGCAAGAAGAATACGAAAAATTTCTAAGAATAGCGGGATGTCTTTCTAACTTATTTTCCGATTCAGCCGTCCCGTATTTATACTATAGGATAGCGGAGAAAATATTTTGCAAATCATTTAATGCCGAGGATTTATCGAGAAGCGATGTCTCAGCGGATGCTAAAAAAGATAAGACCGGAATTGGCTTAAAAACATTTCTTATTGGAAATTCAAAAACATACCAGAAGGTGGCTGAGTTTAATAGCGACAGATCTTTGTATGAAAAATTGGATGCAGAAAAACTTATTTTGAAAATAGCGGAATTAAGAAATGCTAGAATTAATTTTACTGAAAAAGTTTACGGATTAGAAAATTCTATTTACCACTGTGTGTTGCGGGATAAGGGGAAGTTTTTAATATTTGAGGAGCCGATGGACAAGATTGAAATCGGTAATATTAAAAATATTAAGAAAAATATAGGCTCGATATCTTTTCAAGACGGCAAGAGCGATTATTCTTTTTTGGTTTCAAAGAGCACTCTTACAAAAAGATTTATCACCGAATCGGTTGCGTATAAATTTGATGTAGAAATTCTAGAAAATCCCTTAGCTGAACTTGAAAAATTATTGAACACAAAAGGCCTTGATTTTGGCGGCGAAATTAAAATAAAGCAAACTATATTCCTGCCTCTTTATGGCCGGAATCAAACAGTTTTCGAAAAAAGCGGCCTTAATCAATGGAACGCTGATGGCAGGCCGAGAAATTTGAATGAGGTTTATATCCCTATCCCAGCGGAAATCCATCGCAACTTTCCTAATTTTTTTCCCGACAGGGATAACCCGTTCATGCTGAAATTGCCCGATGGCCATCAAATGAAATCGAAGGTATGTCAGGATAATGGAAAAGCATTAATGTCATATTCCAACAGAGAGCTTGGCCAGTGGATATTGCGCGATGTTTTGGGGCTGAGCGAGGGGGAGTTGCTTACTTACAAAAAACTTCAAACCATAGGCATTGATTCTGTCCGGATAGATAAAATATCAGAAGATCAATTTGAAATAAATTTTTCTGCAACAGGAAGCTACGAAGAATTTAAAGAAAATCTTGATTTATAAAATATGGACATGTTTTCGAAGAAAAAAAGGAGCGAGATCATGTCTAAAATTAGAAGCAAGGATACTAAAATTGAAATCGCTTTTAGAGGAGCTCTTTGGAAGAAGGGATTTAGATATAGTAAAAATTCGGCGAAGTATTTTGGGAAGCCAGATCTGGTTCTGAAAAAATATGAAACAGTGATTTTCATAGATTCTTGTTTTTGGCATAATTGTCCCAAGCATGGCTATCTTCCAAAAAGCAATTTAAGGTATTGGAATAAAAAAATTGAAAGAAACAAGCAAAGAGATAAGGAAGTTAATAAATATTATAAAAAAACAGGTTGGAGGATAATAAGGATTTGGGAACATAAAATTAAAAAATCACCTTCCAAGGCGATTTTTAGAATAAAAAGCTCATTGAAGGGCCGGCGAGGATTCTCATTAACTACATAGAATTATTCTTGAATAATTGCATATGCGGCCAATGCTTTAACGCGTTCCGCCGATCTTTTGGCGCTATAATGTGTTGTATAAGCTTCGCTTGATGCAACAATTTCGCCATTACCAGCGACTAAGCGCCACCGATATTGACCAGAGATATCGCGGTATATAACAAATTTTGTCATATTTTTTTACTTTCATCTTTAATTATTATTTGGGGCTGTCCGACCTTTATTCCATACCCCCGCGATAAGCGCCCTAAAGCATCTATCGAGGGGGGATAAAAGTGGCTTAGCCAGATAACAATAAAGTGGGACGAAAGTTGTCCTCGCAGGCTTTTCAAGGAGCCTTTGTAATATTTTAAATCTTTTTATTTTGGTGTCAAGGCAAATAAAAATCACAGAGTTTGACAAAATGTTGAAAAAACATATAATAGGCAAACAACATATTTTACCTTGCTCTAGTTTTATACTCTCCGTTGTTTTTTTAGTTTCGGCTTTATCTTTGGTAGACGGGGCTTTTGCAATGGGTGTTTTTGGAGTGGTTGCAGTTTTATGTGGGATTGTTTTTAATTGGCTGAAGGGGAGCGCGCAGTTTTGTATTTCTAAATGGGAAGAAATCAATCCTATTACGCATTGGGGCTTAATAGGTTTTGCAATAGTAGGATTATTCATTATAATCTTTTATTGTATAAGTAATTTTAGCATAAAAATTATACCGAAAAATAATGAAGCATGAATATTATGAAATTTTTTAAACCAATTTTACAGCTAATCTTAATTTTATTATCAGGTGCAATAATAATAATTGGCACCACGGTTTTAGTAAATAAGATTAGAGAGCCACAAGTGATCGAAAAAATAAACACTATTGAAAGGATAGTAAAAGCTCCAGAATGTGACAGTTTTAATGACTATCAATCAATAATAAACAAGGGCCAGTTTCTGATTCTGGCGAAAGATAGGAATACTTATTCTGAAAACGGTCAATTTATCAATAATTTTAATACTAATGTGAATCGTTCTGGTGATAGCCAAATAGCTTGCGGTTATCTTTTTGTTAAAGCAAGAATTAACGGAAATGAATTAAGCAATCAATATGACAGTGTATATATTAACCCAGAAGGATTCGGTGGGCATATTTTACGTTCCAAATCATTAAAAATAGAGAATACAGAAACTAATAAAACGAATATTCTTTTGCCGTTAGAAGCTATATCCTATTTGCCGACTGTTCCATATAATCCAAACGCGCAGAATTATAAAATAGCTAACTGGGTTAATTTATTAAATACTGGCGATAAAGTTAATTTTAATATCGGCTTATCATCTTTGGATTCAAGGGGTTATATAGACGAGATAATAATAGCATATAAATGTTGGGATTCTATTACCGGAAAAGAAACTCAAAGCTGTCAATTAAGTTTAGATAAGTAGTTATAAAAATAAAATTATTATACAGGGCGGATGGCATGAGGCATTTTTATAAACCCATCAATTTGCTTTGATGGGTTTTTGTTTGGGAGGCAGGGTAAAAAGAGGCGGGTTTTGAGGGATTTACCTTTGTAGTATTTTCCGCTAAGATATCTGGGTAAAACAGACGACTAAACCCATGGACCTAACCCAAAAAGACAAATCACTTTTGGCCATAAAGGAAGAAGTCATCGCCTGTCAAAAATGCGGGTTATATAAAACTCGGGTTTTGCCGGTGGTGGGGCAGGGGGACCATAATGCCCGGGTTTTGTTCATCGGCGAGGCGCCGGGGGCCAATGAGGCCAAAACAGGCGTGCCGTTTTGCGGCAGCGCCGGCAAGATTTTGGATCAGCTGCTGGCCTCGGTCGGCATCAAGCGGGAAGAGGTATATATCGCCAATATCTTAAAAGACCGGCCGCCGGGCAATCGGGAACCGGCCGCGGATGAGATAGCCGCCTGCACGCCGTATCTTTTGCGCCAAATTGCTATTATTGAGCCAAAAATAATCGCCACGCTGGGAAATTATTCGACGCATTTCATTCTGGATAAATTCGGGGTGCCGGAAAGCCAGAAGGGCATCAGCCAATTGAGAGGCCGAAAATTTGAAATTAAAGATCCGCAAAACCAAAATTCTTACACTATTATCCCATTATTTCATCCGGCCGTCGCCGTTTACGACAACAGTAAATTGGAAACCCTGAAACAAGATTTCAAAATCATTGGTGAAGCATTGAAAAAAGTTTGAATACTGTATTGTCTAATTCGTGCGAATAGGTAAATACAATAAAAGATGATATGATGGCGTTGAGGAGCAGAATAATTTTTTATGAATATCAATCAAGCGGAAAAAACTTTAAAAGCTTTGGCTAATCGCCGCCGACTGAAAATTATCGAATATCTTGGTGGGGGCAAAAAGGCCTCGGTCAGCGAGCTGGCCGGACATCTTAAGCTATCTTTTAAATCCACCTCCAAGCACCTGTTGATCTTAAGAAATGCCGACATTGTGGAAAGCGAGCAGGTGAGTTTAGCCAGATTTTATTATTTGACGCGGCCGCTTAAGTTTTTACTTAATAATTTTTAGGTATTGTCTAATTCGCGCGAATAAGTAAATACAGCAAAAATAAATATGGAACCGTTGGCGTCAAAAATCAGACCCAAAAGTTTGGAGGAATTCGTGGGGCAGGAGCATTTGGTGGGCGAAGGCAAGCCCCTCAATGTTGCGATAAAGAAAAAGCATCTGTTCTCTTTTATCTTGTGGGGCCCGCCGGGCACCGGCAAAACGACTTTGGCGAAAATTTACGCCAGGAGTTTGAATGCCAAGATATACGAGCTTTCCGCGGTTTCGGCCGGCAAAGCGGATATTAAAAAGATATTGGATGAAAGAAGTTTTATGGGCGTTCCCAGGGTGCTGTTTCTGGACGAAATCCACCGCTTCAATAAATCCCAGCAGGATTTTCTGCTGCCCTATGTTGAGCGGGGAGATATAACGCTGATTGGCGCCACCACGGAAAATCCCAGCTTTGAGGTTATTGCGCCCCTGCTTTCCCGATGCAGGGTTTTTGTTTTAAATGAGCTGACGGATGAGAATATGGCGGTTATCATCAAGCGGACGGGTTTTAAAATTGATAAAAAAGCGCAGGACTGGTTGATTGCCATGGCCAACGGCGATGCGCGCCAGGCCATCACCATGCTGGAAAACACCGCCCAGCTTTATAAAAAAATCACCGTTGAAAGTTTAAAAAATACGCTTCAGTCAAAGTTTTTAAGATACGATAAGGTCGGCGAGGAGCACTACAACACCATTTCGGCATTCATCAAAAGCATGCGGGCGAGCCAGCCCGACGCGGCGCTGTATTATCTGGCGCGCATGCAAGAATCCGGCGAAGATCCCAAATTCATCGCGCGGCGCATGGTGGTCTTTGCTTCCGAAGACATAGGGCTGGCCCAGCCCACGGCGCTGGTTGTGGCTAACGATGTTTTCCGGGCCGTTGAAACCATCGGGGCGCCGGAATGCTTTATTAACCTGGCGCACGGCACGGCTTTTTTATGTCTGTGCAAAAAAAACCGCAGCGCCTATGACGCTTACCAGGAAGCGAAGGCGGATGTTAAAAAATTCGGCAATTTGCCGGTTCCTCTGAATGTGCGCAACGCCGTGACAAAATTAATGAAGGATCTGAATTACGGCAAGGGCTACGATAAATATTCCAAAGAATCGTATTTGCCCGAAAAACTGAAAGGAAAAAAGTATCTGAAACCCTGATTTTGAGGCATTTTTAGGTCTTTTTGCGGGTTATTTGGGTTTACCCCGTAAAAAAGCTACGCTTTAACGGGGTTTACTTTTAGGCCATTTTCGGCTAATATATGAGGGTATGAATTTACCGCAAATTGAGGAAAATTTACTCAAGGTTTGGCGCAAGAAAAAGATATTTGCCAAGAGCTTAAAGCGCAACAAAGGCAAGGAGCGCTTTGTTTTCTTTGAGGGTCCGCCGACCGCCAACGGCATGCCGGGCATCCACCATGTGGAGGCCCGCGCCTTTAAGGATGTTTTGCCCCGCTACAAAACCATGCGGGGATTTATGGTTGATCGCAAAGCCGGCTTTGACACACATGGGCTCCCGGTGGAAATTCAGGTGGAAAAAGAGCTGGGGCTCAAAAGCAAAAAAGACATTGAAAAATACGGCCTGGTCAAGTTCAACAAAAAATGCCGCGAGAGCGTTTGGAAATATAAAACCGAATGGGAAAAGATCACCGAGCGCATCGCTTTCTGGGTGGATATGAAAGAAGCGTATGTCACCTATGAAAATGATTATATAGAAAGCGTTTGGTGGATAGTGAAACAAATTTGGGATAAGGGGCTGCTTTATAAAGATTATAAAGTGGTTCCGTATTGCCCGCGCTGCGGCACTCCCTTATCTTCCCACGAGGTGGCGCAGGGCTATAAAACCGTCAAAGAAAAATCCATTTATTTTAAATTACCCCTCAAGGCAGAACCAGGCTCTTTCTTTTTGGTTTGGACGACAACGCCCTGGACTTTGCCCGCCAATGTGGCTATCGCTGTTGGTGAAAACATTACTTATGTTAAAGTGAAAGCCGGCGAGGAAAAATATATTCTGGCCAAAGACCGGCTGTCGGTTTTAAATGAGGAATACGAAATTGAAGGCGAATTTTTGGGCGGCACGCTATTGGGCCGGGAATACGACGCGCTTTATGAAATGAAATTGGAAAAGCCCGGGTATCGGGTTATCGGTGCGGAATTTGTTTCGGTGGCGGACGGCACGGGTATCGTGCATATCGCGCCGGCTTTTGGCGTGGAAGATATGGAAGCGGGCCGGGCCAACGATCTGCCGGTTCTGATGACCGTGGATGAAGCGGGAAATTTCAAGGAAGAAGTGGCGCAATGGGAGGGTCAATTTGTTAAAGACGCGGATCCGGAAATTGTCGCGGACTTGAAAAAGCGCAAACTTTTATACAAAGAAGAAATGTATGAGCATGAGTATCCCTTCTGCTGGCGGTGCTCAACGCCTTTGCTTTATTACGCCAAGACATCCTGGTTTATCAAGATGACGGCATTGAAAGATCAGCTTTTGGCCAATAATGAACAGATAAATTGGGTGCCTGATTATTTAAAGCACGGGCGCTTTGGCGAGTGGCTGAAAGAAGTTAAGGATTGGACGCTGTCGCGCGACCGCTTCTGGGGAACGCCTCTGCCGATCTGGGAATGTGAAAAGTGCCATGAAATCAAGGTTGTGGGCAGCATCAAAGAATTCAGCAAAAAACTGAAAGATCTGCACAAGCCATATATCGATGAGGTGGTTTTTGAGTGTTCAAAATGCGCCGGCACGATGCGGCGCACCAGCGAGGTGATGGATGTGTGGTTTGATTCGGGCGCCATGCCTTATGCCCAATGGCACTATCCTTTCGAGAATAAAAACAAGATAGACGAGGGTGAAGCGTTCCCGGCCGATTTTATCTGCGAGGCCATCGACCAGACCCGCGGCTGGTTTTACACGCTGCTGGCCATTTCCACGCTGCTGGGCAAGGGGCCGGCGTATAAAAATGTGATTTCTCTGGGCCATGTTTTGGACGCCAAGGGGCTCAAGATGAGCAAATCGAAAGGCAATATCGTGGAACCCACGGCCATCATCAACGAATTTGGCGCGGATACTGTCCGCTGGTATCTTTATGCGGTCAACCAGGCCGGCGATCCCAAGCGTTTTGATATCAAAGATATCAAGGATAAATACAACCGGTTTTTCGGCACACTCTATAACACCTTTATTTTCTTTAAGACCTATACCGACAAGACATTTAAGCCGCAAAAAAGTTTTACGGCCAAGAATGTTTTGGATAAATGGATTCTGTCGCTGTTAAATTCCCTGATCATTGAAGTTTCGGACGATCTGGATAAATATGATGTCGTTGGCGCGGCGCGGGCCATCGAGGGTTTTGTGGGTGAGCTTTCCAACTGGTTCGTGCGCCGTTCGCGCCGGCGTTTCCAAAAACCGGAAACCAAGAGCGAGAAGAACGAGGCGGCGCAGACCCTATATATTGTTTTGTTGAACTTGGCGAAACTTTGCGCGCCGTTCATTCCGTTTTTGAGCGAGGAAATTTATTTGGGCCTGAAAAAATCCAAGATGGCAGAGTCCGTGCATCTTTGCGACTGGCCGGAAGCGGATAAGAAACTGGTGAACAAATCCCTGGAAGAAAAAATGGCGCAGGCGCGCGCCATCGTGGTTTTGGCGCTGGCCCAGCGCGCTTCGGCGGGATTGAAAGTGCGCCAGCCTTTGGCATCACTCAAAGTAAAAGGCAAGAATGATAAGCTGAAAGCCGATAAAGAATTGCTGGAAATAATCAAGGACGAGGTCAATATTAAGGATGTGATTTTTGATGAGACAATAAAAGACGAGGTTTTACTGGATAAAAAGATAACCAAGGAATTGAAAGAAGAAGGCCAAGCTAGGGAACTGGCCAGGCAGATCCAGGACATGCGCAAAGAAGCGGGGCTGACGCGCAAGGATGTCATTTCCATTGCCTGGCACAGCAGTGATAAATCTTTGGCTGGCTTGATGGCCAACTGGGCCAAATATTTTGAACAGGAAAATCTGGCCAAGGAAGTTGCGGCGTATGATAAAAAAGAAAAATATCTATTGGAAAAAGAAGCGAAGTTTGACGAGGCGAAGATCAAGCTGGCGATAAAATAGTTTCTCATATTGTCATTCCCGCGAAAGCGGGAATCCAGATTAATTTGTATGATTATCTTTGCTACTTTTCTGGCAGTCAGAAAAGTAGCCAAAAGACCTGCGCCCGAGCGTAAAAAATAAAGAAAATCTGGCTCGTCTCGCTAAATTTGCTATCCACAACGCCCCGACCTGACGATCGGGGCCCCACCACAGCACGCAAATTTAGACGCTCGACTCGCCTCGATTTTCTGATTATTTTTTCGCTATGGGCGATGAAAGAAATTTAAATTCTTTGTGAACAAACTTCCCGTCTATAAAACCGAAGGCATTATTTTGAAAGCGGCCGACTGGGGAGACCTGGACCGGCTTTTCACTATCTATACCCGGGGTTACGGCAAGATACAGGCGCGGGCGATTTCGGCCAGAAAGAAGGGCTCAAAACTCAACGGCTTGCTGCAAAGTTTCACCGGCGGCAGATTGTTGCTGGCCAAAAGCAAG
>Ga0265297_10010704_pt1:0-2500 | contig 11439 bp, 6 predicted proteins | sample Munlanlwell13791_FD_192502 | JGI IMG/M metagenome (GOLD analysis project Ga0265297, IMG submission 192502) | Leachate microbial communities from a municipal landfill in Southern Ontario, Canada - Leachate well 137-91 | ecosystem: Engineered > Solid waste > Landfill > Unclassified | place...
CGTTGAGATCCTCCGGAAGAAAATGCCGGGGATGAATGAGCAGGTTTTTAATTTCCCTCCCATCCGATTGGAGCGTGTGTTATCCTCCGTGCCGCCGGGTGGATACCATGTGCCCGCGGCGGTCATTATTGAAAAGGAAATCACCTGTCAAAATGCTGTTCCTCGTATATAATACCGTCCGGCGTAAGGAGTACGGCGAAAATTTTGTACGCAGTACGCAGAACTCCATACGCCTTACTTTTTCCGGGGGGAAATTATGTGCGGCATTATCGGTTATGTTGGTTATCAGAACGCGGTGCCGATTCTGATTAAAGGACTTGAACGGCTCGAATACCGGGGCTATGACTCGGCCGGGATTGCCTGTGTGGGCTACCAAAAAGGTGGTTTGTCCCTCATCAAAGAAAAAGGCAAACTCAGCGTTCTGAAGGAGAAGCTCGGGGATTTCACGATCGAAGCTCATGTCGGGATCGGGCATACCCGCTGGGCGACGCATGGCGAACCTTCCCGTGCGAATGCCCACCCTCATGTAGATGCCGCGGGGAAAATCGCTCTTGTCCATAACGGGATCATCGAGAACTATGCCGCGATCAAAAGAGCACTTCAAAAAAAAAAGGTGCGTTTTTTGTCCCAGACCGATACCGAAGTCGGTGTCAATCTCATCGGTTCCTATTATCGAAAATCCTCCAAGCTTTTTGATGCCGTCAGGCGGGCCGTCAGCGAATTGCATGGGTACTTTGCTTTCGTCCTTTTCTCTAAAGATGATCCGGACACCCTGATTGCGTATAAAAGATCCAACCCTCTCGTGATCGGGCTGGGTCATGGAGAAAATTTCGTCGCGAGCGATGTGACGGCGCTTCTTTCTTACACACGCCAAGTCATCTATCTTGAGGATGAGGATCTGGCCGTAATTACCGCCAAAGAGGTCTCCATTTATTCCTTGAAAACCAAGTCTTGGGTTAAACGCTATCCAACGACTGTCCACTGGGACGTATCGCAGGCCCAGAAGCAGGGATTCCCGCATTTCATGCTCAAGGAGATGTACGAACAACCCGAGGTTCTGAAGAACATTCTCACCAAGCATATCCAGAAAAACGGCGAGATCTTTTTCGATACCCTGAATAAAAAATTTCAGAAACGTCTCCGGAAGATTGAACGGGTTTCCATGATCAGTTGCGGTACTGCTTACCACGCCGGCTTGGTTGGAAGCATCGCTGTCGAACAATACCCCAGGCTTTCTTGCAACACCCAGGTTTCGAGCGAATTCCGCTATGGGAACCCGATCCTTGACTCCAAAGATCTGGTGGTGTTGATCACGCAATCCGGTGAAACTGCGGATACGTTGGCAGCTCTGCGGGAAGCAAAGGCCAAAGGTGCGGCAACGTTGGCCATTGTAAACGTGGTTGGGAGCACGATTTCGCGCGAAGCGGATGCAGTCATCTACACGCATGCCGGTCCTGAGATCGGCGTAGCTTCAACCAAGGCGTATGTTGCTCAACTTGCCACGCTTCTTCTGCTGGCTTTTCATATGGCCAAACTCCGAAAGCGGATCTCTACGGAGGACTTTAAGTCCTTGCTCCGGGAATTCAGAAAAATGCCTGAACATTGCGCCAAAGTTTTGAAAGAAATTAAAAAGTTCGAGCGTTGCGCCCAGAAACATTACACCCGCCGCAATTTCCTTTATCTTGGCCGAGGGGGTAACTATCCGACCGCGCTCGAAGGCGCTTTGAAGCTTAAAGAAATTTCTTATGCTCATGCCCATGGCTATGCAGCAGGAGAGATGAAGCACGGGCCGATCGCACTGATCGACCACGAACAACCCGTGATTTGTATTGCGCCGGACTCCTTGACCTACGACAAAATGATCTCCAACATCCAGGAGATTCGCGCTCGGGACGGCATTGTTATCGCGCTCGGAACCGAAGGCCGCAAGGACCTCGAAAAAATGTCCGACGATTTCTTCGCAATCCCCAAGGTTCCCGAGATCTTTTCGCCGCTTCTTACCGTTATCCCGCTTCAGTTCTTTGCCTACAAAATAGCCGTGCTTAATGGCAGGGACGTGGATCAACCCCGTAACTTGGCAAAATCCGTAACTGTTGAATAACAGCTCGATCTCAGACCTATCAAGGAGGGTTTACAGAACAACTATTATCGGGTAGGCTTTTGCGGCTTTTAAAGATAAAAATATTTTTTATTAAGACTTGACAGAGTTGCACGCGTTCATATAATACCCCGCACCTCAAAAGAATGGGGTAATCGGACATTTCCAGAATTGCTTCTTTTAAATTTTCGTAGTTCCTTTCTTGACGTTTTCTCTTCAAGAGGATTATTGTCTCGAAGGGTCGTTCTTTCTCATTTTTGTGTGCGGAGCCGGATCGTAAGTTTTGCAACTGTCCCGTCGGAAGACGGGACTTGGATCAAATACTCTTTTCGGAGAGTTTGATCCTGGCTCAGAACGAACGCTGGCGGCGTGGATTAGGCATGCAAGTCGAACGGAACTTCT
>Ga0265297_10010704_pt1:10000-11439 | contig 11439 bp, 6 predicted proteins | sample Munlanlwell13791_FD_192502 | JGI IMG/M metagenome (GOLD analysis project Ga0265297, IMG submission 192502) | Leachate microbial communities from a municipal landfill in Southern Ontario, Canada - Leachate well 137-91 | ecosystem: Engineered > Solid waste > Landfill > Unclassified...
TTCCCCTCAACGTCATTCCTGTCGGATATCCCGTGGGTACGGAAAAACCACAGGACAAATTCAAAGCGGAAAATATCCATTGGGAAAAATGGTAATGGTAATGCAGAGTGAAAACCTTCCGCGCGTTTTCTACGTGACCGGCAGAACGGCAGCGTAATTCCCGCGGCGCCGCAAGAATTATATACAATCTGTTCATACAAGATTTCGACGCCGGCGGCGAAATCTTGTCCCAACTCCCTCTAAAGCAGCTGATTATCCGTCAGAAACCTCTTGAACAGACTACTTTTGCTTATGCTTGCTAAGAATTTTGCTATAAGCAAAAACCATTATCCCGATGACTGCCACTCCAACTGCACAGCGTGAAAATCCATCCTGATAATTTCATTGCGGCCTGGGGTTGTTCTTTTTTTCATCCCTTCTTGATTTAATCGCTATATAGACGAAAAAACCAACCATAACTGCAATGCCTCCATAAACTATCAAATCACCTAACCATCTCATATTGGTTTCCCCCTTTGTGTCAGGGGCCTATAAAATAAAAAAGGCCACAACCTGACGGTTTAACGTCAGATGGCGGCCCGACCATCAATGCTGCTCCTCTTGGGAAAATTCCAAGACCCGATTTCAAATTTTGTTGCGTTATTCTCCGTTATTACGCCAGGAAGGTCAAGCCCCTATCGGTCGAATGCCCTGCGTTCAGAACCTTCAGACCCATTGTTTTTAAAGAGCAGAGGGCCTTCATTAGTCCCAATACCGATCAATCGAAGGAAAGAAAATAGAGGACTATACTTCCCGGCAGCTACCGGGCGGCTTGGCGGAGAAGGGCGGCGATAAAGAGCTGGTATTTCATGCCGGCCTGTGCGGCTTTTTCCTTGAGACGGGCCAAGTCGCGGAAGTTCATGCGCAAGTGCAGAACGGCATCCTTTCGGGTGGCCGCGATCTCCTCATGCCTTTGGGCCATCTCCGCTTCAAACTTTGCCCAGTATTTCTTGTCTTCCAGAAGTGTCTTGAGCCCGAGAGCTTTTTTCATGACCGTATTCTAGCACTTTCCCGCGCCCGCGCGACAATCTTGTATATACAACTAGTTCATACAAGATTCGCTCGCCGGTGCGCGAATTGTGCCCGCGCCTCAAAGAAAAACAAAAACCAGGGCTGGAATGGCTCAAAGAGGAGGCCTATACTACCCGGCGCCAAGCACCCTTGAAGGGTCGTCTTGAATTTTGAATTATTGAAGGCGGTTCTCTTACAATGAGGGGAACCGCCTTTTTTGTTGCACCAAATTAATTTTATAAAGAAAGGTAGACGAATGCGAAGAACGATAGAGATTGGGAAGGATGAAAAGCATGTAATAGAAGCGTATTACAATCCATATTTCTGTCGAGGCATTTTAATTTGTGATGGTGTTGGTTTTTTTGCATTTTCTGGATACTTCCCATTTC
>Ga0265297_10010705_pt1 | contig 11439 bp, 5 predicted proteins | sample Munlanlwell13791_FD_192502 | JGI IMG/M metagenome (GOLD analysis project Ga0265297, IMG submission 192502) | Leachate microbial communities from a municipal landfill in Southern Ontario, Canada - Leachate well 137-91 | ecosystem: Engineered > Solid waste > Landfill > Unclassified | place...
AGGCAGGCTATTTTTCTGCTGATGGAAATAACCGAAAAGATCAAACAGGTTGCTTCTATAGTTGAGATAGCTTCGCAGTATACCGCCTTGAATAAAAAGGGCAAAAAATGGATCGGACTTTGCCCCTTTCACTCTGAAAAAACTCCTTCTTTTACCGTCGATGAGGAGAAACAGCTATATCATTGTTTTGGCTGCGGGGCAGGCGGTGACCTGTTTTCACTGGTTATGGAAAAAGAAAATCTGACTTTTCCTGAAGCCATCCGGTTTCTGGCTGAAAAATATCATCTTCCCTGGCAGGAAAGGTATCAGGCTTCCGGCCAGACCCGGCTGGAAGAAAAAATCTTCGAAATAAATGAGAAAGCTCTGGCCTACTTCAAAAACAACCTGTTTAAAACAGCTGAAGGCCAGAAGGCCCTGGACTATTTGAAGGGACGCCAGTTCTCAGAAGAGACCATCAAAAAGCTGAGGCTCGGCTATGCCCTTAATTCCTGGGATTCTTTGTATGAAGCTTTCAAAACGAGCTATCCCCCCCAGGATCTGGAAAAAGCAGGCTTAATCATCCGCGGCGAGAAAACTGGCGAATTCCGCGACCGCTTTCGCGGGCGGATCATTTTCCCCATATTTACCCTGACCGGACGGGTAGTAGCCTTTGGGGGACGAACGGTTTTTGATGCCCAGCCCAAATATTTGAACTCACCTGAAACTCAAACCTTCATCAAAGGCAGCCTGCTTTATGGTCTTAATTTTACCAAAGAAGATATCAGACAGGCGGGCGAGCTCATTCTGGTTGAAGGTTATGCTGATTTTGCCTCGCTTTATCAAGCCGGTATCCAGAATATCGCTGCTTCAATGGGCACCAGCCTGACCATCCAGCAAGTAGCTCAGGCCAGGCGCTACGCTTCGGGCCTCATCATCAACTATGATGGAGATGAAGCCGGCCTCAAAGCTGCCTTGCGGGCAATTCCAATCTGCCTCCAGAGCGGCCTGAAGACTAAGGTTTTGATTCTGCCCGAAAAGCTTGATCCTGATGGATTTCTGAGAAAATACGGTTCAGACCGGTACCGGCAACTGCTTAAAAAGAGCCAGGAAGGTTTCCGCTTTTTGCTTCATAATTACACCAGAAATGTTGACCTGACTGTACCAGAAGAAAAGAGCCGGGTAGCCAGAATCATCCTGGAAGAAATCAAACGGTTACCCGACGCGCTGGTTCAGAATGAATATCTTCAGCAGGCGGCTGAATTCCTCAAAACTGATGAGACCCTGCTTAGAAAAATCTTAGAGAACAGTTCGAGAAGCAATCAGCCCAAAGCCAGCCGGGAAGAGGAAGGAATATTCTGCCCGGCTGAAAAGCGCCTGTTGCAGCTGCTATTCAATCAGCCAGAATTACTGCTCCCTCTGGCTAACGAACTCGACCCTGAATGTTTTCAGGGCCTGCCGAGTGAACCGGTTTTCCACCGCCTTCTGGAATGTCTTAAAAAGGGGCAGGCCTGGGATTTCAGTCAGCTCCAGCAGTCAATTAAACCTCCGCTGCTGGGTCACGTCGCCAGAAGCCTCCAGGAAGAGACGCCGGCTGGCTCCATTGGTGAAGCTCTCGACTGCTTGAATACCTTGAGAAAAGTCAGCCTGCAGAAAAAGCTTAAAGACATCCAGAAAGAAATTGCCCTGAGTGAAAAACAGGGAGATAAAGAAAAGCTAACCGCTCTTCTCTACCAGAAGCATGAAATTACCAGGCAGATTTTAACGCTATGATTAAACTAAATATAAAAAAACAACTGCCAGCCGGCACCGTAAGGAGGTTTCAAGGTGGCATCTGATGAAAAATATCAGAAAGAAGAGATCAGTCAATTAATCTCCAAAGGGAAAAGGCAAGGTTTTTTATCGTGGGAAGAAATCGATCAGACTTTCGCTGAGGAAGTCGGCCCCGAAGATGATTTTGATAATTTTTTATCATCTATGGATAGTTATGGAATTAAGATTCTCGATTCCCAGCAAAGAGAAATACTGGCCTTTTCCCATAAAAAAACTGCAGCCTGCCTGCATGGGCTGGAAAGAACAACTGACCCGGTCAAACTATATCTGCGGGAGATGGGTAATATTCCCCTGCTGACTCGAGAGGGAGAAATTTCTATTGCCCGGGAAATAGAGCGGGGCGAAAAAGCTATTATTAAAACCTTGTCTAAAACCAGGCTGGTTCTTAATTACCTGATTGAAATCGAACAAAGAATCGCTGATTTTCCTGAAACGATTCAAAAATATTTTGATTTCAATGACGAAGAGCTGGCCGAAGACAAGCTGCCAGAAAAGCAGAAAGAACTGATTGATAAGATCAATATTGTTAAAGACCTCAGCCGGGAAGTGGACAACCTGCCGAAGAGCAAAAAATATAACCTGGCCCGGGGCCGGATTATTATCAGGCTAAGCCAGTTAATCAGAGAGCTCAATCTTCAACCCAGTCTCAGGGAAGTGGTGATTGAACAGCTCAAGGACCGGTTAAGAGAAATGAATGAACTTGAATACCGGCGGGAACAGCTCAAGACTGCCCTGGGGCGAAGGAAGGAGAAAACGTCCAGACCGGCCGGGGGAAAAAGCAAAACATTTCCAAAAAACAAAGCTAAATTAGATCAGGCCCGGAAAACAGCGGAAAACGAGATCAAAAAAATAAATCAGGAAATCAAAAAACTGGAGAAAGAAGTCGGGCTGGACTCACCCGCCCTGAAAAAAGCGGTCAGGACTATTATGATGGGCAAGAGTACCAGTGAACAGGCCAAAAAGCAGCTGGTCGAAGCCAATTTAAGACTGGTGGTATCAATCGCTAAAAAATACAGTAACCGCGGCCTGCAATTTCTTGATTTAATCCAGGAAGGCAATATGGGCTTGATGAAAGCAGTTGATAAATTCGAGTACCGCCGCGGTTATAAGTTTTCGACTTATGCCACCTGGTGGATCCGGCAGGCTATAACCAGAGCGATTGCCGATCAGGCCAGAACCATCCGGATTCCAGTTCACATGATTGAGACCATCAATAAACTGGTCAGGGTTAGCCGGCAGCTGGTCCAGGAGCTGGGCCGGGAGCCAAGCTGTGAAGAAATTGCCAAAAAAATGGACATGCCGGTTAGCAAAGTCCGGAAAATTATCAAAATCGCCCAGGAGCCAATTTCCCTGGAGACGCCTATTGGCGAGGAAGAGGACAGTCATCTGGGTGATTTCATTGAAGACAAGATCCTGCCTTCCCCGCCGGAAGCGGTCATCCATCTGAGCCTCCGGGAACATATTGACGAAGCCTTAAAAACCCTCACCGACCGGGAAGGGAGGGTTTTGAAGATGCGCTTTGGCCTGGGCGACGGCAATGAGCATACGCTGGAGGAAGTCGGGCAGCAATTTAAAGTCACTAGAGAGCGGATCAGGCAGATCGAAGCTAAAGCTCTGCGCAAACTGAAGCACCCCACCCGCAGCCGGAAGCTCAAATCCTTTACCAACAGCTTCTGATCCGGCAGGCCGTCAATTGACTAACTGGAGATTATCTGATATAAAAAAGCACATGGGCCTATAGCTCAGCGGTAGAGCTACCGGCTCATAACCGGCAGGTCCCAGGTTCGAATCCTGGTAGGCCCATTTTAAGCTCTGAGCTGATTCGAGAGGCAAAGTGGACGGAGTAGATGTTGACTTTCAAAAATTAATCCAGCTTCAGGAGCTGGATACCTCCCTCAAGCAAATCAGCGGTGAGCTATCTGACCTGCCCCAGCTCATCGGGGTTATTGAAAAAAAAATCCAGGCTGGTTCTGATCATGTCCTCCAAGCCCAGGAGCAACTGACCAGGAATCAAAAAAAAAGGCGCGACCTGGAGTCTCAAGTCAAAGATCTCAGAGCTCAACTTTCCAAGCTCAAGCATCAATTAAATGAGGTTAAGACTAATAAGGAATATACTTCCTTTCTCAAAGAAATTCAGGAAAGCCAGAACAAAATAGATGCTTTGGAAGAAGAAATAATCAAAGAACTGCTGGTGGCCGACGAGATTGAAGAAGATATCAGGACCGCTCTGCGCCAGCAAAAAGAAGAATCGGAGCATTTTAAGCAGGAAATTGAAGCCTTAAACCAGCGTAAGAAACTCCTGGAGGAACAAAAGGAAGCCCTGAACAAACAGAGGAGCGAATTACTTCCGGCTATTCCTAAAGCTCAGCTTCAGCAATATCTCAGCATTGCCAGAAAAAGAGGCGGGATCGCTCTGTCCAAGGTGGTTGATGAATTTTGCTCAAGTTGTCAGATGAGAATTCGTCCTCAGATGCTTAACGAGATAAAAGATAAAACCAAAATTTATCTGTGCGAAAGCTGCGGCCGGATTCTTTATTTTGAACCGCCAGCTGAAGAACCGGACAAAGGCGAAGAAGGCTCCTCCCGGTAAAGATTTTCGATTAACTCCCGGTAACGGTTTTCCACCGCCGCCCGCCTGACTTTAAGAGTCGGGGTAATTTCTTCTTTATCAATTTCAAAATCATGGTCAAGTAAAACGATTTTTTTAATTTTTTCATAGGAAGCCAGGTTAGCTGTCGCCCGGTCAATCTCGGCCAGGACCAGGGAGACGATTTCTGGATTATTGACCAGCTCCTGCCGGCTGGCAAATTGAAGCCCGCGGCTTCTGGCCAGTCCTTCCAGCTGGCCAAAATCAGGTACAACCAGAGCAGAAATAAAGCGGCGTTTGTCACCGATAACCACCACGGTGCTGACATAAGGGCAGGTAGCCAGGAGATTCTCAATAGCCTGGGGGGCCACATTTTTTCCGCCGGAGGTGACAATCAGATCCTTTTTCCGGTCAGTAATTACCAGGAAGCCGTCCTGATCGAGGTACCCGATATCCCCGGTATGGAACCAGCCCCCGGCCAGAGCTTCCTCTGTTTCCTTTTGTCTTTTATAATAGCCCTTCATCACATTCGGACCTCTGGCCAGAATTTCGCCGTCAGCCGCAATTTTGATTTCAACTCCGGGAATAGGCTGGCCAACGGTGCCAAATCTTAGAGCATCGGGCCGGTTGACGCTCAAAACCGGCGAGGTTTCGGTCAGGCCATAACCTTCATAGATAATCAGCCCGATTGAATAAAAGAATTCGGCAATATCTTTCGCCAGTGGCGCTCCGCCGGAGATAAAGAATTTGGCTCTTCCTCCGGTTTTCTCGATTATTTTTTTGTAAACCAGCTGGTTGGCCAGCTGGCGCTTTAACTTTAACCAGGCTGGAACTGGCTTTCCGGCCAGCTCATAGCCAGTATATTTTTTGCCGACCTTGACCGCCCAGAAAAATATTTTTTTGGTCAGTCCCGAACCGCTTAAAATTGTATCCATGACAGCAGCATATATTTTTTCAAAAACCCGGGGCACGCTGACCATGATCTGAGGCTTAATCTCCAGCAAATTCTCGGCGATAGTCTCGATGCTCTCAGCAAAGCCAATCGTCGCCCCGGCATAGAGATAAGCAAAGACCACCATTCGCTCCAGGACATGGGAGAGAGGCAGAAAAGACAGGACGGTATCACGGTAAGAGATATCAAAGATAGAAACACAGGTTTCAACATTGCTCATAAAATTCCGGTGAGTCAGGATAACTCCCTTGGGAAGCCCGCTGGTCCCTGAAGTATAAACCAGTGAAGCTTCGTCCTCAGGAGAGAGGAGGTCCACCAGCTCTTTAAACCTGGCCGGCTTTTCCGCGGCTGCTTTTTCCCCGGCCGCCAGCAAGCTGGCCAGACTCAAGTAGCCATCAACCTGTTTTTCTTCGAGGGTGATAAAGTGCCTGATATTTTTCAAATCGTTTCCAATTGCCTGAATCTTCAAGCGCTGCTCCTCATTGGATACGACCACAAAAGAAGCATCAGAATCCTCAATCATATAGGCAATCTGGGAAGCAGTCAGAGAAGTATAAACCGGGACAGTCAGAGCCCCATTGCAGATGGTGGCCAGGTCAGTAATCACCCATTCTGGCCGGTTTTCAGACAGGAGAATTAGTTTCTCCCCCCTGGCCAAACCCAAATCGTTGAGAGCCAGCGATAGATGAATGACTTTTTTTTCAAAGTCAGAAGTGGATAGTGGCTGGTAGGCGCCATTTTGTTTAAAAAGCATAAAGTTATCTTTGGGATAACTGCTAACTGTATTTAAAAACAGACTGGCCAGGGTGTTGCCCATTCCCGGTGCTCCTTCCATACAATAATAATGCTTATTTTAAGCAAGTCAGGACAGGATAGCAATTAGATTTTTGGCGGGAAGATAAATCTATAAATCTCAGTCTTCCCTGACTTTGGCAATGGAGCAAACCCGGTCGCCGTTCTCCAGCTGGATGACCTTGACTCCCTGAGTCGCCCGGCTCAGTGGCCGGAAATCAGTTGTTTTTATTCTGATGGCCTTGCCGCTGACGGTAATAACCAGCAAATCATCTTCATTGACCTCAACCATGCCCAGAGCCGGGCCAATTTTATCTGTTATTCTCAGGTTGATAACTCCCTGACCTCCTCGGCGGTGAGCAGGGTAATCTTCTACTGGTGTTTTTTTGCCATAGCCATTTTCAGAAGCAGTAAAAATATACTTGTCATTCTCACCGGCCACGATCATGCTGATCACTCTGTCTTTAGGCTTGAGGGTAATGGCCTTAACGCCAGCCGCCTGGCGGCCCATTGGCCGGACCTGGCTCTCTTTGAATCTGATAGCCTTGCCCATTCGCGTCCCGATAATAATATCACTCTTCCCGCTGGTCAGAGCCGCGGTAAAGAGGCTGGTTCCAGGCTTAAGGCTCATGGCAATGATCCCGCCCTTGCGCACATTCCTGAACTCACTGAGTTTGGTCTTTTTGATCAGGCCATGATCAGACAGAATGACCACAAATTGATCAGGGCTAAACTCTTTGACGGCCAGAATCGACTGAACTTTTTCCTCGGGTTGAAATTCCAGCAGGTTGGCAATAGCCTTCCCCCGGCCGGATGGACCGGCATCCGGCACATCCAGGGCTTTTAACCAGTAGAGACGACCTTTGTTGGTAAAAACCAGCAGGTAAGAATGGGTTGAACCGGTAAAAAGATTATCAACTACGTCCTCGGCTTTCATCTCGATGCCCTTGCGGCCTTTACCGCCCCGGCTTTGAAAGCGGTACGAATTAAGCGAAGTTCTCTTAATATAGCCTGACCTGGTATAAACAATAGCCACATCTTCTTCCTTAATCAGGTCTTCAGCCCTGATGTCGGTTATAACTTCATCTCTGATTTCTGTTTTCCTCGGATCCTGATATTGTTCCTTTAATTCCCTGAGCTCGTCTTTAATTATTTGCAGAACCAGATCATGATTCTTGAGGATCAATTTGAGCTTTTTAATCAGTTCCTTCAGTTCCCGGTGCTCCTGGACTATCTTCTGTCTTTCCAGGCCGGTCAGGCGCTGTAATTGCATTTCAAGGATGGCCTGAGCCTGAATAGCGGTCAGTTTAAACCTGGTCATCAGGCCATTTTTGGCTTCTTCGACTGTCCTCGATGACCGGATAAGCTCAATGACCGCATCCAGATAATCAAGGGCAATCAGCAGGCCTTCCAGGATATGAGCCCGGTGTTCAGCCTTTTTCAAATCGTGACGGGTTCTTCTGATAATAACTTCCTGCCGGTGAGCCAGAAAATAATTCATCATTTCCAGCAGGTTCAGGAGCTTGGGCTGCTTATCAACGATGGCCAGCATAATAATTCCGAATGAAGTCTGCAGGGCAGTATGTTTGTAAAGGTTATTAAGGATTATTTCCGGGAGTTCGCCTCTTTTGAGTTCAACTACCACTCTGATTCCTTCCCGGTCTGATTCATCGCGGATATCAGCTATCCCCTCAATTTTTTTGGTGTTGACCAGTTCAGCAATATTTTCCAGCAGCCTGGCTTTGTTGACGCCATAAGGAATCTCAGTGATGACAATTTTGTCTTTTTCGCCTTTTTCCCCCCGTTCAATAGTACTTTTGGCTCTGAGGTGGACAACCCCCTTGCCTTCCAGATAGGCCTGGCGGATATTCTGACGGTTAAAAACATAACCGCCGGTCGGAAAGTCAGGGCCCGGAATAAATTTTATAATATCATCAACTGTCGCCTGAGGATGATCAATAAGATAAATCAGCGCGTCACAGACTTCGGCCAGGTTGTGAGGCGGTATATTACTGGCCATGCCAACCGCAATCCCGGAGGCACCGTTGACCAGTAGATTCGGAAATTTGGCCGGGAGAACTTCCGGCATTAACAGGCTTTCATCATAGTTAGGAACAAAATTAACTGTATCTTTATCAATATCGGCCAGGAGCTCTTCAGCCAGGCGGGTCATTCTGACTTCGGTGTACCGCATGGCGGCCGGCGGGTCACCGTCTACAGAACCAAAATTACCCTGCCCATCAACCAGCGGATAACGCAAGCTGAAATCCTGGGCCATTCTAACCAGGGCATCATAAACAGCCGCATCTCCATGCGGATGATATTTACCAATGACATCGCCCACGATGCGAGCTGATTTCTTAAAAGGCTTATTGTGCAGAGTACTGGTCTCCCACATGGCATAGAGAACCCGGCGGTGAACAGGTTTAAGACCATCTCTGATATCAGGAATAGCCCGGCCTATGATCACACTCAGGGCATAGTCCAGGTAAGACTTTTTCATTTCCTCTTCGAGACTGACGACTGACAGGGTTTTGGCTATGGGCAGAGCGTTAGCCGCAGTCTTAGCCCCGCCCTGGCTGCCTTCTTCGGGTTCCTGGCCCTGATTAGCAGCTTTTTCAGACTTCTCTTTCTCAGCTGTTTTTTCTTTTTCTTCTTTTTTCCGGGCCATGATCTTAGACCTTTCTAATTCGCTTTTCTCCGGCTGTCATCAGATATCAAGATTTTGAGCCAGGAGCGCATTCTCTTCAATAAACTGCTTCCTTCTTTCAACTTCCTCTCCCATCAGAATGGAAAAAACCTTGTCGGCTTCGACCGCATCCTGGATAGAAACCCGCAGTAAAGAACGGGTTTCCGGATCCATGGTCGTTTCCCACAACTGCTGGGCACTCATTTCTCCCAGGCCTTTATAACGCTGAATGGTTACGCCTTTTTTCCCTTTTTCAAATAGATAGTCGAGCAGCTTATTTTCATTCTCAATGGTCACCGATTCACCGGTATTAATAACCTCATAGGGAGGCTTAAATTCTTCCAGTTCCTTAATGATTTTGAATAAATTCTTATATTCGATTGAATTGATCAGATCAAAATTAACCCTGGTCCGGCTGGCCATCCCATTAATTTGATAACTGGCGATAATTTCATAGGTGTCGTATTCATCATCGTGAATGAGGTCAGTCTGAAAGCCGAGGCCGGAAATTGCTTCCTGGAGTTTCCTCATATTCTTTTTATCCTGGAGAGTCTCGAGCTCACTGAGGTTAGCCCCGATGAGCAGGTCAATCAAGCTGGATGGTACATTCTTTTTTTCCAGATAGTTCAGATAATTTTTCTTCTGCATAATTTTAAGAATGAATTTTCTGAATTTTTCGCCTTCCAGCAACTCGGGCTTATTTTTAACCCGCAGTCTAAAATCTTCTGAAATTTTTTTGACCACCCATCTCTCATATTCTCGCTCTTCTTTGAGGTACTGGATCTCCTTCCCTCTGGAAATTTTATAAAGAGGAGGCTGGGCGATATAGATATGTCCGTTTTCAATGAGCGGCCTCATCTGGCGATAAAAGAAAGTCATGAGCAGGGTTCTGATATGAGACCCGTCTACATCAGCATCGGTCATAATAATAACCTTATGGTAACGGAGTTTTTCCAGACTGAAATTTTCTTCGCCGGCACTGGTGCCGAGGGCGGCAATGATTGTGCCGATTTCCTCATTGTGGAAGATTTTATCAGCTTGAGCCTTCCAGACATTCAGTATCTTGCCCCGGAGGGGAAGAATCGCCTGATAACGGCGGTCACGGCCCTGCTTGGCTGAACCACCGGCGCTGTCTCCTTCCACAATAAACATCTCAGCCAGAGCCGGATCGCGTTCCTGACAGTCAGCCAGCTTACCCGGCAGCGAGGCTGACTCCAGGACACTTTTCCGCCTGGCCAGCTCTCTTGCCTTCCGAGCTGCTTCTCTGGCCCGGGCAGCCTCGATGGCCTTGGCTACTATTCTCTTGCCATTGGTCGGATTTTCCTCCAGGTAAGCGGTCAACTTTTCATTGACCAGCGACTCAACTATGCCTTTTATTTCCGAATTGCCCAGTCTGGTTTTGGTCTGACCTTCAAACTGAGGATCCCGCATCTTGATGCTTAAAACTGCCGTCAAGCCTTCCCTGGCATCTTCACCAGAGATACTGCTTGAGCCAGTATCCTTTAGCAAATTATGGGTTTCAGCATAGCTATTAAGACACCTGGTCAGGGCTGATTTAAAGCCAATCAGATGCGTCCCGCCTTCAATGGTATTGATATTATTGACAAAGGTAAAAATATTCTCGGTATAACCGGTGTTATACTGAAAAGCAACTTCGACTATGATGTCATCTTTCTGAGCTTCAAAGTAAACCGGTCTGGGATTAAGGACAGTCTTATCCTGATTTAGATATTGAACAAATTCAAGGATTCCTCCCTTGTATTGAAATTCATGACTCTTGTTCACTCTCTCGTCGGTAATAGTAATTTTCAGGCCGCGATTGAGGAAGGATAACTCCCTCATCCGCTGAGTTAAGACTTCAAAATTAAACTCGGTCGTTTCAAATATTTCTTCATCTGGCCAGAAGGTAATCTTGGTCCCGGTCTTATTGGTCTTACCTATCTTCTTAAGCGGCGTAACCGGATTGCCCCGCTCAAAAGCCTGAGTATAAATCCCGCCGTCACGCTTGACTTCCATCTCCAGCCGCCGGGACAGAGCATTGACCACTGACACCCCGACTCCATGCAACCCGCCCGAAACCTTGTAGCTTTTATCGTCAAATTTGCCACCGGCATGAAGAACTGTCAGGACAATTTCGGAGGCTGGCCTTTTTTCCTTGGGATGCATTTCAACTGGAATGCCGCGGCCATCATCAATGACTGTAACTGAATTATCAACGTGAATAATGACTTCTATTCTGGTACAAAATCCGGCCAGAGCCTCATCCACCGAATTGTCCACAACCTCATAAACCAGGTGATGAAGGCCATCAGGACCGGTGCTGCCAATATACATGGCCGGCCTTTTTCTGACAGCTTCCAGGCCTTTCAAAACTTTTATACTATCAGCTGTATATCTTTCGTCTTTCATGCTTGCCACCCATAAAGATAAAAGCAGGGCCTAAATCATAGAAAAATTGACCTGACCCTGAAAACATTTTCAATTTGAATTATAGTCTAAATCACTCTAAAAGTAAAGAAAAAAGTGCCAGAAAACCAGTAAAAAAGGTGAGTTTAAATTATTTATTATCAATAGCTTATCGGCTCGTTAGATCATCTCCGGTCAAAATGG
>Ga0265297_10010706_pt1 | contig 11439 bp, 10 predicted proteins | sample Munlanlwell13791_FD_192502 | JGI IMG/M metagenome (GOLD analysis project Ga0265297, IMG submission 192502) | Leachate microbial communities from a municipal landfill in Southern Ontario, Canada - Leachate well 137-91 | ecosystem: Engineered > Solid waste > Landfill > Unclassified | place...
AACAGCGCCTTTGCCCAGGACGGGAATACAGGGAGCAGGAGCGCGAGCGAGGTGAGCACGTACACATCTGCTTCCCCGACGTAGCCGAGCTTGTACGAGAGGTAGCCCGCGCCGAATATTAACGCCGCGGCCGCAATGCCGTATACGAACACTTCAGGCTGGAAATAAACCAGGTTGGCCAGGAGTGCGAGCGCGAGGAACGCGTAGAGCACCCTGTCTGGCACCGTGCGGTTGTTGCGCAAATCGTAAAACGCGGCAGCTGCTGTGCCTGCGAGCGCGATTGCCACGCGCACGGCTTCCCCGGACAGCTCTATTCTCTGAAGCAGGAACGACTCGAACATATCCTTCACCTGAACTTCTCATCCCATGACATCGTCAAGGAAATCATCATGTATCTGTGCCACCAAAAGCTTTATACACTTCGCATCCTTGCCGGTTGCTTCGCCCACGCTCGGCCTTGTCCTGCCCGCGTCCCCGTTCACGAACTCCTTTATGTAGGTCCCTGCCTCGGCGAGGATGAGGAGGCGCAGCGGAGCTTCGGAAAGCAGGCGCAGCCCGAGTATTTTCCTCCTGCGCACCAGGTCGCTGCGCCTGTGCGCCACCCGCTTCGGGGTGCGCTGGCTGAGTACTGCGCCCTCAAGTGCGAGAATTTTCCCCAAGTCCGCGGGTTCGAAGCCCTTGATTTCAATCTCGGCCTCGTAGGCCTTGTCGAAATGGGAATCCGAGACGAGCGCGACTTCGGAGTTGCTTGCGTATTGCAGCCCGGAAATTTCCACTGCGCCTCCGGAGTTCGCTTTTCCTGCCAGGAGCGCGAGGTCCAGCTTCCCTTCCTGCGGCTTGCGCAGCTCAAGAACGAACGGCCTTCCTGCGAGGTTGAGCACGTCCACGTCCTCGCGCCCTGAAGCGTGCAGCTCAACGTCTTTGGCGCCATAGATGTCTTTCGCCGCCTGCGCGAGGAGCGCCTCCACCGAATCGTACCTCACTCCCTTGAAATCGCACTCCTTGCAGCCTTTTCCTGAACAGGATGAGCATGTCCACACGCTCTGCGCCAGGACCGGGCTGAGCTTCTTGTACCTGCCGAAGATGAACAAGTCGGAACGTTCGGCGCGCACGCCCATGCGCGAGAAATTGAACACTATCCGTCCATCAGCGTTCGCGAAATTGTATTCCAAACCAGTGGCTTTTTCGATGCGCCCTGCGAGGGCGCTGTTGAGCCAGCTCTTTATGCTGACGCCCAACCCTAGGTCCCATACCTCTTCCTCCCTGGCCAGCATGTCTGGCGGGATTTCCGAGCTTATCGCGAATTTTTTCCAGTCCTGCGGAATCAGCACGAGCGCTTTCCCGACCATTTCATCTACCATTGAGCTCGCGCCCCTGCACAGGTAGCATTCGGAATCCGCGCACCGCTGGAGTCCGGCGCGGTTGCGCTCCATGCATCTGCCGCAGAGGCGAATCATGAGGACATTTGCATCCCAACATAATAAAAAACTATATAAACCGGGCCCAGGGAATCGTATCTGTGAGCTCTGCCGGCTTCAGCCCGCGGAGCCAGGGTGATAGAAATGGAAGGCAAAAAAACAGCGTTCATATTCGCCGCGATTTTTCTTGCAGGGATGGCGCTGCTCTACTCCTTAGGGGGGGCGCAGGCGCAGGGCGAGAAGCTGGTCCTGTACAACAGCTTCGGGTATTACGAGCAGGACGTGAAGCTGCTCGGCAATTCAGCGAGCTACGGCTTCGAGCTCCCGTACGGGGTGGAGCGGGACTCTGTGAAGCTCAGGGTGGTTAACGGGTATGTTGTGAGCCAGTACATACAAGAGGCCAATTATACGGGCCAGGAGCAGCTGCTGGCTTCATATGTTGGAAAAGAGGTTTCGGTATACGATTCCAACGGGAAGGAGATAAAGGGGAGGCTGCTCAAGTACGACGGAAGGGCGTACGTGCAGACTTCGGAGGGGCTTTTCGTGATAACCCCTTCGTATTCCATGCTCCCTGGATTCAGCGGGAACTTGAGCGACACCAACGCGAGCGTGGTGTTCGTTACGACTTCCGGGGACAACAGCGCTGCGCAGGAAGCAAAGCTGAGCTACCTCCTGGACTCCATATCATGGAATCCGGACTACACGTTATACCTTAACGGGAACGGAGGCACGCTCTCGCTCGCAGGCGCGGTGAGCAACAACGCGAAGGATTACGACAACGTTTCGCTGAGCCTGTTCTACGGCCAGGTGAGGAGGAACAGCTACGGGACGTACTATTATAGCGACTACAAGTACGCCACCGGTGCCGCGATGGACGCGAGTGAAAGGTCCGCTGCGCCGAGCTACACGCCCCAGGGCGTTTTCGAGTACTACAAATTCGATTTGGGAAACGTGGCGCTCAGGAAGGGCGACAGCCAGTTCACGCTCTTCGAGAAGAAGGCCGCGAGCATAAGGAAAACATATGAGATGAGCGTAGGGAGCTACGGCTCGGAGGATTACAGCGCGCTCGCGATAAAGCTCGCGATAAACAACAGCAAGGGCAACGGGCTCGGAGTGGCGCTTCCTTCTGGGAACGTACGGGTGATGGACGAGAACGGCTTCGTTGGCGAGGACAGCGTTGCGGAAACCCCGGAGAACGAGGAGGTGAAGCTCTACATAGGGGACGCTTTCGACGTCGTCGGGTTGAGCAGGCTGATGAACCAGAGCACCCAAGAGATAATAAGCTGCGACCCGCGCGTGATGGCCGCGAAGAACGCGCCGCTGTGCGTGAACGAGAGGGGCAGCATATACGCGAACACCTACACCTACGAGGCCAAGGTGAAGAACAAGAAGAACGCGGACGCTGACGTGGTGCTCAGCTACACTCCCTACGGGGACTGGGTGATGGTGGAGGAGAGCATGCCAGGGGAGAAAGTGAGCCAGAACCTCGTGAAATGGAAATTCACGCTTCCTGCGAACAGCGAGAAAACGCTCACGTTCGTGGTGAGGATGAAGAGCGGGACGCCATACGCGTACTACTCGTCCGAACCTGAGCCGTACGGGATTTCTGACGCGGGCTACAGCCCCTGAGCTTTTTTCTTTTTATTTCCTTCTTCTTTTTTCAATCCCTTTTCCTATCTTATCTAAGGAGTATGAACGGTTTTTATAAGTTCGCGGCACAATCCAAGCCATGCCCAAAACAGACATTTCGGATAAGGAGTTCCTGGAAGTGTGCAGAAAGCAGTCGGAGTGGGTAGGGCAGAATTTCCTCCAGAACCTGAAGGACGGGCTGGAAACGCTGGGATTCGGCAGGGAGCTGGCGGAGCGCAACAAGGAGCGCATTTCTAATAGGATTTCTGCCATGCTTGCGGACGTACGCGTCTCCGGCGTAGCTAGCGGGGAGGATTACGGGCATCTGGAGCAAGGCGGGGAAGCGGTCGCGCTGGACAAGAAGCGGCTTTTCGAGGCGGCTGGATGCAACAAAACGGATCTGGGGATGGGCGTGCGCGACGAATTGGCGCACCAGGCGATGCACGCGCTCCAGCCCGGCTGGGCGCGCGAAGAATTCGGGCAACTCCCCCTGTCGCTCCACGAAGGAGGGGCAGAAGCTTTTTCCAACCTCGTGCTCAGGAGCACCTGCGGGAAAATCACGCACCCGGAGCGCCTTGTGCTGCTTGCCGCGGTCTTTTCTGCGCCAGCGTCTGCAGGTTCGACGCTCAAAAAGGACCTCGCAGCGTACAATCTCGCAGGATTCATGCACTCATGTGAGAATGCGGTCGGTAGAAACGAGATTGGCGGAATCGTGGCGCGCTTCCGCGCAATAGAGCAGCATATAACTTCCATCTTGGGCGCGGAAATGACCGCGAAAAAACTCCTGAATGGGAATTACCTGAGCCAGGAGGGCCTGAAGTTCCTCGCCGAAGTGACCTACGCGAAGGGGATAAACGACGCGACGAGGAAAGAGAATGCGAAGGCGAACGTGATTGCGATGCTCGACGCGAAGCTGGAAAGGCTCGGCGCGCGCAGGAACAGATAAGGGTTTTATTCTTTTCCGCTCCTTTCTAGGCTGTGCGTATTATGGAGTTTACACCTGGCGAGGAGAAGATGCTTTCGAACTTCGTGACCAACACAGACAAGGACGTTTTTGCACTTTTCAACCTGCCCGAGGTGGTGAAGGGCGCGCTCTTTTCCAGGTATTCGAGAAGCTCGAAGAGCCTGAGGAGGGTGCTGCTGGATGAATTCCTGCTCGATAAGGAGCACGGCTTCTCTACAATAGTGGAGCACCAGCAGGAGCGCGGGGCTTCCGGACTCGTGGCGACCCAGAAGGCAGAGGAATTTTACGAGCGCGTGCTCGTCGGGTACGGTGATGACAGCGTTGCTGAGCTTGCAGGGGCGCACGTCGCTATAGAGAACATTTCCAATATAGCCACTAAGTTCATAGAGGATTCCCGCATAGGATTATCTCCTCTTGAGAAGAGCACGCGCTACGTGTATTTCGACCAGAAGGATGAGAATGAAGCTTATTTGTTTTACCGTGAGCCAGGAATAATACGCTCTGAATTCTCTGAGGAATATGAAAAGACGTGCAACTTGCTCTTTGAAACATACGCGAAACTCATACCGAAAATGTCGAAATTTTACGAGGAGAGGCATCCCAAGCCAGATGGGATAAGCGACAGGGGGTATGCATCCACAATACGGGCGAAAACGTGTGATTCGCTCCGTGGGCTGCTTCCTGCAAGCACGAAAACCAATATGGGCGTCTTCGGGAACGGCAGGGGATTCGAATACCTGCTTACGAAGATGTACGCGAGCCGCCTGGCTGAAATAAACGGGATTGCGAATGCACTCCACCAGGAGCTGAGGCAAGTGCTCCCTGCATTCGTCAAAAGGACCGATGATAAGCACGGGCAGGAGCAAATCGCGTATCTGTCCGGAACAGAAGGCAGGACCGCGGAACTTGTTGGCTCTCTCGTGCAAGGCGAGAAAACCAAATTCGAAACCGGGGTTTCGCTTGCAGGGTACGACCGGGACGCCGAATTGAAGGTGCTTGCTGCGATGATATATGCGAATTCACAGGTTTCCATGGAAAGGGCGCTGGAAACCGCTAAAACGCTGGACCAAGGAAAAGTCAGCGAGCTTCTGACTGCGTACGTAGGCGAGCGGAAGAACAGGAGGCACAAACCACACAGGAGCTTTGAAAACACGCATTACACATTTGATATATGCGCGAACTTCGGTGCGTACCGGGACATACACAGGCACCGCGTCCTGACCCAGCAGAGGCAGCTCCTGAACACCAGTCTGGGCTACGACTTGCCCAAAGAACTTGCCGAGGCAGGATACGAAAATGAATTCAAAAATGCGATGGAAGCAGCGAAAAACACTTACGAACGGATTGCAGCGAGGATACCTGCGCAGGCGCAATACGTGGTGCCGCTTGCATATAGGCTCAGATGGTACATGAAAATGAATTTGAGGGAAGCGTACCATTTCTGCGAACTGCGCTCGGTCCAGCAGGGCCATCCGGATTACAGGGTCATTGCGCAGGAGATTTACAAAAAGATAAAGGAAGTGCATCCCTCGCTCGCTTCAGGGATGAAATTCGTGGACATGAAGAGCTACGAACTGGAGCGCCTCGACTCTGAGAAGAGGATAGATAAAAAACTCGATGAGATAGACAGGAAATACGCTAAAGGCCAGCCTCCTTCCTGAGCAAAGGCACCAAATCCGTTTTTTCCCAGGTGAATTCCGGCTCGTCTCTTCCAAAGTGCCCGTATGCAGCCGTTTTTTTGTAAATCGGCCTCTTCAGCTTAAGCGTGTCTATTATCCATTTCGGGGTGAGCTTGAAGTTCTTGAGCACGATTTCGCTTATTTTCTGCTCGGAGATTTTCGCGGTCCCGAATGTTTCCACGTTTATCGAGGTGGGCTGCGCGACTCCTATGCAATAGGAAATCGAGATTTCGCACTTGTCCGCAAGCCCTGCTGCGACTATGTTTTTCGCAATCCACCTCGCTGCGTAAGTTCCGCTCCTGTCCACCTTGCTCGGGTCCTTACCGCTGAAACAGCCCCCGCCGTGCCTTCCGACGCCCCCGTAAGTGTCAACTATTATTTTCCGGCCCGTGACTCCGGTGTCGCCCTCAGGCCCGCCAATCACGAATTTGCCGGTCGCGTTCACGTGTATGCTGGTTTTGGAATCCATCCACTTCGAGCACACTGGCTTTATCACGTTCTCTATGATGTCTTTCCGCACGGTTTCTTCTTTCACCGCGTCCTTGTGCTGGGCTGCTATCACTATTGCGCTCACCCTGAGCGGCTTTTCATCTTCGTATTCAACAGAGACCTGGGATTTCCCGTCCGGCCCCAGGTAATGGAGCGTGCCGTTCTTTCTCATCTCGGAAAGCTTTCTCGTGAGCTTGTGCGCGAGCACTATGGGAAGGGGCATGAATTCCGGAGTCTCGTTCGTTGCATAGCCGTACATCATGCCCTGGTCCCCTGCGCCTTGTTCTTTCCCGCTTTTTTCATCAACTCCCTGGGCTATGTCCGGGCTCTGCTCGTGGATGGAAACGAGCACTCCTGCGTCCTGGCAGTCTATTCCGTATTCCGGGTCTGTGTAGCCTATTTCCCTGAGCGTTTTCCTCACAATTTTTTGCACGTCCGCGTATCCTTTCGTGGTCACTTCGCCTGCGCAAATAACCAGCCCAGTGGTGGTCATGGTTTCCACTCCTACGCGGGAATTCGGGTCCTGCCTGAGCAATTCGTCAAGAATAGCGTCGCTCACCTGGTCGCATATCTTGTCCGGGTGTCCCTCGGTAACTGATTCCGAAGTAATGTATTTTTTGACCATAAAAGCACCTGTTTTGGCTGTGATTTGGATTATAATCCAACCTTTAAAATATGTTTTGAAAAGAATATTCCTTTGGGAATTTTCACCTGGTTTTCAGTTTGTGCCGGAATCCGCAGTTTTGCGCCCAGCATCATAGAAATGCATATATTTCAGTATCGGCAACATAATAGCGGTTACCTCCCAGGAAAACTTAGACTAGAAACAGTGCCAAAACGATATGATTATAAGCATGGTGTTGCAATAAATATATTAGTGTGATTATATGTCTAATAATGCTGTTAATATGCTTGCTGTGCACGGACCGGTAAAAGGCTCCGGGCTCCGACCCATTTGCTTAGGCCGCTTCCTTTTGCCGCCAACGTTTAGAAGTCATGTTGATGAATGCAGACAAGACAGTGCGAGTTTCGTTCCCATTTTAAAGGCAATCGTAGATGCGGAGCCGACCGACAGCGCACTTATGTTTAACACAACTGTTAGAGGCATTGTCTTGAGGCTGGAACCATTCAATCCAACGGAGAATGAATTGGAAAAGCTCTTCGGAAGAGAGGGAAGGAAAAACGCAAGACCACAGATCAGACAGGTGAGGAAAGCCCTAAATCAAATAGCTATTTCAGCTGCAGCCATCGATACTGCTTTAGAGCCGTTTAGGGAAATAGGTCTTGACACTAAGAGACTGGGGAATCTTATTGAACAGCGCGCCATAAATCATTCTATGGGCAATGACAATGAGATAAGCAGATCTTCCATACAGGACTCCAATAGAGTGAAGCGTCTTGAGCCCCGAAGCAATAAGGAGCTAAAGGCCCATGTGCTTAATATCCAGGAAGAGACAGAGAACATGTCGAATGCCATCATGACTCTTAAGAAACTGATGAAGGAAGAAGATGGGTATGACGTGAGCGTTAAGGAATATGTGGGATCAGCATTGGAGATTTTTGGATATATGTGTGAATATATACGAAAAAACCTGCCGCCGACAGGATATGCGCCGCTCAAAAGCACGATTTCATACGTGATGGGGCTTATGCCCAGCTAGCCATAGCCCAGGGTTTGTTTTGCTTCCTTGCTCATCCTTTCAGGAGTCCACGGTGGGTCCCAGACCACATGCACATGGACGTCTTTAACGCCGGGAATGGATTTCACTTTCTCTTCCACCTGCATCGCGAAGAAGCCTGCGAGCGGGCAGCCTATGGTTGTAAGCGTCATTTTCACTTCCACGTGCGCGGATTCGCCTTTTTTCTTCGGCTTTTCCACCTTAACCTCATAAAATAGTCCCAGATCCACTAAATTGACCCCTAACTCTGGGTCTATTACCTCTTTCAACTTTTCCAGTATGGCGTTTTTGCTGGGCATAATAACATCTTAGGAATGTGCACAGGGCAATAATAGCTTTTCGTTCTCCGTCTGGGCGGCTGACTCCTCAGCGGTGCAAAAACGAGCTTTTTAAAATCTGACATGATATAACTTAAATGAACACATGGGTGGTATTTGTGGCGTTTTTTAAAGAAATGATGGTGAGGCGTGGGGTGATTCTAGATACCAGAGGCAGTGGTGCTCTTTTGCAAAATCCTGAAAAAGGGCTGAAACTCATAAATGCCGCTGCAAGGTGGTATGCGTGGGGCGCCGATTATGCTTGTTCCGCTTACTGCGCGGATATCCTGCTTGAAAACAAAAAAGTGAGGGAAGCGGCTGAAGTTCATTTGCGCATAGGCCGGGCCACGAAGGACGCGAAGGAGGCGGTGAAGCACTTCATGGAGGCGGCTGGAATAGCAAAAGAAGCGGATAACAACCTGGCTGTGAAGGCGTATCTATTTGCGATAAACACCGCGCACCAGGCGTTCGACGAAAAAAGCGCGTGGGACGCAGCAGTGGAAGCAGGCAAACTTTTGGATGGCGTAGGCCAGGAAAGCCCGCACGCCTGCGAGATAGGAAGATTGATGGGATACATTTGTTCTGAAGAGATGTTTGTGCACTTTGCATGCAAAGCCGGACTGGAAACGGCGATGCGGGCATTGGAGAAGATAAATGATGGGGGGAAATTAGCGGCGATTGTAAAATTTGCAAAGGACGAAGATGTAATTGCGGCAGCGCTGTGGAAAATGGATGACGCGGCTCTAATCAAAACATGCGAATACGGCCATATTGAGGGAAAAGACAGGCTGCTCCAGATGAGCGCGGATGCTCTTGTAAGTAGGATTTCTTCCTGCCCGCCTAAAGCGCTTGAAATCATCTCTCTGGCTGGCGAAGAGAAGTTCTTAAAGGTCATGCAGGAACTTCAGGAAAGATTTGATGTTGTGGAAAATAACGACGGGGGAGTTGCGATGCTTGCGCAGTGTATTGCTGTGCTTGCACGGATTAAGACACGCACACACTACGAGCAGGATTATCTGAATTTAACTCCAGTTGTGATGAAACTCCGGGACTTCAAGGAATTAACGGACAAAACGAGCATTTTTAACATGGCGAAACTTTTAGGCATATCGGTAAAAATTGATGGAACAAAGAGCAGATTCTTTGAAAAGATACGCCTGCACGAATTCCTGGAACAGCTCGAACGGCTTGCCGAACTGCCCGAAGATTTGGGAGCAAAGGACTGGGCGCGCAACGCCCCAGAGAATGGAATATAGCCGCACCGGCTGGAGCGCAGCCCTAAAGTGCTTCCGGGGGACGCAGATTTATATAGATTTTTCACGAATACAGGCTGTCTAATCTGATGAGGAATTCCTATGGAAAGGATAAAAACCGGAATAAGCGGGCTCGACGAAATGCTCCAGGGGGGGTTGCCGAAGAACAAGCACGTGGCGCTCTACGGCGGGCCGGGCTGCGGGAAATCATCATTCGGGTTCGAGTTCCTTTACAGAGGCGCGCTCCAGAACGAGAACGGGATGTACGTTACGCTCGAGGAAACCGCGGAGGACATGGTGGAGAACATGGAGAACACGTTCTCCCAGCTCACGGATATAGAGTCGCTCATCAAATCCAAGAAGCTCCAGGTGGTGAAGCCCGATAAGCTCAATCTGGAGGAAACTGCTGAGATGATTGAGGATGGAATAACGAAGAACAAGGTGAAGAGGGTGGTGATAGATTCGGCCACCATGGTGCGGCTCTCGTTCGAGGGCAACTTGGAGTACAGGCAGACGCTCTTCGAGTTCTTCTCCCTTTTGAGGGGGCTGGACTGCACGGTGATGATGACGCTCGAGGCGAGCAGTCCGAGGAAGGAGCAGGTCGTTTTCGATATCGAGCATTTCGTGATGGACGGCATAATCAACCTGTACAGCCTCGAGCAGGGGGACAGGAGGATACGCGCCTTGGAAATATTCAAGATGAGGGGCACCGACCATTCCAGGGAGCTGGTGCCGTTCAAGGTAACCCCTTCAGGCATAAAGATTTATGTCGGGGAAAAGGTGTTCTAGGTTTTCTGCATGGAAAAAGGGGATTTCTTCTACGCGATTTTCTGGTCTTTCGCGATGGCGTTCGCGGCCTATTTCCTGGGCTTCGGGCCAGTTGCGGCGGTGTTCTTCGCGATGGCGTTAGTTGGGTGCGCGGCGGTGGAGAAAATAGAGAACGCGGCGTATGTGGCAGGCACGGCGCTGGTCGCGCTCGCGTTCGCTTCCTATTTCTCGGCTAGTTTCTATTTCCTCACGGACAGGGTCGCGGTTGGCATGCTGATGTTCTTCGTGCTTCCTGCGGTGCTCCTGGAAGTGAGGAAGCTGACCAAGGGCGCGGAAAAAACCCGCGTGGCGCAGCCTAAATAGGTGTCCGAATGTACGATCACAAGAAAGTGGAGCAGGAGATGGCGGATTTCCTGGAGAAGAACAATATTTACGAGAAGGCCAAGAAGAAGAACGCCCAGGGGGAGCCGTACTATTTCTGCGACGGGCCCCCGTATGCGACAGGCCACATACATCCGGGAACCGCATGGAACAAGTCGCTCAAGGACGCGATGTGCCGTTACTGGCGTATGCGCGGCTTCAACGTGAGGGCCCAGCCGGGCTTCGACACGCACGGGCTCCCGATAGAAGTGAAGGTGGAGCAGGAGCTGGGGATAAAGAAGAAAAAGGAAATCGAGGAGCGGGGGATGGACAAGTTCGTGGCGAAATGCAAGACCTTCGCTGACAAGTACATAGAGATAATGGGCGGCCAGTTCAAAAGCATAGGGGTGTGGATGGATTGGGAAAACCCCTACATCACGTACCATGACGATTACATTGAATCGAGCTGGAAGACGCTGAAGATGGCCCACGAGAAGAAGCTCATGCACGAGGGAGTGTACGTGCTGCCCTACTGCTACAGGTGCGAGACCACGATGGCCAACTACGAGCTCGAATACGGCGAGGAAACCGACCCGAGCGTGTACGTGAAATTCAAAATCAAGGGGAAGGAGAACGAGTACCTCATAATATGGACCACCACGCCGTGGACTCTGGTCGCGAATATGGCGGTCATGGCGCACCCGAAATTCACCTACGTGAAGGCGAAGGTTGACGATGAGGTTTGGATAGTCGCGAAGGAAAGGATGGACGCGCTCATGGGATTTGCTGGAAAGAGCGCGACCGTGCTCGAGGAAACTTCCGGGAAGAAACTGGAGGGGGCAGGGTACGAGCATCCGTTCCAGGATTTGATAGAAAAGAAGGC
>Ga0265297_10010707_pt1 | contig 11438 bp, 9 predicted proteins | sample Munlanlwell13791_FD_192502 | JGI IMG/M metagenome (GOLD analysis project Ga0265297, IMG submission 192502) | Leachate microbial communities from a municipal landfill in Southern Ontario, Canada - Leachate well 137-91 | ecosystem: Engineered > Solid waste > Landfill > Unclassified | place...
TAGATTCCTTAAATATTACCGAAGAAGCTACAGAGATAATCAGATCCAAGTCATCTTTCCTCCACTTATCAGCAAAATCGCGGCTGTTGATATCATTTCTGTTTTCGGTGTAAACACCGTAACGGAAAAATAACTGATTCAGTGAATAAGAATTCTTTACTTTTATGACTTTTCCTATTATCACCATAAGCTTGTTATAAAAATACTTCAGCCCCATTTTAAGAAAGCCTAATATTCCGTAGAAATCATAAAGCTGTTTCAAAAGTTTGCCAAACGTCTTTTTCCCGAGCGTATTACAGATCACCGCCCCTTTGATCTCAGAAACATCAGGATAATTTTTTAGGAATTCATCGAAGAAAAACTTTACATAAAAAGGATCTTCCTGGGTAACAAAAAGTATGTTAAATTTTTTCTTTACGTCCGTCATCTTTGGGTCTCCCATCCGACTATATTCTTTTGTTTTATTAAATTGATCATTGAAATCAAAGCCGCAAAGTTCAAGGTACAGAAATATAACGGGAACCCGAACAATCCAAGCTTCCTGTTTGCCTTCTGCAAGAATAATCCCAGCAAAGCCGCCGAGTAAAATAATAACTGACAACAAAAAAATAGTAAATAGAAAATATTATCACGTATTATAACCGTGTTTACCGTGAATAATCCGATAAGAAATAAAGGGATAAACCATCTTAACACTTTATGCGAAATTAACTGAAAAGAAACAAAACAAAATTTGAATGGATTAAGAAGTTTACGCATATAAATTAGTCCCACCATGCCTTGGGTAATCACTCTAATTCTCATTTTAAATTCCTGTTTTGCGTTGTCTGTAGTAGTTTCTCTGGCAAGAGCTTCTGGTTCAAAAACTATCCGGTAGCCTTTTTCCAAGATTTTGAGCGGTTCAACAAGATCCTCTATAATATGTGGAGGCAATGGTTCATAAAGGGCTTTCCTAAATGAATTTATGCATCCGCTCATGCCGGTTAAAGTCTTTATTCTTGATTGCCTGGCTTTAATAAAATTCTCGTAACTCCAGAAAAACGCATTGGCAAAGCTCATTGTTGACTTTTCGGAGCCAAGGTAATAATACCTGCCGCTTACGGCTCCAACCGTTGGATCGGAAAAATTTCTAACCATTTTTTTTACTGCCAATCTATCATAAATGGTTGTTGCATCAGAAAAAACCACAATTTCGCCTTTGGCAAACTTCACTGCCCTATTCCTGGCTTCAGTCTTACCGACCCTGCCTTCAACCCTGTAGAGGAGAATATTATCTTTTGCGAACTCTCTGGTAATACTATCTGTTCTGTCAGTTGAGCCGTCTGAAATCACTACAATCTCAATCTTATTTTTAGGATAATCTAAACAAAGAGTATTTTCAAGTTTAGCCCGGATGTGTTTTTCTTCGTTATAGGCGGCAATAAGAATCGATACAGCGGGTTCATAATCCTTATCGCTTTTTATGATTTTCCTGTTGGTAAAAACGGAAATCGCTAAGATTAAAAACGAATAGCCGAAATAAATATAGAAAATAAGAAAAATAAATAACCAAAACAGTATTTGAGCCATATTCTGCTCTTTCCTAATTAAAATTTAACAACGCTACTTCCGCCCTTAATAATGCTCTCAACATTTGTGGAATCATGTGCTCTAAGCCTAAAAACGAAAAAAAGATAGCTTTTACGATCTTGTTATGAACACCCACTTAATATCTCGTCATAAATTTCAGCGTAATGCTGAGTCATTTTTTTCGAAGAATATTCATTTTTAACGCTCTCAAACCCTTTTTCCGCAAAGATAGAGCCTTTTTCTCTGTTTTGGAGCAAATATGTTACCGCGGCGACCGTGCTGTCAACATTTTTGGGTGGGATAAGCAAACCATTTACGCCATCAGAGATTATCTTTGAGATCGCTCCCACTCTAGTAGCGATTACTGGTTTCTTCATAGCCATGGCTTCGAGTAAAGCCATGGGCATTCCTTCGTTGGTAGAAGTCATAATAAAAATATCCATACTGCTTAATAAAACTGGTATGTCATTTCTCAATCCCAATAATTTAACATTGTTCTCTAATTTGAGATCTTTAACCTGAGTTCTCAATTCGGACTCAAGAGGACCGTCTCCAATGATGAGCAATTTTATAGACGAGTATTGTAAAGTTAACTTCTTGATCGCTTCAATAAGATAATGATACCCTTTCTCGGGCACCAATCTGCCGACTCCACCAACTACAAAATCAGATATTTTTATGCCTAGTTGTCTTCTTAAATCATCGTTTTTAATATCTAATCTGAATCTTTGCAGATCTATACCGTTGTTTACCATCCGAACCTTTTCGACAGCAACACCTTCTTTAAGCACTTCTTTCAAGAGAATATCAGAAACTGTAACAATCTTGTTAAATCTATTAAACAACATCAATTCAATACTTTTATAAAACTTCATCTTAAAATTGTCGCCCAACCAGTTGTGGCAGGTAACTATCCTCTTTACATTTAAATTCGCAGAAGCCAACCAACCGTAAAAACTAGACTTATAATTATGCGTATGAATGATCTTAATCCTGTTTTCCTTAATATATCTTCTGATCTTAATAATAGTTGCAAGATCGAATTTCCCCATACAAGGGAAGGTAACTACCTTAAGACCGCGTCTTAAAGCTTCCTTCTCAACAGGCAAGTGACAACCACCAGGAGTAGAGATTATCCCAATGATAGGTTCATAAGAACTATCAAGTAAAGATTGCGATAATTCAATCATAACATTCTCAGCACCGTAAAACCCAAGCGTGCTGATTAGTTGTAAAACTTTCTTATTTTGTATCACAGGCTAACTCCGGTGACGAACTAATCACTCATCTGTTGATCAGACTGGGTCATCACCCATGCTTTAGTAACCAAACCCAGAAAAATCCAATAATATGAACCTAAAGAAATGTACGACCACCTATTGCCAAAGGCGTTAGTTACTGCCACGGCCACAACGCATCCGGCGAACCCCAATCCTAGACCTTTAAACAGACTTTCATTACTCTTTATGAATAGTTTCAAGGCGGTGAAAAAAGACGCGAATAAAAGAAAGATAAACGAAAACAATCCCAGAATGCCTAATTCTGCCAACATTTTCATATAGAAATTATGCGTATCCTTATAACCCAAACCTTCAAAGCTGTTAAAACCACGGCCGGTTATTGGCGAACTCTTGAACATATCTAACGCTAAATCCCACAATTGAATCCTCGTAGCCGCGGATTCCTCCAGATTACCGCTGGTATCCTTAGTCATCGAGATCCTTTCGATAACTCCTTTAGGGATGAATGTTTGCCAGAAAATGAGGAGTATTGCAATAATTATCAGGAGTTTCTTATCTTTAACCAGACCCAAGAAAAACAGTCCGCATATAAATCCCAGATAAGCGCCTCTGGAAAAAGTGAAGAGCAAACAATAAACGGCGAATAAAACTGAAAATAAAAAAAGTAAACGAAATTTCCTTACTTTCTCAAAAATAAACAAACCGAGGGCCATTATACTGAAATGGGCAAAAAAAGCCCCATAATAATTAGCCCCAAGATAAACAAATAAACCAGTCATCCTATCCCGTCGAGCTTCAGAGTACGTTGATAAGTCCATATATCGTACTTCCCTCCAGAAATAATAAGCTGCCCCAATAAATCCCATAATCAGAAGAATAGTAAATAGCCTCAATGACTTTCTGTCATCAACGACTTTGAAAGTCAAAAACCATATCAACGGTAGCATCATGTAATTCTTAAAATCATGAACCACCATGTTATTTAAATCGAGCATTCCGGATATTCCCAATGCCTCTACCAAACCGATAAGGTTACTCAAAATGAAAAGAATAACCGCAAATTTCAACACCCCCATCTCAGCCTTATTGCCGATCGTTTTACTCTCTTTTCTCTGCTTGAAGAAAATTCCGACAATTACGGAGATTATAATCGCATCATTCAGACTATTACCAAGAGGATAGTTTTTTACCCCTTCAAATATAATTTGGTACGGCAAAATATGCACCTATCTTGGGACTCTTAAAAATTGACAAAAGTATGACAAGAGCACTTACGCTATATATAGCTATTGGGACGTACTGCGATAAACCCAACCCCATATGAACTCCTTACAAGACCAAAATTCGACCTTATTATCTTTTTTTCAACTAATTATTCCTTAGTATCACTCCAGAAAAACTTGATTAGTTGCCCTTTCCATGTTTCTCTTGAACCTTTTAGATTCAAACCATACCATTTTTGTAAACATTTTTTCTTATACTCGTCTATGGAACATACAACTTTTGCTGGAACTCCAGCAACAACAGTATTGGGTGGAACATCTTTAGTAACTATAGAGCCAGCACCTACTACAGAGTTTGGACCAACAGTCACATCATACAATATTATTGATCCAAGTCCGATAAAACAATTATCCTTAATTTCAATTTTCCCAAAAATATTTAAGTCTGGAATCTCCCTTCTAAAAAGACCTACAGAAGCGTCGTGAGTTATAAAGGCAACTCCAGGAGTAATAATACAATCATTGCCAATTTTTACTAAATAAGGTTCACTCCCAAAATCATGAATCAAAATTCGGCAATTATTTCCGATTTGAGCGCCCTTTTTTCGAAAATACTCCGAAATTGTATATTCATTATAGCTAATTAATTCGATTTTATTTTTAAAAGCCTTAAACGTGGATTTTAAAAAACTTAAGAACATCATAACGCATCTCCTTGTTAGCTAGAAAACTAGATATTTTTTCTCTCACATCTTTGTCAAATGTTAAAAGTAACACAGCATAAATCATAATGCCAAGTAATAATTTTAATAGAATGGAAATTATACTAGAATCAAAACTAAACATGTGTAGAAATGCAATCATAATTAATGAAAAAATAAAGTATTTAGATATATTAAAATAATCTATTTTAAATTTTAAATGCATAAACGACTTTTGCGCCAATATAACGACTAAGAACAAATAAGACATAAAAGTAGCAAGAGCAGCACCGATTAAACCGAATTTAGGAATCAAGATAATATTTAACAGCACATTTCCGATACCAGTAATCATTGTCCAAAAAGCCAATTGGTTGCTATTTTTTGAAAGCAATAACCCGGCATTAAAGATATTGGTCAAGCCAAAGAACAAAACTCCCCAGGAAACAAACGGCACTACAACATAGGCGTATTCAAATTTTTTTGAAGCCAGCAAAATAGTAATATCTTTACTTAGATAATTAAGCCCAAATATACATGGAAGAGCTATCATTAAGAAAAACCTAAGGCATTTTTCAAGAAAAATACTCGTCTCTTTTTTCCCTTTCTCAGCCCATATTCCCATATAAATCGGTGTTATTGCGAAACTTAAAGGAAAAATTAGAGTTTCCATCGCACACATTCCCAAATCATACCCGGCAGAATACAAACCTACGGCAGAAGTATCCATGAAATAAAGGATGGCGTATCTATCTCCGACATTAAGCAAAATGTTAGTTAATTCCATCCCAATCAACGGGATTCCGTATAACAAAGACTCTATAAAGAAATCTTTATTGAAATCCATCAAATGAAAACCAACTCTTTTTCGGAGTCTTAGAGTTAAATAAATAAATATTGAGGCCTCGGTAGCGATGAAAGCAAAATATAAACCAGCAAGCGTTCTAAAAACAAAATAAACCAAACTAACTCCTAAAACCAAAGAAATGTATTTAGACAAAACGTTAAGCAGGTTATATAGCTTTGTGTTCTGTTCAGCCCTCAAAAAATTTTTTATTACTATATTAGAGCACATAAAAAAAGTCCAAACAGCAGATAACATAAAGTAATTCATTGCCTTTGAATCACCGATTGACCTTTTTAAAACAAATACCAATGCCCCATATAGTAAACTGATTATGCCTATAATAACTATCGGCCCAAAGAATAAAGTTGCATAATAGTCTTTTAATTGTACTGATTTGTTGTTGTTTTTTGCTTCTCCATAGAACCTGATAATTGAATTCTGCATTCCAAACTTTCCTACTGCCATTACGAAAAATACCGTAGTCGAAATTAGGCTTAAAACACCATAATCGCTCAAAGAAAATAATCTAGTATATATTGGAAATGATATAAAACTGGCTACCATAGATAACGCATATCCAATGAAATAATGTGATGACTGTTTAGCCATTAACTTTAAATCAGACATTAGCTAATCTCCAATTCTATAATCAAACAACCAATTTAGAAATACCCATTTCTTTTAAAAACATCTTCAATTTATTAATATCTTCATTTTTCTTAATTTGCTCTACTTTTCTCAATGCGTCATCGCGATCCATTTTTCCGCTGCGCACCATATTACTGAATCCTATTTCTATTTTGCTTACTCCATAAGCTTTCTCAGTTAAATGATTAACTAAAGGGATCAATGAACAATCAACTCGCCAAGTAGTAGGAGAATTTTCCGGAGCAGACCATCCTAATTCCCTTTCGATTGTATCAACAATCACCTTCTGATCCCATCTGACATAGTCATATAAATGAATTGCTTTCAGACCTCCTGGAGAATCAGAGCCGTATTCTTTCTTCATCTTATTAAAATAATATTTATATTTGAATAAATTTATGGCGCCGGATGTCCTTAGTCTTTCCCATTTTGTTGGAACGAAATGCGGGAAAAGTTTATAAAACGGAGTTGAAGATTCATCCTGAGAATCCCCCCAAAATATTACTTTAATACCTTCTTTTCTTGCAATGTTATAAGCAGCTGAATGAAAACCATACTCACACGCTTCACATGTCTGGTCAACCATAAGACCAGGTCCAAAGGGGGCATTCATCTTGAATTTTTCCGCTACAATCTTCTTTGAAATATGATTCCTTGAACTTATTCGAATCAAAGGAACACTTATGTGTTTAGTTATGGCTTCGAGATTTTTATTCGCGATTTCTGTCTCAAAATCATTATCATTATGGACGGCTAAAGGTTTGAGTCCTAATACTTTCTTTGCATAATACAGGGCATACGCACTGTCTCTGCCGCCACTAACTGGGACAATACAATCATGCTCTGCCCCCTTATTAATACTCCTCTCTATTTCTTTCCGTAACGCTTCCAAACCCTTCGGGATATACTCCTTGTAGTCTCTGCATAGTTGACATAATCCATTTTCATCAATTACTATCCCTTTAGCTGATTCCGGCATTATACATTTTGAACAGAGCTTCATATTTTTCTCCTTATTTTTTTGTCCTTAACTTATCAAATATCCCGGATATTTCCGTTTCAAATAAAACATGGGAAAATCCTCCAAACAATCCAGTGATCATACCACGAGTCACATTATATCGCTTTAACTTAAAAGGCTGTAAATCTTCATTAGAACCGTGCATCAAGGTACAAGCTGCAGCGTAGCCGTATTTTTTTAGCAAACTTATTACGTCATCACTAAAATCTTTTTCACTTCCGTTAGGGTAAGCATACATATTAACGTCCATTCCAACTTTTTCCTTAATAATCCGCTTGGATTCCTTTATCTCGTATTCAGCTTCTTCCTTTGACAAAGTAGTAAGTATAGAATGGGACATTCCATGACTACCGAAAGAAATACCACTTTTAGACATCGTTTTAATCTCTTCCCAACTAAGCATCCTACTTTCAGAATTATCTTCCTTGTCTACATGCAGCTCTTTAATAATTGCATTTATAGTTTTATCTCTTTTTTCTTTATTCATATACTTGGAAGTTTCAGTAATTTCTTTTATTGTTTTAATCTTATCCTTCTCAGAGACAAGAAAGTATTCGCCTAAACCTATTTTTTTTAAATCCAAGAAGTTCTTCTGGGTCGAATTTATTGCAATTACAAGCCGATCATACCAAAGAGCTTCCTGTTTATGTATTGCTTCCACTGAAATAAATATTGTTGCAGGGATATCATATTTCTTTAACAAAGGGAAAGCATTAAGATAATTATCCTTATAACCATCATCAAATGTTAAGATTATTGAGCCTGAGGGAATATCTCGTTTTTCCTTTATTAAAATTAAAAGTTGGTTCAGGCTGATTATTGAGTAACTTTTCTTTAGAAACTTGAGTAAATGTTCAAACAAAGTTACTGATATACCCATACTTAAGGGATCAAAAGATTGATCATTAATGTTATGAAACGCAAGAATAAACAAAGATTTCTTCGATTTTTTTCTTCTTACCGCGATAACTCTCGAATAATAAAAAACTGTGCATATTATAATTTTTACCAGTTTAATTACATTTTTTTTAAACACTCTTTTTATGAACTCTGCGGTTAAAAATACTAATGCCAAAATTGCGTAAAGATAGATCCTCTTCTGTTGATGCTCCATTTTTATGCTCATTCTAAAGTTTTTAAAAGCTTCGCAGAATCTTTTGTTTCTGAAATAAGCCCTCCCTAATCCGTAATAGCAATGCGCGATTCTCAAATTTATAAGCTTTTTATTTTTTTCGTAGTAGGGGATGTCGTTTTTCCCAAGCTTGATAGCAATGTCAAGCCAAGTTGCATTGGAATCTATCTCCATTTTGCTCCCAGAGAGTTGATCAGCATGAAATCTTCTATATTTTAATGTTGGTATGTCCAAATATGCTGCATGAAATTTCTTTGATATTCGAGCGTTAAATTCAGCATCTTCACTTGTTTGATATTTTTCATTAAATATTCCTATTTTTTCTATACACTCTCGTCTTAAAAGCATGCTACTCGGAAGAAACATCGGTCCAAGAACAACATGATTCGAAATATTTCCCCAATATACTCTAGTTAAAGGAGAAACATCATTTAAAGGTCTTATACCCAAGCCGTCCAACGTAGCTGATTGAGAAAACATATTATCAAAATCTAATTTATATTGTTTCAAAATATGAAAATATTGTTTTATGTACGAAGCCGAAACAAGTTTGTCTTTAGCATCGATGCAACAGAAGTCTGAATGAACAAACCCTATGTGTGGCAATTTTCTTAATATTTCAACTTCTAATGCTAACTTAAAAGGCAACCATCTGTCATCAGAATCCAACCATGCAATAAACTCACCCCGCATATGCTTCATTCCTTCATTTCTTGCACTTGCCGCGCCCCCATTCTCTTTATAAACATACCTTATTTTTTCTCTAAAGGAGGATAGAACTTCTTTAAGATTATCTGTTGAGCCGTCATCTACAACAATAATTTCAAGATCATTAAAAGTCTGACTCAAGACGCTTTCTAGACATTCTTTTATATAATGCGCCCGGTTATAAACAGGAATTATAACACTAACCATTGATTAACTTCTTTCTCTTTAGTAAACTTAAATAAAAATCCTCGGTCTTTTTAATCATCATTTCAATTAAAAACTTTTCCCTTACAAGTTTTTGACCATTTTCACCAAACCTTCGCGCTAAATCTTTATTATTAATCAAGCTGACTATTCCACTTGCTAATTCCTGGACATTTTTAGATGGTACTAAGATTCCCGTTCTTCCATGAGTAATTACTTCGGGATTACCACCTACAGCAGTAGCAACAACTGGCCTTTTCATATTAAGCGCTTCTAGTATCGTATTAGAGAACCCTTCGGTTAATGAAGAAACTACAAGAATGTCCATGATGGCAAGAAGCTCCGGGATATCAGACCTGTGCCCCAAGAAATGGACACAATCATCAATTCGTAAGTCTTGACACTTTTGTCTTAACAAATTTTCCCTGTCTCCTCTCCCAACAAGCACACATTGAATATCAGGGATTTGCCGTCTCGTAAGTTTAATTGCCTCCAAAAAAAACAAATGACCCTTTATAGGATTAAAATTGGCCAACATTCCAATTGTCGGAGCTGAAATTGAGAGATTTAAGCTACTTTTCACCGAAACAATATTGATATCCTTATTAAACAAACTTGTGTCAACCCCATTGTATATTACTGTCAATTTATTCTTAGGGATTCCTTCTTTCTTCAGAGTAAAATTTTTAACAGCCTCAGAAACACAAATAACGCCATCGATAAAAAAATTGATAAACTTGTAACTTAAATGATTACGGAAATTTCTTGTAAAACCCATATCTCTGCGACTCGATACTATGATCGGAACTCCGGTTAGTTGTCCTAACACAGTACCAAATAAATCGGCATTAGTGTGAAAAGTCTGAATAATCTGAATATTTTCTTTTTTTATGAACTTTCTAAGTCTTAAAAGCGCGACAACTGCTTTAAAACCATAAATCTTTTTTAAACCTAGAATTTGCATTGGAATTCCAAGTTTTTCAACATTTTCCTGAAATAGCTCTGTTCCTTCAAGAGTTATAATAAAAGGCTTAAATTTTTCTTTATTAATAAACCTTACTAAATCATATAAATGCTTCTCTGTACCAGAAAAGAAATTCATAAAATCAATTAAATATAGTATGTGTATCGGCTTATCTATTTTGCACATATTGACTTCAAAGGTTTGAGAATCGGAATAACCTTAGATTCAAGTAATTCCAGAAATACACCCGAAAAAGTCTTATTAAAAAAAATATATTTACTATGTGGCCTACACGTAGCTGTCCACCTCATTTTGTATGCGTCACTCTCTCCGAGCAAGTCATATTCCTTTTTTCTTTTTTCAAATGCGTCTTTGATTGAGTCTGATAGTAGTAACAACCCTGGAGAATACTTAGCGTATTGTTCTTTGAAACCAACCTTTAGAAGAAACACTTTGTCTTTGTAATCTAATATATACTCGAACGCAATAGGAATTTTGTTTAATTTTAAAACATAAATTCTTAGCCAATTTCTTTTTGCAGCAATCGATGCAAAAGACTGATAAAAGTTAATGCTATCAGAATCACTAGCAATTGCAGTATTTGCCCGGCTTTGCCAAGTATCTTTTGAAATCTCCAATAAATCGCAAAACCCCTGTTCATAGTTACAGGCATGTTTTACAATTTCAAAATTATTGTCTTTATTAAGTAAATTTGTTCGATTAACAATCATACTCCTCATGTTTTTTGATCGACTTTTATAATAAGTGTTCCAATCTTGCTCAATTGCAATATATGGAGATACACAACTTTTCTTTTTAAGAAGTTTAATCCTATTTTCTACAAATGCCCGCTCAAAATTATTTCCTATTTCAGATTCTGAATTTATAGATCAAACAGCATGAGATCAAATCTATATTTCAGCTTTACTAAATAATCTAATATTAAAGGAAACAGGGTGTCATTTTTTTTCAAAATGAACCCAGCTCTGTTTGAATGATAATTAGCTATAAAAGTTATAGCATTAACGTTCACACCTCGGAACTTTATTTTTGTAATCGCCAAGGGTACCAGACCTACAGTTTCATTGTTATTTGTTATATTTAAAATTAACATATCTTGATTTCTTCCAAAATTTTCCCACCAACAATAAATCCACTCAAAAGTCAAAAATGGGCAATC
>Ga0265297_10010708_pt1 | contig 11437 bp, 12 predicted proteins | sample Munlanlwell13791_FD_192502 | JGI IMG/M metagenome (GOLD analysis project Ga0265297, IMG submission 192502) | Leachate microbial communities from a municipal landfill in Southern Ontario, Canada - Leachate well 137-91 | ecosystem: Engineered > Solid waste > Landfill > Unclassified | place...
AAAACTGGTTAATTTCAATTTTCAGTTTTGAATTTTATTAAATTTGTTCATAAAAGTCAAATTATAGGATAAAATTTAACCAAAAAAAGACCGGCTGGAACAGAGGATGCTTACGCATCATATCCCAACCTGGTCGTGCTAGTTGTTTTTTTTAGTAAGCGACACAGGCGTGTGCCATGTATAGAGCATATGCTTGTGCCAAATGTTCATTGGCGCATCCTTGCAATACGGCCTCACTCAATTCCTCAATGGAAAACCAGCGTTCATTTTCTGTTAGTTGAAGTTCTTCATTATCTACTACCACGATGGCATAGCGGTTTTTCTTGTGATAATACCGTCCGCCATCCTGGCAGAGAGATGTCCATTTCACTTCTTCTGTGATCAATTCCGCTCGCGGGGGTTTTTTGCCGCCGTGTGCTGCCTGCAAATTACTCATTGAGGCCTGTAATGTCGGGGCCAGAAGTACACAGCCGAGTGAATCATTTCCTGGTTCAGCCTTGGCCTGGATCAGAAAGCTTTCGTTGTACAAGTTGCGAAGCAGCATTATAGCTCCTTCACCTTTTTCGTAGATGGCCGGCTGGTCCCACGAAGACACTTCCCTTTGGGCTGTCGGAGCAATATTCATTCCTCCAACCTTAAAGAAGGCCTCATCCGGACGCTGCACCGATTCACTGGTGGTTTCCCAACCTCTGATTTCGGCCAGACCAATCGGGGTTGCCTCCATTTTTGAAGCAGCCTGTCTTTGTTGTAACCATTGGTTCCAATCCATATAAAATACTTCCTTTCCTCTGTTTATCCCGTCTTTGACGGCAGAAATTTATCCCGTTATCACGGAACAAGTTTCCACCGTCAATTCTAACAACTAGCTTTAAAAGTGCTATTTATCGGCAAAAACTAGCAATTAGTTTTTCCAATAATTCCAACTATTATATCCTATAATATCTAAATTTGCAATATCTACCTATTTTGAATTACAATGGCTTACTATGAAATTATTAATAACTGGCGGTTCAGGTTTTATTGGTTCAAATTTTATTAAATACTGGTTGCAAGAGCATCCCGACGATTCCATCATCAATCTCGACAAAATGACTTACGCAGCCAACCCTCGCAATTTAGTTGAGTTTGAAGGTAAACCAAATTATCAATTCGTTAAAGGTGATATTTTAGACGAAAAAGTAGTCGATGAACTTGTTTCCCAAGTTGATGTAATCGTTCATTTTGCCGCCGAATCTCACGTTGATCGTTCCATTGATGATCCATCCCTTTTTGTCCGTACTAACGTTTTGGGAACTTACAATCTTTTGATGGCTGCCAAAAAATATAACAAACGTTTCCATCACATTTCCACTGATGAAGTTTTTGGCACTATTGCTTTGGAAGACACTGTTAGTCAATTTAGTGAATCCACTCCTTACGATCCTTCCAGCCCTTATTCTGCTTCCAAGGCCTCTTCTGATCATTTAGTCAGATCTTTCTACAAAACTTTCGGTCTCCCTATCACTATTTCCAATTGTTCCAACAATTATGGTCCTTACCAGCATCCCGAAAAAATGATTCCTCGTAGTATTACCAATCTTTTGACTGGCCAAAAAATTAAAGTTTATGGTCAAGGTTTAAATTTCCGCGATTGGCTTCATGTCGAAGACCACTGCCGAGCCATTGAGGCCATTTTATTAAAAGGAAAGATTGGAGAAACTTATTGTATTGGCGGTCTTAAAAAGGGAACTAGTAATATGGATTTAGTTAAACTGCTTTTAAAGTTAATGAACAAAACTGAAGCCGATTTGGAATATGTTGCCGACCGTCCCGCTCACGACAATTATGCCGTCAATTGGGACAAAATTAACAAAGAACTTGGTTGGGAACCAAAATATGATCTCGAATCAGGCTTAAAGCAAACTGTCGATTGGTACACCAACAACACTTCTTGGTGGCAGGAGACCAAAGCTGAAGCTGAAGAATTCTATAAAAAGTTAAATAGTTTAAAAAAATAATGCCCACATTTACTAAAACCAAAATCGAAGGTCTAGTTATTGTTGAACCATCAGTTTTTGCCGATGATCGTGGATTTTTTATGGAAACTTATTCCAAAAAAGTTTTTAATGAAAATGGCATTGATGTTGAATTTGTCCAAGACAATCATTCTCGTTCTACCAAAGGTGTTCTTCGCGGACTTCATTTTCAAAAACCTCCTTTTGCTCAAGACAAACTAATTCGTTGTACCCGCGGTGAGGTTCTTGACGTTGCCGTTGATATTCGAGCCAATTCTCCAACCTTCGGTCAGTATGAAGCTGTTTTACTTTCAGAAGAAAATAAAAAGATGTTTTTTATTCCCAAAGGTTTTGCTCATGGATTTTTAGTTTTGTCCGATGTTGCTGATTTTCAATACAAATGCAGCAATTTCTACAACAAAGAATCAGAAGGAGGATTATTGTACAACGATTCCAAAATTGCCATCGATTGGCCAAAATTAGATGTTGAATTAATTTTATCTGACAAAGACAAACTCTGGCCAAAATTAGATGAAATTAAAAATTTAAATATTTTTTAATCTCCCTTTTTATCAAAGGGAGAAACGGCGAAAGCCGAGAGGGATTTATGACAAAAATAATCGGTACCGGCCTTTCCGGTTTAGTTGGCTCTCGAATTACTGAATTACTCAAAGACAAATTTGAATTTATTGATTTTTCTTTAGATAGTGGAGTTGATTTATTAAACAAAGAATCTCTCACAGCTGCTTTTGAAAAGAATCTCGATGCTGATGTAGTTTTACATATGGCTGCTTTTACCGACACTAACGAAGCTTGGAAACAAAAAGGGGACAAGTCAGGAATTTGTTATCGTCTCAATGTTGATGGCACTCAAAATATAATTGATTTATGCCAAAAACACGGCAAATATTTAATTTATATTTCTACTGATTTTGTCTTTGACGGCACCAAAACCACTCCTTATACCGAAGAAGATCAGCCCAACCCAATCGAATGGTACGGCGAAACCAAATATTTAGGTGAAAAATTAATTCTTGATCAAAAAGTTAATGCCGCCATTGTTCGCATTACTTATCCTTATCGCGCCAATTTTGAAGCCAAACCAGACATCGTTCACAAAGTTTTAAACAAACTAAAAGCCAACGAATCTCCCAAAATGTTTACCGATCAAATCTGCACTTATACTTTTATTGATGATATTGCCTATGGTCTTGGTAAATTTTTTGAAAACAAATACACCGGTATTTATCATTTAGTCGGTTCTTCCTCTCATTCTCCTTTTGAAATGTCCAAATTAGTAGCTAAAGCTTTTGGTTTTGATGAAAATCTGGTCCAACCATCTTCTCTAGAAGAATATATTAAGTCTCAACCCGAAGGTAGTCGTCCTTGGCAAAAATGTCTTATTACCTCAAATCAAAAAGCCAAAAGTTTAGGTGTCGAAATGAAAACTTTGGAAGAAGGTTTAGAAGAGATCAAGCGCCAATCGCTCTAACCAACTTTTTTGCTTCTTTTATAGCAAAATTCATACCCCTATCTTGTGGGTAAATTTGGGCAAAATTCATTTGCCACACTTTTTCAGAAACTTTGTAACTTGGGATTTTGTAGTTTGTAGTAACAATATGTTGGGCGTATTTAAATCTAAAAACTTTAATTTCCTCGATTTGTTTTTTATCAAAAGTTGGAAATATTTTTTTTAAATAATCCAAGAATTCCTTTTCAATTTCTTTATCGCTCCAGTTAAAATATTTGTGATTTTGTGATAAATATGTCCCCATATAATAAATGTGTTTGTTGTTGTAATTAGATTTGTCTACCAAATTGGTGTGTTGTAATAGCGCTACAAAAGGGGAGTTAATATCGTTTATATTATGCCAATAATAAGGACTTAAACTTTGTTTTGACGAAAAGACTACATTTATCATTCCCAGATAATCGATCTCTTTTGCTGGCCTAGTATCAATTATCAAATCAAATCCTTTTTCTAAATCTTTAATATTTTTAACTTCTGTATTTAAATTAATTTTCCCTTCATTTATTTTAATTAATTCTGCCAATCTTTCGACTAATATTTCAAATCCACCCTTAATATACCCCAAACTTTCATTCCCTTGCTCATCTTTTGAATTGCCTCTAGTATGAATCCTTGCCCAGAGCCAAGCCATCGAAATTTTATCGTAAACGTCATCAAACTTTCCTTTTAATAATGGCTTCCAAACCACTTCATAAGCTCGTTTACCCACTGTCTTTTTCATCCAATCAACCGCCGTAATTTTTTCATATTTTTGCCAGTTGTTGTCGTATTGCAAATAAATTGCCACTAACCCCATCCTCAATTTATCGGTCAGACCCAATGGTTTAAATCTTAACAAATCAATTGCCCCTAAAAATGGGTACATTTTTCCATTCCAATAAAGCCCCGTCGAATTTTTATTCCATAAAATATTTTTTTCCAATCCAATTTCTTTTAATAACCCAATCAAATCTGTATCCGTTCTAAAAAAATGATGATATGTCTTCTCCAAATTTAATCCCTCCATCTCAAAACCGCCTACCAATCCACCTAAAAAATTTTCTTTTTCAAAAATAGTTACCTTATTGCCTTGTTTACTCAACAAATATCCTGACACCAAACCGCCTAACCCTCCTCCAATAATTGCAATTTTCCTAGCTTTCATATTTGATATTCACTATGGTATCATAAGACCATCCGCTGTTGCCTAAAAGCAACGGTTTTTATTTATTTTATAATTAATTAGAAATTTTATTCTATGGCCGAACAAATTAAACTAACAAAAAATCGCGACGTACCTATGGAAAAGGTCCGTAACATTGGTATTATTGCTCACATTGATGGAGGTAAGACTACTACCACCGAACGTCTTCTTTTTTATACTGGAAAAATTCATAAAATCGGTTCAGTTGATGCCGGTACTACTACCACCGACTCCATGATTCAAGAAAGAGAGCGTGGTATTACTATACAATCTGCCTGTGTTACCACTTTTTGGAAAGATTATCGTCTCAACATTATTGATACTCCGGGACACGTCGATTTTACTGCCGAAGTTGAACGATCTTTGCGTGTGTTAGACGGTGCCATTATGATTTTCGACGGAAATGCCGGTGTTCAGGCACAATCTGAAACTGTCTGGCGTCAAGCTGACAAATACGGTGTTCCTCGAATCGCTTTTGTTAATAAAATGGACAAAGTTGGTGCTTCTTTTGCCGGTACTCTCCAAAGTATCCACGACAAACTTCGCGCTCCTGTAGTCCCAGTTGTTATTCCAGTCGGTGAAGAACATGATTTTATGGGTGTCATCGATTTGATGAATATGGAAATGATCGTTTATGATAAAGATGAAGAAGGTATGGAATTTACCCGCAAACCAGTTACTGACGAATTCAAAGATAAAGCTCTCAAAGCTCGTGCCGAAATGGTTGAAAAAATTGCCGGTGAGGACGAAGTTCTTATGGAAAAATTCCTCAACGATGAAGAAATTTCTATTCCTGAACTAAAAGCTACTCTTCGCAAAGCTACTATCGCTAGAAAATTATTCCCAATTTATTGTGGTGCTGCCTGGAGAAACAAAGGTATTCATCCAATTCTTGACGGTATCGTTGATTATTTGCCATCTCCTCTAGATTTACCTCCAGTCGAAGGTTATGATCCTGACACCAATGAAGTTATTACCCGAAAGCCCCTAAAAGAAGAACCTCTTTCAGCTTTATTATTCAAAGTTCAATCCGATCCACACGTTGGAACTTTATCCTATGTTAGGGTATATTCTGGTACTCTTAAGGCTGGATCAGAAGTTTATAACACTACCAAAAAGAAATCTGAACGTATCGGTCGTTTGCTTCTTATGCACGCCGACAAACGTGAAGGTCTCGAAGAAGGTTTTGCTGGAGAAATCGTCGCCTGTATTGGTCTAAAAGAATCCACCACTGGGGATACCCTTTGTGATATCAATAATGTTATTTCTCTTTCACCTATCCAATTCTCTGAACCGGTTATCTCTCTTTCTATTGAACCAGCCACTGCCGACGATCAAGAAAAAATGGGTGCTGCTCTAAATAGACTAGCTATTGAAGATCCTACTTTCAGAGTTACCTACAACCAAGAAACTGGTCAAACCATCATTGCCGGTATGGGTGAACTTTACCTTGAAATTATTGTCGATCGTCTCAAACGAGAATTTGGTGTCAATGTTAAAACTGGTACCCCACAGGTAGCGTATAGAGAAACTATTTCTGCTCCAGCTGACGGTGAAGGTAAATATATTCATCAATCAGGTGGTCATGGTCAATACGGTCATTGTAAAATAAAAGTTGAACCTAAAAACAGGGGAGAAGGTTACGAATTTGTTAATGCTGTCAAAGGCGGTGCTATCCCTGCCAACTTTATTCCCGCTATCGAAAAAGGTGTCAAAGAAACTCTTCAAAAAGGTATTATCGCTGGTTTCCCAGCTACCGATATCAAAGTTTCTGTCTATGATGGAACCTATCACGAAGTCGATTCATCCGAAATGGCTTTCAAACTTGCCGGTAGTTACGCTATCAAAGATGCTTTCCAAGCAGCTAAGCCATTAGTTTTGGAACCTATCATGAAATTTGAAGTTAGCACTCCTTCAGAATTTTTAGGAGCTGTTATCGGCGATTTATCTTCTCGACGTGGCCAAATCAATGGTACTACCGAATCAGGTACTTTCACTACTATCAATGCTTTTATTCCATTAGCCGGTGTCGGTGGTTATGCTACTGTTATCCGTAGTTTGACTCAAGGCCGAGGTTCATTCTACATGGAACCAAGCCATTACGATCCAGTTCCACGTGATATTCAAGAAGAATTGACCACCAAGCTAAATTCTGGAAAATAAAAAATATTTTGAGATTTAAATACTCCCAGAAATGGGAGTATTTTTTTTGCCTAAAATCTTGACTTTTCGATCATTATATCCTATAATACTCCCATATTATTGGAATTTTTAAAGCTAAATCTCCCAATAACTCGCACTTTTAAAGCTAGATTGTATATTTTTGGTGAACGGGAACATGTTTCATTCTGCTTTGCAGAATGTGCCATCTTTCCGTTCATCAGAAAGATAACGAGAATGCAAGAAAGGGATGGTCTTTTTTATGAAAAACTTCATATCACTGTGGGTAGAATTTCTTAATCCTCCCAAGTCCTTAAAATCCTGGTTTCTAATTCCCTCCTCAAAATGTTTTTATCCAGAGGTAATTGAATTTGATGGAAGCCTTTGGGTCAAAACAAACATTGAGTATTATCCAAGTGGAGCAGGGAGAAGCTTTTGTCTCGAAAGCAACGGCTGGCAAGGCTTGACCTACTGTTTTCATTCTGAAACCGGCGACTTTGATCCTGATTTTAAATCCATGCAAGAAGGTTGCAATTATCAACAGGTTGGATCCCATAAAATCAAGATCAATGGTATAACACCAAACGCTTGGTTTGAATTAGAGAACAAGCTTTATTTTCTTAAAAAACTAGGAGAATATGAATACTCAATATCTATCGACCCTCATTATTAATCACAATCGTTAATCTAGTTATAACCGCCAACCCACAAAAGAGAAGGTAAACCTATTTTAGGTTTATTTTTTCTTGGGTTGGCGGTGTTTATTTGGAAAAAATTCCGCTATAATTATTCTTATTAGAATTGAGCGTTGGATTCCGAAGAATTACAACCTAGTTTGATCCATTTTGAATATTGCAAAGGTCCAAACTTGCTGATACAATCTTAAAGCGTTTTATTCTAAAATATTATTAATTAGAAATTTAGTCTTAACAAAGACAATAAATAAAAATAAAAGGAGAAAAACATGGCAGATACTTTTCAAAGAAATAAGCCACACGTTAACGTCGGTACTATTGGGCACGTCGATCACGGTAAAACTACCTTGACCGCCGCAATTTCCAAAATTCAAGGAAGTGCCAAATCTTACGCTGATATTGCCAAAGGTGGCACTGTTCGTGATGCTTCTAAAATCGTTACTATTGCTATCTCTCACATCGAATACGAAACTGACAAGAGACATTATGCTCACATCGATTGTCCAGGACACGCTGATTACGTCAAAAACATGATCACTGGTGCTGCTCAAATGGATGGTGCTATATTAGTAGTCTCTGCACCCGATGGTCCAATGCCTCAAACCCGAGAACACGTTTTGTTAGCTAAACAAGTTAATGTTCCAAAATTGGTAGTTTTCTTAAACAAATGTGATTTAGTCGAAGATCCAGAATTTTTAGATCTCGTCGAAATGGAAATTCGCGATTTGTTAACCAAATACGGTTATCCAGGTGATGAAACTCCAATCATCCGTGGGAGTGCTCTCAAAGCTCTCAATGGTGATGCTGATGGGGTCGAATCTATTAAGAAATTAATGGAAGCTCTCGATTCCTATATTCCTGAACCTGTCCGTGAATTAGATAAACCATTTTTAATGGCTGTCGAAGACGTTTTCTCTATCAAAGGTCGAGGAACCGTTGCTACCGGAAGAATTGATACTGGTATTGTTAAAGTTAACGATGAAGTTGAAATCGTCGGTTTACGAGACACTCGAAAAGCTGTTGTTACCGGTGTGGAAATGTTCCACAAAATTCTTGATCAAGGTCAAGCAGGCGACAACGTCGGTTTATTACTCCGAGGTGTTGAAAAAGATGATATTGAAAGAGGACAAGTTTTGGCCAAACCAGGCTCAATCACTCCTCACACCGAATTCGAAGCTGAAGTTTTATTACTCAAAAAAGAAGAAGGTGGTCGTCATACTCCAATCTTTTCAGGTTACCGCCCACAAGTATTCATCCGTACTACCGATGTAACTGGTGATATTACTTTGGTTGCAGGCACTGAAATGATTATGCCAGGCGACAATGCCAACGTTACTATTAAGTTGATTAAACCGGTTGCTATGCAAGCTGGTCAACGCTTCGCTATTCGTGAAGGTGGTTTGACAGTTGGTGCCGGTGCTATCACTAAAATTATTAAATAATTTATGACCAAAGGTAGCCGCATCCGAATCAGATTAAAATCGTTTGATCATCGAATTATCGATGAAGCAGCCATCAAAATCGTTGAGGCTGCGGTTACCGCTGGTGCTCAAGTAGAGGGACCAATCCCTTTACCAACTGAACAAAAGACCATTACTGTTTTAACCAGTCCTCATACCGATAAAAACGCCCGTGAGCACTTCGAAGTTCGAACTCACAAACGTTTAATCGATATTTCCAATACAAGTCTTCGCACTGTCGACAGTCTTCAACATTTGGATTTACCATCAGGAGTGGAAGTAGAAATTAAGATGTAAAATTATGATTTCAGGATTTCTCGTCAAAAAAGGTCAGATGACCAGTGTATTTACACCAGATGGCAAACGTGTTGCTGTTACTAAATGTCGTGCCTTACCACTAAAAGTTACTCAGATTAAAAATATCGAAAAAGACGGCTATCAATCAGTCCAAATCGCTTTTGATTCCAAAAAAAGATTAGACAAAGCCACCGAAGGTAAAATATCCAAATTAAAATTAGACATAAAACCCCGATTTTTCCAAGAATTTAAATTAACTTCTGATCAAGTTCCTGAAATTGGCAGTGATATTACTATCGAATCAGTTTTCCAAAATGGTGAAAAAATTGACGTTACCGGCATTTCCAAAGGTCGTGGTTTTGCGGGTGTTGTCAAACGCCATGGATTCAAAAAACAACCTCTTTTAGGTGCTTCCAATTATGTTCGACGTCCCGGTTCTATCGGTGCTCAAACCCCAGGAAAAGTTGTCAAAGGTAAAAAAATGCCAGGACATTACGGTGTTGAAACTACTACCACTGTCGGTCTTGAAATCTTTTCAATCAATCCAGAAACCAATGAAGTTTTAATTAAAGGTTCAGTTCCCGGAAGTTTCAATTCTTGGGTTACGCTCAAAAAGCGATCATAATATGAAATCTCAAATTTACAACATTAAAGCTGAAAAAGTTGGTGAAATTATTCTTCCAAAATCAATTTTTGGAGCCAAAGTTTCTGACACATTAATTGCTCAAGCTATCAGAGTTTCTCTTGCCAATCGTCGTTCTTCTTTTGCCAAAACCAAAACTCGATCTGAAGTTGCTGGTACTCGTAAAAAAGTTTGGGCTCAAAAAGGTACTGGTAATGCTCGTCATGGTAATCGTACCGCTCCAATTTTTGCCGGTGGTGGTGTTGCTCTTGGTCCCGATGGTAAACAAAATTACACCCTAAAACTCAGCAAAACTATGCGACGTCAAGCCACCAATGCTATTTTATCCAAATTTGCTGATGCCAAAAAAATCCTTATCATTGACGATTTTTCAAAATTAAATCCCAAAACCAAAGCTGGAGTCCAACTTATTACTGGACTTAAAGCTGTTGATGAAGTATTATCAAAAAGTCGAAAAATTGGGATTATTACTAATGAAACCATTACTTCTGTAAAACGAGCTTTTGGTAATTTAAAAGATATTAGTTTGATTTCTCTAAAATCTCTCAATGTTTACGATTTATCTAAACAAAATTATTTAGTCTTTAGCCAACAGGCTATCGAACAATTCAAATAAACATGATTCAAAATATTATTGTTTTAAAACCAATCATCACTGAAAAAGCTATCGCTGGTCAACAAACCCTCGATAAATATGCTTTTTGGGTTGATTGCCAAGCTACCAAAAATCAAATTGAAGCCTCTTTTAAAACAGTTTTTGGTATCAAACCACTTTCTATCAACACCGTAATTTTAAAAGGTCAATTAAAAACTGATTGGAAAACTCGAAAATCTAGCTTAAAATCTGATCGTAAAAAAGCTATTATTACAGTTCCCAAAAATACTAAAATCGAATTACTTAAACTCAATACCAAATAATTATGTCACTCAAATCTTTATTAACCATCAAAAAGAAAACCAGCGGTCGTGATTCTCAAGGTCATGTAGCTACTCGTCATCGTGGTGGTGAAGAAAAACGATTTTTACGAGAAGTAGAATGGAATCGAAATAAATTTGATATCAAAGGAAAAGTCGTTGCAATCGAATATGATCCAGGTCGTACAGCAAACTTAGCTCTCATAGTTTATGAAAATGGTGCTAAGACCTATATTTTGGCCACCACCAATCTCAAAGTTGGTGATATTGTTATTGCTTCACAAAACGCTCCTATCAAAGACGGTAATTGTTTACCTCTCAAAAATATTCCAGTTGGTGTCCCAATTCATGCTCTCAGTTTCCAAAAAGGAAAACCAGCTCAATTAGTCAAAAGTGCCGGCTCTGCCGCTTACGTCCAAAGTATCGATGGCTCCAAAGCTACTGTCAAACTCCCATCCGGTGAAATTCGTATTTTTAATGCTGAAACATTTGCTACCATCGGTCAAGTTTCCAATGCTGATCACTCAAATCAAAAATTAACCAAAGCTGGTCAATCTCG